>Ga0101944_10002283_pt1 | contig 31952 bp, 17 predicted proteins | sample DewCreD2012metaG_FD_75245 | JGI IMG/M metagenome (GOLD analysis project Ga0101944, IMG submission 75245) | Hot spring sediment bacterial and archeal communities from British Columbia, Canada, to study Microbial Dark Matter (Phase II) - Dewar... ... | reverse complement strand
TCCGGGAAGCCGTTCAGGCGCAGCCCAAGAACCCCGAGTACCGCGTGCGGTGGGGCCGCATGTTCCTGGAGCGCATGCAGCCTCAGGATGCTCAGGACCTGTTCCTGGAGGCGCTGGCGATCAAGGACCCCCACGCCGGAGCCATCCTGGGTCTGGCGCTGCTGGCTTCCGACGGATTTGAGGCCAAGGGCGGAGAACTGGCGCGGAAGGCGCTGGCGGCCGATCCCAAGCTGACCGAGGCGCATGTTCTGCTGGCCACGCTGGCGCTGCAAGAGAGCAATTCGCGCGCGGCGCTGGAACATGTGCGGCAAGCGCTGGAGATCGATGGCACATCCCTTGAGGCGATGTCGGTGGAAGCCACAATCGACTTGCTGGAAGATAAGCGGGAGCCGTCCAGTCTGAGCCGGATTCTGAAAGTCAATCCGGTCTACGGAGAAGTGTACGCTACGGCGGGACGCTTTTTCGTGTTCAACCGCCGGTACGAAGAGGCGATCGAGCTTTACCGGAAAGCGTTGGAACTGAATCCGAATCTGCACAAGGCCAGAGCGGAGCTGGGATTGAATCTGATGCGGCTGGGCCGGGCGGAAGAGGCTCGCGCGCAACTGGAGCAGTGCTGGAACGCGGGAGAACGCTATGCGTCGGTGGGGAATCCGCTGCGTTTGCTGGACAGCTACAAGAACTTCAAGTATACCCGGAGCGGCAATCTCACTCTGAAGCTGCACGAGAGGGAAGCCGAGCTGTTGCAGCCCTACGTCGAGGCGGAGGCCCGGCGCGCCATTGCTACTTTCGAGAAGAAGTACAGGATGAAGCTGGATCGTCCCGTCCAGGTGGAGATCTATCCCGATCACGAGGACTTCGCGGTGCGCACGCTGGGGATGCCCGGGATGAGAGGCGCGCTGGGGGTGACGTTCGGGCACACGGTGGCCATGGACAGCCCCAACAGCAGGAAGCCGGGAGAACTGCACTGGGCCAGCACGCTGTGGCACGAATTGAGCCACGTTTTTACGATCAGCGCCACTTCGAGCCGCATCCCGCGGTGGTTTACCGAGGCGATGGCGGTGTACGAGGAGACCGCAGTCTCTCCGGATTGGGGCGACCGGCTGACGCCGGAGATCATCTTCGCCATTCGCGACAAGAAGCTTCTGCCGGTGGCGCAACTGGACCGGGGGTTCATCCACCCGGAGAGTCCCGACCAGGTTCTGGTTTCGTATTACCAGGCCGGCAAGATCTGCAACTTCATCGAACAGAAGTGGGGTTTCCCGAAGTTGCTGGACATGCTGCACGGTTTCGCAGAACGGAAGAGCACGGCGGAAGTGGTTCAGCAAGCGCTTGGGATCGCGCCGGCGGAGTTTGACAAGCAGTTCGTCGCCTGGGTCGAGAACCAGACGCGCACGACAGTGCAGGGCTTCGAGGACTGGAAGAAGGGAATGGCGCGCGTGGCGGAACTGGTCAAGGCCGGCGACCACGACGCCGTGATCCGGGAAGCGCCGGCGATCCGGGATTTGTATCCGGAGTTTGTCGAACCCGGGAATCTGTACCTGGCGCTCGCGGACAGCCACCTGGCGAAGAAGAATGAGACGGCCGCGGCGGCGGAGTTGCAGAAATACGCCCGGGCGGGAGGACGGGATCCTCAAGCGCTGAAGAGACTGGCGACGCTGCTGGAGGCGCAGGGACGGCGCAAGGAGGCGATCGAGGCCCTGGAGCGGCTCAACTGGATCTACCCGAGGGACGAGGAACTGCACCGCAGGCTGGGTGACCTGCTTCTCGCGCAAGGGGACGCGCAGGGAGCGATCCGGGAGTATCGCGCGGTGGTGGCGATGAAGCCTATCGACAGAGCGGCGGCGCATTACAGCCTGGCGCGCGCCTACAAGACGGCGGGACAGACGGCCTCGGCGTCGGATGAAGTGCTGCTGGCGCTGGAAGCGGCGCCGGGCTATCGCCCGGCACAGAAACTGCTGCTGGAGCTGAACGCGGCCGAGAGCGTGAAGCCGGAAGGGACGCCGGATCAGGCGGCCAAGTGAGATTTGATGATGAGTTTTGCGGAAGGGAAGACCAGGTGAACCAATGGCAATGCCGGTGACGACACAGCTAGACGCGAGCGAACTGAAGAACAGAATCGACCGTTTCCAGAAGGTGGAGGGGCAGATCCTTGGAGAGATCCACAAGGTAATTGTGGGCCTCAACGAAGTGATCGAACAGGTGCTGATTGCCCTGTTTGTGGGAGGCCATTGCCTGATCACAGGCATGCCGGGTTCGGCCAAGACGCTGATGGTGCGGACGATCTCCCAGGCCCTCGGATTGAAGTTCAAGCGGATTCAGTTCACGCCGGACTTGATGCCCACGGACATCACGGGCACGGACATTATCGAGGAGGACATGACCACGGGCCGCCGCTCCTGGACGTTCGTCCCCGGTCCGATATTCACAAACATTCTGCTCGCCGATGAGATCAACCGGACGCCGCCCAAGACGCAGTCGGCGCTGCTGGAGGCGATGCAGGAACTCTCGTGCACGGTACGCGGCAACCACTACACGATCGATCCGCCGTTCTTTGTGCTGGCGACGCAGAACCCCATCGAACTGGAGGGGACGTATCCCCTGCCGGAGGCCCAGCTCGACCGCTTCCTGTTCAACACCATGCTGGACTATCTCTCCGAGGACGAGGAGATGCAGGTCATCGATCTGACAACGACCACGCACAGCGCCCAGGTCGAAGCGGTGACGAACGCACAGGAGATCATAGACTTCCACCAGTTGGTGCGGATGGTTCCGGTGGCGGACTCCGTCGCGCGCTACGCGATCCGGATCATGCGCGCCACGCGGCCGTCCGATCCGAGCGCGCCGGACTTCGTCAAGAAGTACATCAACTTCGGAGCGAGCGTGCGGGCCGCGCAGTTTCTGGTGCTGGCGGCGAAGGCCCGGGCGTTGATGAAGCGGCGGTATCACGTGACCTACGAAGACGTGCGCGCGCTGGCGATTCCGATTCTGCGGCACCGGATTCTGCTGAACTTCTTCGCGGAGTCCGACCGCCTGAAATCCGACGACATTCTGAAGCAGGTGCTGGATTACCTGCCGGAGCCGAAAGGGAGCTAAGCGTGTCGCAGCGTTACCTGGATCCGCAGACCCTGGCCGGAATCTCCGGGCTCGAACTGGTGGCGAAGACCGTGGTGGATGGTTTCATCGCGGGCCTGCACCGGTCGCCGGATTTCGGATTCAGCCAGGAGTTTGCCGAGTACCGGGCCTACAACGAGGGCGATGACCTGCGCCATGTGGACTGGAATGTGTTCGCCCGGACGGAGCGCTGCTACCTGAAGCGGTACCGCGGGGAGACGAACACGCGGATCAATCTGCTGATTGACGCGAGCGCCTCCATGGGATACGGCTCGCACAAGGTCAGCAAGATCGACTACGCTCGGTTTCTGGCGGCGTCGCTGTTCTACATGGCGAACCAGCAGCGGGACGCGGCGGGGCTGGTTGTGTTCGACGACGAGGTCCGGAACCACCTGGCCCCTTCATCGCGCCACGGGCAGCTTGTGCGGCTGCTGCACGCGCTGGAACGGATCGAGCTGGGGGCGAGGACGAATTTCGAGAAACCGTTTCTTCACTTTCAGCAGTTTCTGTTTCGGCCGGGGATTGTGGCCGTGATTTCGGATTTCTATGAGAAGCCGGAGAAGATTCTGCGCACCATCGAGCCGTTGCGCTTTCGCGGCAACGAGCTGATCCTGTTCCATATCCTCGATCCGATGGAGATCGCGCCCGGATTCCGCAAGCCGATTCTGCTGGTCGATATGGAGAGTGACGACTCCCTGGACGTTTCCCCGGAGTACGCCCAGCACGAATACCGGGCCAGGATCGACGCGCACATCCAGGAGCTGAAGTCCGGCGCGGCGCGGGCGGGAATGGAGTACTGCCTGATTGACACCAGCCGGCCGCTGGATGAGGCGCTTCGCGGATTCCTGGCGCTCCGGGAAGGGAGGATGTAGCGATGGGTTTCTCGGCGCCCTGGCTGCTGGCGGGTCTGGCGGCAATCTCCCTGCCCATCTGGCTGCACCTGCTGAAGAGGCACAAGACACCTCCGCAGCCCTTCAGCTCATTGATGTTCTTCGAGCAGCGTGAGCAGAGCTCGGTGAAGCACCGCCGGCTGGATTATTTGCTTCTGCTGGCGCTCCGGTCGCTCATGCTGGCCTTGCTGGCCTTCGCCTTCGCGGGCCCTTATCTGCTGGGCGGGGGGAGCCTGGTCTCGACAGAGAGGAACCTGACGGTTGTGGCCGTCGACAATTCGTTCAGCATGAGGCAGGGCGGCCGTTTGGACCGCGCCAAGAACGAGGCCGCCGCGCTCCTGGGAAGGCTGGGCCCGGACAAGCGGGGGCAGGTGCTGTCCTTCGCCGGCCAGGTGCAATTGATGGGAGAGCCGTCGGCGGACCCATCCACCTTGCGGGCCGCGGTGCAGGCGATCCGGCAAGAGGACACGCGCGGAACTTACGGGGACCTGGCGCGGGCGCTGCGATCGATCGCGCAATCGGCCCAGACCGGGCTGGATATCCATGTGTTCAGCGATTTTCAGAAGACTTCTCTGCCGGCGGGCTTCGTTGAGATGAGCCTTCCTCCCGGAGCGAAGCTGAGTCTTCATCCGTTGGCGGACCGCCGGTTGCCGAACTGGTCGGTGGAGAGCGTCATCTCGCCCCGGCGGCTGGAGCAGAATCAGAAGGGCCGCGTACAGGCCACAATCGCGGGGTATGGCACGGACGAGGCCACGTTGAAGGTTTCGCTGCTGCTCCGAGGCGCCAATCTGGAAACGAAGACGGTCACTGTGCCAGCGGGCGGGCGAGCCTCGGCCGAGTTCTTCTCTCTGCAAGCGCCCCACGGGTGGAGCCGCGCGGAGGTTCGGATCGAAGGCAGGGACCCGTTTCCGGACGACGACCGCTTCTACTTCGCGGTGGAGCACTCCGATCCGATGCCCGTGCTGTTTGTTCACGAGCAGCGGGACATGCGGTCCCAGAACTACTTCCGGGCGGCGCTGGAAGCCGCATCCCAGTCGGCGTTCAGCTTGCAGGCGGTCACACCGGTCCAATTGGGCGGGATCAACCCGTCGCGTTACGCCTTCGTGGTCCTGTCCAACGTGCTTTCCGTGCCGCCGGAGTTCGAGCAGGCGTTGAAGGAGTACGTGAACAAGGGCGGTTCGGTGCTGATCGCCATGGGAGCCGCTTCCGCGGCTCGCGCCAGATTACCGGTGTTCGAGGGCGCGGTCACGGAGTCGCGATACGCGGGGCGGGAAGGCGAGCGTTTCCAGGCGGTGGATTGGCTGGACCAGGCTCACCCGTCCATCCGCAAAGCGAACCGGTGGGAAGGCGTGAAGTTCTACCAGGTGTTCGGCGTCGAGGCTCCCGGCGCGCGGGTTCTGGCGAGAGTGACGGATCAGACGCCGGTGCTTCTGGAGAAGAGCCAGGGGGCGGGGAAGTTGCTGCTGTTTGCATCCACCTTCGACAACATCGCCAACGACTTCCCTCTGCATTCTTCTTTCGTGCCCTTCGTGGAACAGACGGCGCGCTATCTGGCAGGTCTGGAGGAATCGAGCGGCGTTCTCCCCGTGGGCGCATATTACGAACTCCGCAAGGCCGCCGGCAGCGGTGCTTCTGTGGAGGTTTTGGATCCGGACGGGCGGCGGATGTTCGATTTGTCGGAGGCCACCCGGGCGCTCGGGGTGACGATGTCCCGGGAGGGCTTCTACGAGGTGCGCCGGGCCAGCGGCCGGAGTGAACTGGTGGCGGTGAACGCGGACCGCCGGGAGTCTGATTTTGAGCTCATCCCCAAGGAGACGCTGGCGCTGTGGCAGAATACAGGTGAAGCAAGCACAGCGGCGGCGGAGACGGCGGGGGCTGCTCCCAAGCCATTGCAGATCGGCTGGCATTTGCTGGGGCTCGTGTTCCTGCTGGCGGTGGCTGAATCAATTGTGTCGGGCAGGTACCTTAGCATGAAGAAGAAGGAGGCGGCGTGAATTCTCTCGAATTGCTCAACGCTTACCTGAAAAGGCTTGAGGCCCGATTTCGCCTTGCGGCTTTTGCCCGGGGCGCGGCGGTAACGGCTGTTTCCGCGCTTACCGCGACGGTCTTGATCGTGCTGGCGACGAATTGGTTTGCTTTTTCGGACCAAAGCCTGACGGCCGGCCGCGTCGCCCTGTTCCTCTGCGTCGCGTTTGGGCTGGGATTTGGGCTGGCGCTGCCCCTCACGAGGCTGAACCGGCGCCGGACGGCGCGCGACGCGGAGCGCGTGGCGCCCGAGTTCAACCAGCGCCTGGTGACGATCGCCGAGCGGCAGGCCGACGGAGAACCGCAGCCATTTCTGGAACTGCTCGCCGCCGATACATTGCAACTGGCGGGGGAAGTCGCTCCCGAGCGAATTGTGCGCCGGCCGCTGCTGGTCGGGTTCTCGTCGGCCGCTTTCGCGTCGGCGGGCGCCTTGCTGTGGCTGGTTTTCGGCGCCTCCGGTTTTCTGGGACACGGCGCGCGGCTTCTCTGGGCGGGACCACCGAAAGACATCGCGCGCCAGGCCTTCTACGACATCCAGATCGCCCCTGGCGACCGGACGATCCGGCGCGGCGGCAGCCAGACCGTCTCGGCGCAACTGGTTGGATTCGAGTCGGCTTCGGTGCGGCTGTTCGCCCGTTACCAGGATTCTTCGAAGTGGGAAGAGGCGCCGATGCTGCCGCGGGAAGGCAGCACCGCTTATGAGTTTCTGTTCGCTGGGCTTCCGGCCACGGTGGAATATTACGCGGCGGCCGGCAGAGTTCGTTCGAAGACCTACACACTCACCGTGGTGGACGTGCCGAATGTCAAGCGCATGCGGGTCACCTACCGCTACCCCTCCTGGACCGGGATGCCCAGCGACACTGAGGATCCGGCCAGCGGGGACCTGCGGGCGGTGGAAGGTTCCGAGGCGGAGATCGCCATCGAGACGGACCGGCCGCTTTCCAACGGGCAACTTGTGCTGGAGGATGGCCAGCGGATCACCTTGGAGCGGGCGGATGGAAACTGGCAAAGAGCGCGCCTGAAGATACAAGCGGACGGGGCGTATCATATCGCGGCCATCGACCGTGGAGAGGCCGTGCGCCTGACCGACGATTTTTTCATCGACGTACAGAAGGACACTCAGCCGCTGGTGCGGCTGCTGCGGCCGGGGCGGGATGCGCGGGTCCTGCCAATCGAAGAAGTGCCGATTGCGGTTGAGGCGGCGGATGATTTCGGTCTTCACGCATTCAACCTGCACTACTCGGTGAACGGGGGCGAAGAAAAGGTGGTTCCGCTGCTGAAGAGCAAGGGCGAGCGGGACGTGAACGGGACTTTCCTGCTCGCGCTGGAGGACTACAAGCTCGTTCCCGGCGATGTGGTGGCGTTCTATGCTTCCGCCAATGACGCCAGGTCGTCGACGAAGACCGACATTTTCTTCATCGAGGCGCAACCCTACGAGCGGGAGTACACGCAGTCGCAGCAGATGGGCGGCGGCATGCAGGGGATGCAGGGCGAAGGAGAACAGCGCCAGGGCCAGATCTCGCAAAGGCAGAAAGAGATCATCGCCGCGACGTGGAACCAATTGCGGGAGAAGTCGGCCGACAAAAAAGCGATCGCCGAGAACGCCCGTTTCCTGTCCGAAATGCAAGCCAAGCTGCGTGAGCAGGCGGAGTCGCTGGCCACCCGGATGGGGCGCCGCGAGCTTTCTCAGGAGAACGAGGAGTTCCAGGGTTTTTCGAAGGACATGCAGGAGGCCGCGAAGGCGATGGGCGAGGCGGCTGAGCAGTTGAAGGGCGCGCGCTGGCAGGAAGCGGTAGCGCCGGAGCAAAAAGCATTGCAGCACCTGCTGCGGGCAGAAGCGACTTTCCGGCAGATTCAGGTGGCCTTTGGAAACCGCGGCGGCCAGCGCGGCGGACAGGGGGGAGGCGGGAACCAGGCGCGCGACCTGGAGAATCTCTTCGATCTGGAACTGGATACGGAGAAGAACCAGTACGAGACCGGCCAGCAGGCTTCCACCGGGAGCCAGCGCGACCGCGAAATCGACGAAGCTCTTCAGCGGCTGGAACAACTGGCCAGGCGGCAGCAGGAACTGGCATCGCAGGCGCGTCAGCCTCAGCAAACCCTCCAGCAGCGCTGGCAGCAGGAACTCCTGCGCCGGGAGGCGCAGCAATTGCAGGAGCAGATGGAACAGTTGGCGCGTTCCGGGTCGCAGCAGCAGCAGGGGCAGGCGGCGCGGGGGCAGCAGGCGGGCCAGCAGGGAGGCCAGAGGGGACAGCAGGCGGGACAGCAAGGAGGCCAGAGGGGGCAGTCGGCCGGAGACGCCCGCCTTCAGCAGGCGCTGGAACGGCTTGCGCAGGCGACCGAAGACATGCGCCGGGCCACGTCGGGGCAGGCCAATGGTCAAAACCAAGGCCAGGCGGATTCGCGCCGGGCGGCGGACCGCCTGCGCGAGGCGCAGGACATCATGCGCGGCATGCGCACGCAGCAGGCCGGCCAGCAGCTTAGCGATCTGGCCCGGCGGGCGGAGCAGCTTGCCGAAGATCAGCAACAGTATCAGGACAACCTGCGGAGTCTGTTCCGGGATCAGACCCTGCCCGACGGCCGCATTGTGCCGGAAGGCGTAACCCGGGAGCAGGTGCAGAAGTCGCAGGAGATGGCGGCGGAACGAGAGCGGATGCAGCAGGATCTCAGCCGGCTTTCTCGCGAGATGCAGCAAACGGCCCGCGATCTGGCGGGAACGCAACGGGGGGCGTCGTCCAAAGTGAGAAGCGCCCTCGGAAACTTGCAGCAGAACGAGATCGAAGAGCGCATGCGCTACAACACAGATCTGCTCCGGCGTGGCTACGGGCCGTACGTGATTCCGCGGGAGGTTCCTGTCACTCAAGGGCTGAACGCTTTGCGCCAGCAATTGCGGGAAGCGCAAGGCGCGCTGACCGGTTCACCCCAGGCGGGCGAAGAGAATGCCCAGCAGGCGCTGTCCCAGCTTGAGCGGCTCCGGAATCAATTGCGGGGTCTCACCGGCGAGGGTCAGCAGCAGAACGGCCAAAGAGGAGCGAACCAGCAGGGAGGGCAGCAGGCTGGAAGCCAGCAGAGTGGCCAGCGTGGCGGCAATCAGGCCGGCCAGCCCGGAGGAAACCAGCAAGGCGGCCAGAGGGACGGAAGGGGCCAGGCTGGACAGCAAGCAGGCAATCAGCAAGGGCAGCAGCAGGGCCAGGGCGGCCGCGGGCAAGCCGGCGGCCAGAGGCAGCAGGACGGCCAAGCGGGCGGCGGGAACGGGCGACAGCAGGACGGTCCACTTTTCCGGGATGGCGAGTGGCAATTGGGACGCCAGGGATTTTCGAGCCAAGGCTGGGAGCGGGCGGCGATCAACCGCGGCGACTACGACATCCCCTCGATGCCCCGGCAACTCCCGAACCTGAGGCCCGAGGACGCTGAGCGCATTCGCAGCCAGAGCCTGCGGGATCTGGCGGAACTGCGGCAGGCCCTGGCAGCGAATCCCGAAGCCTCGCAGGACATCCAGGACCTGATTCGGGAGATGTCCCGGCTTGACCTGAGCGCCCTAGCCCAGAATCCTGTCGTTCTGGACCGGATCAAGTCGGTGATTCTGCCGAACCTGGAACAGCTTGAACTTCAACTGCGGCGCCAGCTGGAAGGCGAACAGGGCGGACAGGTGCGCAACGCGGGGACGGAGTCAATTCCGCCCGGCTACTCAGATGCGGTGGCGGAGTACTACCGGCGGTTGAGCAAGGGCAAGTAGTCCCACGGACGTTCAGGAACAGGTGGCTCGCTGAATTCGGATCGGGACTCACGCGACACTGCAATTTGGACGATCAGGCCTGGAGGGGCCGGGATACGCCACCCGTAATCGTTGCCGCAGGCACTGCCGTACCGGAATATCGGTACACGCAGCAAGAATTGCTCGAGATGGGCGGGCGGGACCGCCTCCGCGAGACTTTCTTCCTGAACAGCGACATCGACTGCCGCCGCCTCTTCTTTCCGCCCGAGTTTCGCGGTCTGGAGACCGTGGATGAAATGCTGGAGCGCGCCAGGCAGGGCGCCCGGAAGTTGGGGGTACAGGCGATCCGCAAGTGCCTCCTGGAGGCGAGGACGGAAGCCTCACGAGTACGGTTTCTGAGCACCGCCACCTGCACAGTGACGCTCTGCCCGCAGTTGGACGCCTGGTTCATTCGCGATGTGCCCCTGAGCCCGCGTACGCAGCGGGCCCACATTGGAGACACCGGTTGCGCGGCGGCGATGGTGGCCTTGCAGAGCGCATCGAATTATCTCGCTGCGCAGCCTGGGGCCGTGGCCCTGGCGGCCGCCGTTGAGATCTGCTCGGCCGCCCTGTACCGGGACGGGACGGCGGAGGCGGCCTTGGGGGAGGCTATCTTCGCGGACGGAGCGGCTGCGGTGTGCCTGGCGCCTGAGGGCCGCGGCTTTGAGATCCTGAGCCAGCGGTCCCTGATGCGGACGGAGCACATGGGGCTGACAGGCTTTGAGTTTCCGCACGGACACAGGAGACTTGTGCTGAAGAGAGAACTGCCGGCGGTCGGGGCGGAAGTGCTGGACGAACTGACGAACGAGTTGCTCGGCGAACACGGGCTGCGAAAGGAGGATATCCGCTTCTGGGTCTTGCATTCGGCTGGGAGAAAAGTGCTGGATCTGGCGGGGCGGCGGATGGGACTGGATGATGACGCCTTGCGCCATTCGCGTCATATCTTTCGGAACTACGGCAACATGTCTTCGGCGACCGTGCTGTTTGTCCTGGAGCACGTGATGGCCAGCGGAGAGCCACGGAACGGAGACATGGCCGTGATGGCAGCCATGGGCGCGGGGTTTTCGGCGGAGGCCGCATTGCTGCGCTGGGTGGAGTGAGCATGGAGAGGCTGCGAGGAAGCGGGTTGGAAAAGCTGGACCGGCCCACGGAGGACCCGGCTGAATTGCGGACGAGCCTGCTGGATCTGGCGCGCCTAAATCGCCTGTTTGGAGGAACGCGCGCCATCCTGAGTGAAATCGAGCGAGTGTGGCGTGAGCGCAGGCTGAGGGGCCCGATCTGGGCGCTGGACGCGGGGTGCGGCGCCGCCGACGTCCTACAGGCGCTGTCGGAGTGGGGCCGGCGGCAGAATGTTGAGGTCCGGGCGTTTGGGTGCGACCTTCAGGCGCCGGTCCTCGCCGTCGCGGCGGACCTCCTCCGCAACGGGCGCCGCCCGGCGCTGGTGCGGGCCAATGCCGCGCAGCCGCCGTTCCGGCCGGAGAGTTTCGATGTGGTGACCTGCTCGTTGCTGCTGCACCACCTGAGCGAGGCGGAGGTGGTCTCGGTGCTGAGGCGTCTGAAGGAACTGGCGCGCCACGAACTGATCGTCTGTGACCTGGAACGCAGTCCGCTCGCCAGACTGGGGGTGCGGCTCGCCGCGCGCGCGGTATGCCAAAGTCCGTGGACGCATCATGACGCGGCTATCAGCGTGCGCCGCGCCTACACATTGCAGGAGCTGCGGACGCTATCCGAGCAAGCGGATTGCGCGGGTATGCGGTGGAGGCGCGGACCGCTGTTCCGCCTGACCGGCGTTCTGGAGCGTTGACCTATGGCCGATGCATGGGACGTGGCCATTGCGGGCGCCGGACCTGCTGGCAGCGCCCTGGCGGTTCGCCTTGCGCGGGAGGGCCATTCGGTTCTGCTGCTGGACCAGGCGCGGTTTCCGCGGAAGAAGGTCTGCGGCGAGTACTTCGGACCTGGATGCCTTCCCCTGCTGGCGGAGACCGGCGCGGCGGCGGAAATTGCGCGGAGGGCGCATCCGATTCCGGGAATTCGCGCGGTCTCGCCGGGGGGCGTGGAGTTCAGCGCCACCTATGAAGGGCCGCTCCAGGCCTTCTCCATGCCACGATGGGAACTGGACTGGATACTTCTGGAGAATGCTCTCCGGATGAAAACCGTAACCGTCCGGGAGGGATTCCGCACCGAGGAGCTGATTCTGGAAGACGGCGCCGTGTGCGGCCTGCGGGGACGAACTCAGGGCGGCGGTGTGGAAACCGTGCGGGCTCGAGTCACCGTGGGCGCGGACGGCAGGAACTCCGTGGTGGCCAGGAGACTGGGCGTATTCCGCTTGCATCCATCCTTCCGGCGTTTCTCCGTCGGGGTTCACCTGGCGCAAGTGGAAGCCAGAACCGATGGCGGAGAGATCTACGCCGGACGTGGACTGTACGGGATTTTGAACCAGCAAGGGAGCGGCACGGCGAACCTCAGCATCGTATCCGGCCCCGACCGCGCCGGACTCTGGAAGGGGCGATTGCAGACGGGCCTGGCGGCCCTGCTGGATGAGCTGCCCGCGCTGCGCGACCGGTTGCGGGGATCGCGTCCGTTGGAGAAGGTTCATGCTCTGGGGCCGCTGGCGCACTCCGCAGTCCGGTTGGGCGCGCCTGGCGCCCTGCTGATTGGAGACGCGGCCCGGTTTTACGATCCATTCACGGGAGAAGGCGTTTACATGGCGCTCGTGGACGCGCGGCTGGCGGCGGAGACGGTGCGGACGGCGCTCCGGGAGGGGGGCCTATCGGGAAGGCTGCTGCGGAAGCACACACGAGCACGCCGCATGGAATTGGGGCTGCGATACGCGGCCGAGGGGCTGGTCCAGCGAATCCTGGCCTGCCCGTCCGCCGCTGACGTGGTGGCGAGACAACTTTCCGGGCGGCCGGCGCTGTGCCAGAGGCTGATGGAGTTCTTCGGCGGAGTGCGGTCCACGCCCTGGAGCCCCTTGAGGACGACTTGAGCATCGCGCCAGCCGGCAGAAGGCCCGAGAGGCGCCCGTCTACCCGCCGGCCGGCCGAATCGCGATCGGCGCGGTCGGAGATACTCGTTCTCCTACGCCCACAGCGACGGGAATGGTGTCGCCCGTGGCGGTCTCGGAATCAACCCGGAGCCACAAAACCGTGAGGGCGGAGTCGGGCGACACCTGGTAGCTCCAAATGGGCGTGTACAAGATCCCTCCGATCGACACTTCAATCGACTCGGTCTCGCAGGACTCGCCCGCGGGGCAGAGGCCGGCTACGGTAACCACCAGTAGATCGCCGGGCAGGAGCGGATTCTCGCTGTTCACCGGCGTGCCTCCTGGCAGAGTGATTCCCAGGATGGTGGGAGGCGGTGGATCCACCTGCACGGCAAGCGGCGGGAGAGAGGCGCCGTTTACGGCAATCTGCATCACCGCTGGGCCGATGGGGAGATGGGCGGGAAGGCGGAGCAGAACTCGTCCGGGATTGATGTCCAGAATCTCCGCCATGACTCCGGAGAATGTGACTGTGAGGCTTGAAGCCGGGACTGGATCGAGATTGGCTACGGTCAGCAGTGCTTCGCCGCCCGCGTGGACGCTTCTTCTGCCTGTGGCCGGATTCACAAGATTCGGATCCGGCGCCAGCGCTCCTGCTTCGGCCGGCAGAATCTGGAGCGCATGATCTGCCGCAATGCGCGCCAAGCCGTTGATCACCGCCGGCGAAAGTAGCCCGGCGGTGGCGCGCGAAGATACGTGAATGTTGGCGATCAGGCGACCCGGCGAAGTCACCCAGACGCGGCGCACCGTGATCTCAGCCGACCCGAAAGCCAGTTGCGTAACGCCTTGCCGGAAACCCAAGGCATCTTCACCCGCGATCTCGATCATGGCCTCGGTCCCGGCGCGCAACTGGGAGGGGGAAACCGACTGAATCTGCCCCGCTGGCCTGGCTGGGTATTCGAATACGGCAGGCGCCCCGGCATCCAGGAACATAGAGGTCTGGCCGCCGGGATCCAGAGCCGTGACCACCGCGCGATAACCCGCCTTCGCGGGCGGCGGGAGGACGATCATGTCGCCGGTGTCCCAGTCGAAGTTCATCAAGGGCGCGGGCGCGCCGTTGAAGAGGAACCGCGTCGAAGGCGCGAGGTTCGAACCCTTGATTACGGCGAGGAGCCGTCCCTCCGCGTCCTGCACTGGCTCCGCGGACGCGACCGACGGCGGCTGGCTGTCGGTTACGTGCACGCCGGCGGGCAGAACGTAGAGATCGTCATCGAAGCGGAACGCCAGATGGCGGGCCCCTGAGCCGCTCAGAAGGTGATGGGACAAATACAATTGAAGAAAGTCGACTTGTTTTCCTTCCGAGTCGGCCACGGAATACACCCTGGTCTTCTCCGGCAGAATTACCGTCGCGCCGCCGACCGTCTCGACGCTGAGGCCGGATGCGATAGAGCCATTCTTCGTCAAATCCGGCCCCCAAGCCAGGAAATAGTTACGTGTGGAGACGCGGTTGACAAAGGCCGGCTGGAGGCAGTACGCGCCAGGGCATCCGTAGGTCGCGACGCCATACGTCTTGAGCCTCTCCCGCAGATTCACCGCGAAATCGATTCCGGAAACGGCCGCGCCCGGCTGGACGCTGAGCACAGAAGCATCGGAAACAGACCTTGCATTCGGAAAGAAGACCGTCTCAAATAGCGGCCCGGCTGGAACCGGCTTGCCGTCCGGGTCAACAGGAAGCAGAATATCTCCAGGACCAAGGGCAGACTGCACGGCGGGCGGAAGGGGATGAACATAGATGTAGTACAGCCCTGGCGGCAAGCCGGTAATCTCGTAGGCGCCGTCCGGTTTGGTAAATGCGCTAACCGCTTCGCCGGAGGGCGAGATCGCCACAACGGAGGCCAGATGCACTCCCACGCCCCCGGCAGTGACGCGGCCTTGGATCGAACCGACGCGCGTGTGGTAGCCCGGAGCAGGGTAGAGCATCGAAATGCCGGCGATGTCGTCTCCGGCAAGCGGCCGGGACCTGGTGGTGGTCCTCGTTGCCGCCGTGGACATCACCGAAGAAGTGAAAGTGTGCTGAAGCCCCAAGGCGTGGCCCAGTTCGTGGACCAGGGTCAAATAAAAGGCGTCAGCATGGCTGGGGCGATTGCTTAAATCCTTGCCCAGAACCAATAGCGACCGTGAGATCGGGACAAACTCCGCGCCGTCACGCTGCGCCGGCTCGGCCAGGGTGTCCGGTCCTCCCATGGCGAGAACGCCGGGCGGCAGTTCCGCGAAAACGATCTGGATGCCCGGTGTGCGGGTGTCCGTTGCTGCGGCCGGAAGCGAGCCGCCAAATTGAAGCCGAAGCTCGGATGTGCGGACGCCGTTCCAGGCTTCGGCCGCCGCCCTGATCTGGGCAAGAAGCGCCTCAAAGCTGTCGCCCGCGGCGAGTTTGTCGGGACCGGATCCAACGACAAAATACTGCACGATCCCATCCGGGAGGGACTGGATGTCAAATTTCGCCGGCGCAACCTTGTAAGGGGCGGAGTTGGTTGTGTAGCGGACGAACGGGTAGTGAGCGAATGCCGCAACCGCGAGCATCGACACGGCGAGCGCCAGCCGGAGAGCGCGCATTGGGCAACCCCGTTTCACCGGCCAGCTCCTCTCCCTTGTGAGGCCGTCCGGGCCCGGAGGCGAAGTTCGCTCAAGCGCAGACGTAACGGGCGTTCGGCGGCGAGGCGGCCGGTCTTCGGGTCGAGCATCGGCTCAGTGGTTCCCGCTTGCGACGCCCGTATCTGACCTGCGTCGTCGCGCTCCAGGACAAAAAGGCCTTGGGATAAACCGATGATCTGGGTCAGCCCGCCAGGCCCCGTCCATAGAAAAAGAACGTATTCGGCTCCCACCTCCAGTACGGGAATGCCCCCGAAAAGTTGCCGCCTGCCGTCAAGGGCGCCTCCGGGCAGTGCGATCTGGATGCTGCTTTCCGGCGTCCCCTTCCACTGTTCGAGAACCTGGACCGAATACCCGGTGTAGATCACGGAACCCCGCTCGAAGGCAGAGACGGAGGTGACGCGGCCGCGCACGATGGCGGTTGACTTGGAGGCCATCTCCTCTAAAGACAAGTACTCCAGGCTGGCGGCGTGGATAGCCAGCGAGCCGAGTACAAGGCTTAAAAGGAACACACGTCTCATTCGAAACCTGACATTCCTGCCTGCATTTGTTTTGCCAAGCAACCCTATTGAAAACAAGACAGATAATGTTCCCGGGAGGGCGCCGGTGAGTCCGCCAGACACGGCTCCGGGACATGGCGCCACGGCGGGGCAGTTATGCGCTCCGGCCCGGCGCCGGCGTCCTTCCTGGGGCGGGATGCCCCGTCCGGCTCCGCAGCCGCGGTCAGCCGGATTCCGGCGAGCCACGCACAACCATGACCGGAGCGCGGATCTCGTGCCGGACACCGTCGATGGTGGTTCCGAACACGATGTCCTGCAATCCCCTGTGCCCGTGAGCGCCCATGACAATCAGGTCGGGCTGAACCTCGCGCGCAAAGCGGACGATTTCCTTGCGGGGCCTGTTCGAATGGCGGACGACGGTCTCGACCTCGACGGACTGGGCCCGCAACGAGCGCGCGAGCGCTTCCAGGTACTGGCGGCCTTCCTCGACTTCGGCCGTGGAGGCCAGGGAGCCATAGACCTGGCTGGTGACATCTTCCTCGACGTGCAACAGGTAGAGTTTGGCGCCGTGCAGTTGGGCGATTGCGGCCGCATGTGCGACCGCCTGCCGGTCGATTCCGGTGTGGTCCAGCGGCACCAGAATCTTCCGGTACGCGGGCCGGGCGACTTCCGCGCTGAACGGGACTTCTGGCCTGGCCGGCACGGCCGCCACGCGGAGCAGCCAGGGCCGGAGAACCGGCTCGAAGGCCACGTAGACCAGCATCGCCAGGAGGGCGAGAGACAGCGGGATCAGGATCAATCCCACCAGCCAGCCGTAGTCGCCTGCCGCGGAGATCCACTGCTGGATTGTCTCGGCCACCAGGCCGATGTTCAGTGAACAGATGATGGCTGCCGCTGCCCAGGCCAGAGTCTTTACCCAGGCCGGATTTGCGAAATCGCCCATTTTCCGGCGGTCGCTGGTGAAATGAATCAGCGGGATGACGGCGAACGGCAACTGCATGCTCAGAATTACCTGACTGAAGATAAGCAGCCGGTAGGTGCCCTCGTCTCCCGCAAGGTGAATGGTAATGACGGCGGGAATGATGGCGGCAAGGCGGGTGATCAGGCGCCGCAGCCAGGGACGCATGCGGAACTTGAGAAACCCCTCCATGATGATCTGGCCGGCCATGGTCCCGGTCAGGGTGGATGACTGGCCGGCGCAGAGCAGCGCCGTCGCGAACAAGACGCTGGCCAGCGTGGTTCCGAGCAGAGGCGCCAGAAGCAGGTGCGCTTGCTGAATTTCGGTCACGACAAGGCCGCGCTTGTAAAAGGTGGACGCCGCAAGGATCAGTATCGCGGCGTTCACCAGCAGCGCTCCGTTCAAGGCGATGACCGAGTCGACGAGATTGAACCGGCAGGCGGAGCGCTTCGCTTCCAGCCCCGGCTCGATCCGCCGCGTCTGCACCAGCGCCGAATGCAGGTACAGATTGTGCGGCATCACCGTGGCGCCCAGAATCGCTATGGCGACATAGAGGCTGGAGGAGTCGAGCGTGGGGATCAGTCCACGCGCGATCTCCCCCGCATCCGGACGCGCCAGAAAGATCTCCACCGCGAAGCAGCCGCCAATGACCGTGATCAGGGACAGGACGAACCCCTCCAGGGCGCGGATCCCGAGCCGGGTCATCCACAGAATCAGCAGCGTGTCGGCGCCTGTGATGATGACCCCCGCGATCAAAGGAATCTTAAACAAAAGATTCAGCCCGATGGCCGCGCCGAGGATTTCGGCAAGGTCGCAGGCGGCGATGGCGATCTCGCATAGGAACCACAGGACGTAGTTCATGCGCCTCGGGTACGACTCGCGGCAGGCCTGCGCCAGGTCCAGCCCGCGCACGATGCCGAGGCGAGCGCTGAGGGTCTGGAGCAGGATCGCCATGAGGTTGGACATCACCAGGACCCAAAGCAGCTTGTAGCCGAATCTGGCCCCGCCCTCCAGGTCCGTGGCCCAATTGCCCGGGTCCATGTAGCCGACGCTTACGAGGTAGGCGGGGCCGGCGAATGCAAACATGCGCCGCCAGAGCGAGGGCTGCGAAGTCGTCACCGAGGCATGGACCTCCGGCAAGGACCTGTGGCCGCCCGCGCTCATCGGACCTTCCTCCCGGATCTCCAGGAGAGGATCGCCGCTCCGAGCAGGCCGGTGACAGTCATTCCGAGACCCAGGAACACCGATGCCGGAAGATACCGCATCTCAATCTTGTGCAGCCCTTTTTCTACAACAACTCCGCGCACGGCCGTGTAGGCTTCCCAGATCCTCGCGGGACGGCCGTCCACGGTGGCTCGCCAGCCAGGGAAGTAGCTGTCGCCCAGGACTACCATGCCACGGCAGCCCATGTTGGCTTCGATGGTCACCCGCCCGCTGGTGCGCCCAACCAGCCGGACATCATCCTCCTCCGGACAGGTTTCCAGTGCGGGCGTCTCCCCAAGCAGAAAGGTGGCGCGGCGCAGGTCCAGCGTCTGGTCCTGGAACGCGCGGTCGATTTCATACACAGCGGCTATGCGTCGCGCCTCATGGACGGACCAGGCCCGCGGAAGGGCCTCGGCGTTCCAGTAGACCGCCAGTCCCCGGGCGCTGCGGAAGAGTTCCTTCTGATCCGGAGCCGGCGGCGTGCGCGCGACGATGCAATTCACGCCGAACAACTGCTTCCCACGCGGCTCGGCCCAGGGGATGCGCAGCAGGTTGACCGGGAGACTGGCCGTATAGCCGCCGAACTGATCGATTCCGTACCAGTCGCCGAAATTGTAGCGGATCTCTTCATTCGGGATTTCACAACGGACTGCGCCGGGAATTGATCGGATGAAATCCGCCAGATCGGTGTCCTGCCCGACTTTCCTCAGGTAGGACTCCCGGTTCGTCTCTTCTATGTTCGGCCAGTAGTAACCCGCCACATTGCCCAGTTCGATCAGTGTGAGCACGGTCGCCAGCGTTACGGCAGTCCGGGACGTGAGCCGTCCGCTATACCACCCGCGGAGCAAAGCAGCGCCCAGCAGGGACATGAGAGCGATGACGAGGTAGCGGTCATCCCCAGGGGCTCGCTGCGCCTCCGTGAGCACGAATCCTGTCAGGAAAACCACGACCCCGAAAATAGCGAGGGACAGACTGGCCCGCCGCGGCCAGGGCGACTTGTCCTCGCTGTTGCGGAGGCTGTCGACGCCGTAGGCCAGCAGGACGGCAATTGCGAAGTGATAGATAAAGATTGCGAACGCCGGCGTGCGCGCTTTCTCCACCATGGGAACAACCGAGTAGAGAGTCCCATGGAAGACATTGTTCTTTCCCAGGGACAGGAGCAGCCCTCCGGCGGCGAGGGCGGACATCAGGCGGACCGTCTCGTCCCGCCACCCGCGCGCCGCCGCCAGCAGAGCCAAGGCCAGCGCCAGAATTCCGGCGAACGCGTTTACGTGGCGCGACAGTCCCGGGATGAACAAGCCAAGCAGGGATGATCCTTGCAGGGAATACTCGCTGTGTACGGTGTAGGGCACCGGTTCATTCCACGCTTTGGGCTCCTGAGCGCTGACCCAGCGCTTGGCGAGCTTCCCGTATTCGTAGGAGGGGACTGTTTGCAGACCACTGACCAGCACCGTAAAGCACAGGAACACCAGCGCCAGTACCACCGCTCTCTTGTCCAGGCGGCCGCCGCGGAAAATGTGGAATAGCAAGACGCCGCCCGCGGCCAGGCCGATAAACAAAGGAATCTGATGATGGCCGCCCAGCCAGGCCATGCCGAAACAAGCCCCGGCCACCGAAGCGGCGGCCAGGGGGCGATTGCCCCGGAGGCTTCGCAGCAGAAAGAGAAAGACGAGCGGCGCCCACGCCGCCCCGTTGATCATCTGCGGCCATTCGTTCTGAGCAAACCAGCCGCCCAAGGAGAACACGACGGCGGCCAGCAAGGAAGCCCCTCTGGATCGTTGCAAGTCCCGGCACAGCAGGTAGGCGAAAAACGCCGCCATGAAATGGACGAACACCAGATACCAATGCAGGTAGACCTGCTGTATGGCGCCGTTCTTCAGCGGCAGGGCGAAGAGAATCCAGTTCAACGGATACGCCGTGCCCGGCTGGGCCTGGCCAAGCAGCGGCTGGCCGGCCCAGAGATGAGGGTCCCAGAGCGGGATGTGCCCGCGATGCCATTCCGCCGCCTGGAACTGGAGCCATGGCAGCACCTGGTGGGCGAGATCGGGGGAGTCCAGGTACGTGTACTGTCTGGTCAGGACGATCTTCCAGTAGAAGCCGGTGCAGATGATGAAAAGGAGGACCGCGTCGGCCAGCAGAGGCTTCACGCGCCGACCGATGGCGCTGGTGTGTTCCAACCCCATAGGTGTCCATCATACGAGAGTCGGATATGCCAGCGGCAGTCCCGTTCCATTCGGCGTTTCCGCGCGACGAGCCGGCGGGATATACTCTCCCACTGAGAGGAAGGATACCCATGAAGGGAATCAGACGGGGGCGACTTCTGCTGCTCGCCGCGGCGGCCGTGGCATTGAGCGTCCCGGGGCTGCCCCAACCGTCGCGGATTGTGGTGAATCCCGCGCAGAAGTTCCAGGTAATGGCCGGATTCGGCGTAAACTTCAACGGCACATACTTCCGCGAGGAGCAGAAACGACTGATCGACATGCTGGTTGAGGATCTGGGCGCAACCATCTTTCGGCTCGATCCTTATGGCCTCAGCAACTGGGAGACAATCAACGACAACGACGACCCAAACGTAATCAACTGGGAGTATTTCAACGACCGGTATTCCATCCCCGCTTTCGAGGCCTCCTGGGCGGCCTCCCGGTACTTGAACTCGAAGGGCGTCCGGCCGTTCCTGACCCTCAGCGGGATCGCTCCTTCCTGGATGCTGGATCTGCCGCCCGCGGAGCCGAACCGGAAGCCGCCGGCTCAAGCGGATCATTTGCGGGCGGACATGCATGCCGAGTTCGCGGAGATGATCGTGTCGTTTCTGCTGTACGCGCGCCACAAAGCGCGGGTGGACTACGAGTACTTCAGCCCCGTCAACGAGACGAACTTGCCGCCGCGCGAAGGCCCGGGCATCACACCGGCGGAGATGCCTCAGTTTCTGAAGATCCTCGCGCAACGAATGCGAAAAGAAGGTCTTGCGGACGTGCGCCTCGTGGTCGCGGATCAGGCCGGGCTGCGCGATGACTATATTGGCCCCATCCTGAACGAGGCGGAACTGATGAAGCAGGTTGGAGTCTTCTCCTTGCATACCTACAGCAGCAAGGAAACGATCGCCCCGCACGTCGAGCGGGTGAGAAACAGCAGCTTTGCCGAAACCCCGGTCTGGCTCACGGAGTACGGCGATCTGAATGACCGGGACTTCACGGCCGGGAACGAATGGCGGAACTTCTGCCTCTCCGCCACGGAACGGGTGATTCGCGCGATCAATGACGGAGCCAGCGCCGCGCTCTTCTGGGATGCTTATGATAATTTCCACGAGCACGATCAAAGAATCACCTACTATGGCCTGGTAAAGAACACAGACCACATCTATTCGCCGAAGAAGCGGTACTATGCGGCCAAACAGCTCTACGGGTTTGTAAGACCTGGATCGCAGCGGATCGGCGTCTCCGGCGCCGCGCCTGGAATCATGCTCACGGCGTTCCAGGACGGAAAAAGCGGGTCCCTGGTTGTGGTCGGCCTCAAACGAGGAGTGGCCGGCCGCCTGGGAATTTCGATCCCTGAGGAGGCGGCCGCTCCATCCGAGTGGACACTTTACCAGACCACCCCGGACTGGAATTGCGCGCGAACCGCCGTTCTGAAACCGGTGCGCGAAACCGTCTGGCTCGACCTGCCCGCTGAGACGATCTTCACGCTCGTGGGCCCCCTCCACTGATCCAATCGCTTACGGCTGCGGGAGAGCGCTGCACGGCGCCGCTGGCGGGTCAAGATACTCCGGCCGGACGGCGACCACGATATCGGACTTCGGCCCGTGGTAGACGATCTTGAGTCCTTGTTGCTGGATGAAAGCGCCCTCGTGAGCCGAGTTCAGGACGTAGGCCTGCTTGTCCGGCGGGTGGTCCATGCTGACGGTGAATTCGTTGAGACTCTCCCGTCCGGACGCGCTTCGGTAGAAGGTCATTGCGCCGTGGTACCACCAGCCTACTTCTACATCCTTGACGCAGCGGTTGTGGTTGAGCCAGGCGACCACATTGTAGGCTCGCTGCACGTCCTCCTGATACTGCCACTCCTTGAAATAGGTCAGCCGAAGGCAGCCAATGAAGTAGAACGAGACCACAAACAGGACCCCGATCAGGGCGCCGCGGCTCACCCTGGCCAGCCGCGAGGGCAGGGAAACGGAGGCGATGAAACCCGCCGCCAGCGTGTAAAGGGGAACCAGCCAGATAGCCGTGCGGTGCCTCGGCAGGAGCAAACCAAAGAACAAATAGGCTTTGTGATGCAGAAACAGCGTGAGACACGCCATGCCGATCAGCACGCCGGCCAGCCTGAGGCTGCGGTCGGCCACGCTGTCCCGGAGGGCGGGCCAGTTCCTCAGCATCACCAGGACGTGGAACAGCACGGCCAGCAGGAGCAGCCTGAGAAGGTAACCCTTGAGGCGCTCGGCGACAGGATAGAGATAGGCGTTCAGCACATATGGGTTCGGGCGGTACAGAGATGCTTCCACTGCGGTTCGCACCGTCTCGCTGACCGAGGTCCCGCCGTCGTGCAACTCTTTCTGGGAGAAGTGAAGCGCCGTGTACAGGGTCAGCAACAGGGTTACGGCAAGAAAGGGAACAATGGCCGCCGCCAGCAAGGGGATTCGTCCCCGCCAGCCGCCGGAGCCGGAGGGAGCGGCGATCCGCGCAGCCCAGATGAGCAGCATCAGCCCCGTCACCCCGGCGATAAACGCAAACGAGAAGTTGGCGGCAACCGCAAGGGCGAGACACGCCGAACTGCAAGCGGCGGCCAGAATGTGACGCCTCCCGCCGCTCTCTTCCGCCCGGAGATAACACCACGACGGCAGAGCCACCGCGCAGGTCAGGAATGCCGACGCCATTCCGTATCCCCTGGCGGCGACGTAGAAGTCAAAGAGGAATGGGTTGTAGACCAGGCAGATGAAGAAGGGGACTTGCAGCGTCCACCGGTTGCTGCTCAGGCGAACCAGGCAGTACGCGGCCGCAATATAGACTGCCGCTCCCAAAAGAGCCGGCGCCCTCATGCTGAGATGAGAGATCCCGAAGATGGACGTCAGAAGGCGGATCAGAATCGAGTTCAGAACGTGATTGTTAGATTCCGGCAGCCAGTGCGAGGGTGAGACCCGCTCGGCGAAGAACGTGAACGTGACTCCTTCATCGCCGGTGATGGCCTGGACATGAGCTCGCGCGACGGCCCAGAGGAAAGCGAATACAGCGAGACTGATGAGAGCGGCGTTTGCCGAGGGCGTAATTTCGCCCGAGCGGATCCACCTGGATGTTGGAATCCACGGGGGTCGGTGAGTGTCGGGGGAGGTATTCGGCGTCGCCGGGGTCTTCAAGAAGTAAGCTCCAAGACCGGCATTCTATCTCAGTTGCGGATACCAGGGCGCGGTCCGTGGAACCGGCGGCGGTTGCCAGCAAGCAGTGTGGTGGATTTCGGCCAGTCCTTCGAAGCGCTTCCTTGATCCTTTCTCCTTGCCTGACAATCACTTGGAATTTGGACCTTGACTTGCAGCGCCTAAGGTGGAGTCACGGAGGTTGCCATGAAAAGGACAGCGATCAAACTCTTGGTCCTGGCGCTGGCGATGGGAGGCATGGCTTGGGCCCAGGACGATGATGAGCCGGGGCGCGGTGTCGCCCGGCTCAGCCTGATTAACGGCGATGTTTCGGTCCGGCGTGGAGATTCAGGCGACTGGCTGGCGGGGGCGGTGAACGCGCCACTGGTGGTGGAAGATTCCGTCGTGACCGGAACCAATTCCCGAGCCGAGGTGCAGTTCGATTGGGCGAACATGATCCGGTTGTCTTCCAACACTGAGATCCGGCTGGCCGAACTCGAGCATCAGCGTTACATCATCCAAATCCCTCGGGGTCTGGTTACCTTCCGTGTGTTGCGCGACTACGACGCGGACATCGAGATCAGCACTCCCAGCGTGTCGGTCCGGCCGTCCAAACAGGGGGTGTATCGGATCGCGGTCCTGGAGAACGGGGAGTCGGAAATCACCGTTCGCTCCGGAGAGGCCGACATCTTCACTCCGCGTGGATCGGAACGGCTCCGCGCCGGCCGTACCATGCTTGCCCGCGGTTCCTCCTCGGATCCGGAGTACCGGATTGTCGCCGCGAGTGGAAGAGACAATTGGGATCGCTGGAACGAGGACCGCGACCGGTTCTTCAGCCGGACGGCGAGCTACCGTTACGTGGATCGCAGCGTGTACGGGGCCGATGACCTGGACGCTTATGGGAGCTGGGTTTACGCTCCGCCGTACGGATGGGTTTGGACTCCCCGTGTGGCGGCCGGCTGGGCTCCTTACTACTACGGGCGCTGGAGTTGGATCGATTGGTATGGATGGAGCTGGGTGAGTTACGACCCGTGGGGATGGGCCCCATACCACTACGGGCGGTGGTTCTACAGCAGCCCGCACGGATGGTGCTGGTGGCCGGGAGGGATGCGTGTAAGGCACTATTGGAGGCCGGCCCTGGTCGCTTTCATCGGCTGGGATAGCTGGGGCGGCGTCGGCGGTGGAATCGGGTTCGGACGCATCGGTTGGGTTCCGCTGGCGCCGTATGAGACCTACCACCCTTGGTATGGCCGCCGCCTCTATGCCGGTTACCGGAACACGACGATCATCGACAACAGCGTTCATATCGTCAACAACACAAATATCGTGAATGTTTACAAGAATGCTCGGGTCATGAACGCCGTGACGGCTGTGGACGCGAATCAGTTCGGCCGTGGCAACACCAACCTGATCCGGGTCTCTCAAGACCAGATGCGACAGGTTGATCTGGTTCGGGGTACGGTCCCCGTTACGCCACGGCGGGAGAGCCTCCGCCTATCCGATCGCGAAACCACGGTCCGGCCCGTGGCGCGTACAGCGGGAACCGAGCGCTTCGTTACGCGCAGGGAACCTGCCCGGGTGGAGCGCGTTTCCTTTGAGGAACAGCAGAGAGCGATGGAGCAGGTTGTGAACCGCCGGACCGCTCGCGAGTCGGGCGGTGGAAGGGTGTCGGGTTCGGGAGCGCCGGCTGGCGTCGGAGTCTCCGCAGGGCAGGGAAGCGCTGCCCGTCCTCCCGCCGCAACAGGCAATGACACCGGCGGATGGCGGAGAATTGGCGAGTCCCGCAATGCGGAATCGCCGGCACGGAACGCCGACAACGGCTGGCGGCGAATGGGCGCCGCTACGTCCCGGCCGGACTCGGGCGGGACGGCCGCACCTCCGGCGGCGCCTTCCCGCAACGACACCGCCCCGACAGTGCGGCGAATCCCTAGCGAGCAGGCCGCTCCCAGGACGGACGCGGGCGCCTGGCGGCGTTTCGGGGCAGGGGAGTCTCGGCCCGAAGCCGGCGGCGGTTCAGCGCGGCAAGTCGAGCCAGGCGGTGCTTCCAACGCGCCTACCGTGCATCGGATTCCGGCCGAACAGGCCGCTCCCAGGACGGATAACGGTAACTGGCGGCGATTCGAGGGCCAGGGCGCGCCTTCGAGGGAACCGTCGGGCGCCGTGCGCAACCAGCCGCAGGCGAGGGAGCGTGTGGAGTTCGCTCCAAACCGGCCGATGCGGGTGGAGTCGCCCCGCAGCGAGACCGCGCCTTCGGTGCGTAGTGAGAGAAGCGCGCCAATCCGCATCAGTCCGCCGATCGTGCGGCAGCGCGAGGCAGCGCCCTCCTCGGGTCCGAGGATGAGCCAGCCCAGCGCCCCGGCCGTCCGTTCGGCTCCGGGCGGTTCGTTCGGCTCTCCTCGCGTGGAATCCGGGGGCGGCGGCGGGCGCGTAGCGAGGAGCGAGGCCCCCGCAAGAACACGAACTCGCTAGGAGTTGGGTGATAAGCGGGGGTTGCTACTGTTTCCAGCCGCAGCGATTCTCGATTTTAGTTTCCTCCCTCTTTAGCCTGCCTCCGGTTCAACCGGAGGCAGGCATTTTGTTGTGAGCTACAACAAGAGGTAGATCTCTGAAATCAATTTGCAAGAAAACCCTTCCTTTTTCCCCGATTCTGGTATATGCTTCTAGACGCCGGGTTGCATGTTCAAACCGGCGAGCTTGGTTGGGATTGGGCGCATGGAGTCCGGAAACGGGCCGGTCTCCGCCGATTGAATGAAGAATTGCGGCTATGGGGTCAGGGGCACCCAGGAAGAAATGCATAGGAGATGTGCATCCGTGTATTCATGCGCCCCTTCAACCTTCCAAGCACACTCTCAAGGAGGCTTTTCAATGCGAACAGTCGTATTGGTAGTCTTGCTCGCCTTAGCGGTCTATTTGCCCGCCAGCAGCCAGACGCTTGGAGAAGTGACCGGTGTGATTACCGACAGCACCGGTTTGGTTGTTCCAAACGCAACCATCACCGTGACCAACACGGCCACGAACGCCGTGCGCAAAGCCACGACCAACGAGGCTGGACTATACGCGGTGCCTGGACTGGTCCCCGGGCCCTACACGGTGCGTGTCGAGATGCAGGGTTTCCGGGCGATGACCCGGTCCCTCGACCTGCAAGTGCAGCAGACCGCCCGTGTCGATTTCTCGCTGCAAGTTGGTCAGGTGACGGAAGCAATTGAGGTGAGCGGCTCGGCGGCGCTGCTGACCACCGAGAATGCAACGGTCGGAACGGTCATCGACAACCGCCGCATCGTCGAATTGCCGCTCAATGGCAGGAATTTCCTTCAACTGGTTTCTTTGAGTCCGAACGTAACCTACGGCTTCGCCACGCCGGGCCAGGTGGCGGGCCGCCAGGGCGGCACCCGTGGGGGAATGAATATTTCCGTCATGGGCAGCCGCGGCACTTGGAATCATTACACGCTGGACGGGGTTGAAAACACCGATGTGAATTTCAATCTGTACATCATGCTGCCGTCCGTGGAAGCCCTTCAGGAGTTCAAGGTCCAGACCGGGATTTACCCCGCTGAATTTGGACGCGCGGCGAGCCAGATCAACGTTTCCACCAAGTCCGGGACGAACCAATTCCACGGATCGCTGTTCGAGTTCATGCGCAACGACAAACTGGACGCCCGGCAATACGACTTCATCGGCACGGTGCCGAAGAAGACGCCCTTCAAGTGGAACCAGTACGGTTTCACTCTGGGCGGACCGGTCTGGGTGCCTAAGGTCTTCAACGGCAAGGACCGGCTGTTCTTCATGTCGAACTTCGAGGGTTTCCGCGAAAGGCGCACGACCACGGGCACGTGGACCACGCCGACCACCGCGATGCGCAACGGAGACTTCTCTTACAAGACGACGCCGATTTACAATCAGACCACGCGCCGGTTCGTCAATGGTGTTTTGACGGCGGACCCGTGGTCCTTCAACCAGATCCCGAAAGCCCAGTTTGATCCCGTTTCCGTCAAACTGCTCGAGTTCTGGCCCGAGCCGAATGTCCCCACGACCGTGCTGAGCAGCAACTACCAGAAGAGCCTGCGCAACACGACCGACAAGGACCAGTTCACTCTGCGCGTTGACTTCAACGAAAGCACCAGTTCTCAATGGTTCGGCCGCTACAGTTGGACCGACGAGAGTTCTTACAGCGAGGCCATGAAGCTCAACGGGAGCACGCTGTACACCCGCGGGCGGCAGTACATGATCTCTAACACCCGTACGCTCTCGGCAAGCAGCGTCAACGAGTTCCGGTTCGGCGTCAACAGCTTCTTTAACGCCATCGCCCGGGAACTGGCGAATCAGCGCGACGTGGTTAAGGAACTGAATATCCCCGGCCTTACCGTGCCGGATCCTCTATCGTGGGGCATTCCGCGAATCACGTCTCTGGTGGGAGTCAGCGGATTCGGCGACGACTCCAGCGGACCATTCGCGATTAACAACGCCATCTTCCAGGCGGCGGATACGTTCAGCCTGATTCGGGGTAAGCACTCCTTCCGCTTCGGCGGGGAGATTCGTCGCGATCGCTATAACCAGAAGGGAAATGAGTTCGCCCGGGGATCATTCGAGTTCAACGGGCAATACTCAAGCAACCCAACGACGAAGGCGGGCGGAGACTCCACGGCGGATCTCTTGATGGGGGCTCTGTCCCGTGCCGAATCCACGATTGCGCTCGCTTTCGCCCAGTTCCGGGCCAGCAGTTTCGCGGCGTTCTTCGATGACACGTATCGCGTGACACCCCGCCTCACCATCAACGCAGGCCTGCGCTATGAGCTGGTGCAGCCCTGGTGGGATCGGTCGCAGAATATGGTCAGCGTGCATGTCCCCTACATCATCCAGGCCTCCAACGTCCAGGATATGAGCAAGCATCCAGTCCTGGTTCGCACCGGCTCGGGCGAGTTCTACGAGGGGAAAGACTTCCGCTACCCCGGAGTGCCCGTGGCGCGTGACGGCCGTTTGGGCGACCGGCTTGTGCAGACCGACACGAACAACTTCGCGCCGCGCCTGGGCATCGCCTACAGCCCCAGCGACAAGTGGACGTTCCGGACCGGCTTCGGAGTGTTCTATTCGATGGAATCCGGCAACTCCCGCTTTGACCTGAACCGGGGCTTCAGCGGCCGGGTTTCCAGGAACGGCAACCCCGATATCTGGGACATCCGTTATGACAACTTCCTGACTGCCGCGGCGAAGCCATGGATTCTGCCGGCGTCGCCGTTCCTGTGGTCGGTTAAGTACAACGTCCGCGACTCCTACTCCATGACGTACCTCTTCAATATCCAGCGCGAACTGGACAGGAACACGGCGTTGGAAGTGGGCTATAGCGGTTCCTTGCATCGGCATCTTCAAGGGCTACAGGATCCCAACGCTCCACTTCCGGGACCGGGAACCACCGCCAGCCGCGTGCCTTTCCCCGAGTTCGGCGTGATTCAAGCCGTGCACTCGGAGGGATCCGGAAGCTACCACGGCTTGGGCGTAAAGGCCACTCGCCGCATGTCTTCCGGGCTGACCTACCTCGCCAGCTACACCTGGTCCAAGGCTTTGGACAATGTCAGCGCCATCCGCGGCACGGCCGCCGACATCTTCCCGCAAGACAACTACTGTCTGAGTTGTGAGAAGGGGTTCTCCGCCTACAATACCCCCCACCGCTTTGTGACGTCGGTGTTGTGGGAGTTGCCGTTTGGCAAAGGCAGGAAGTTCGCCAACATGGGCGGCGTTGTCGACGGCATCATCGGTGGCTGGCAGGTAGGTTCCATTATCACCCTCCAGTCCGGACGGCCCCTGCTCATGACCGCTCCCGGCTTCAACTCATCGAAGACCAACAAGTACGGAGAGGTGCGCCTCAGTTCCACCGGAAAGTACCCGTATCTCCCGTCCGGCCAGCGCAACGCCAACGGCTGGTTCGACAAGACCGCCTTCCGGCCGGCCCCGCTGTACGAGTTCGGCAACATCAGCCGCAACCGTCTGATGGGTCCGACAACGTTCTCCTGGGATTTCTCTACCCATAAGAACTTCCGGATCATTGAGGGGCATGAATTGCAATTCCGGTTCGAGGCCTTCAATTTCCCGAACCACCCTGCGCTCGGCAGCCCGAACAGCGACTGGGGAAGCAGTAACCCTGACGTCGCTGGTCCGAATTTCGGCCTCATCCGCGGCACGGCCAACCGCATGCGCGAAATGCAATTTGCGCTGAAGTACTCCTTCTAGGAGTCTGTCGAAGGTGGCGCCCGCTTCCTCTGAAGCGAGGCCGCCTGTCAATTCGGGCCGGGTTGCCGGAAGGGTAGCCCGGCCTTTCATGCGAGGCGATGCGCAACGGGGGAGCAGGAACAGTACGGTCCCTCCACACTTTAGTAGACATAATATGTGTTATCGGAAATTTATGGCGTCGCCCGACAGCCCAAGCTGGGACAGCACAACCCAGGCCGTCTCGCCGGGGTGCGCCACCCGCACCACGTCCAGCCCCGCTTGACGCGCACTGGCTTCCCCCGTGTCAGAGTCTTCCACGGCAAGCCCTTTCACGGCCCCCAGCCTTTCCATTGCGGCGAGGTAAGGTTCCGGCGCAGGTTTCGTCTTTGCGACGTCTTCGGCCCCGAGAACCAAATCGAACCAGTCGAAGATTCCAGCGGCGCGCAGCGCCGGCTCCACGAATCGCCGTTCCGTCGCCGTGACGACGCCCAGCCGGTACTCTCGCAATTGCGGCAAGAGCCGCCTGACGGAATCCAGGATGGGCGGTTCTCCCGAGATCCTTCGCACGAAGGACTCGCTCTTGGCTGGATACAGCGACCAGACGGCCTCGAAATCGGCCGGAGGCTGCTTCAGGCCGCAAAAGAACATGGCCGCCTCGCGGTCCGGAATGCCGATGCAATACATTGAATATGTCTGCCAATCCAATGAAATTCCAAGTGGTTGCAAGACTTCGCACCAGCTTGCGCAATGCAGCGGCTCGCTGTCGGCGAGCACCCCGTCAAAATCGAAGAGAATAGCGTCGTACCCGTTCAAAGGATCCAACCTCCGGCTGAAATCCCCAGGATGTCCCGAGGGAGGGCAGCCCAGTTCCCTGCCCCATCTTAACAGTCTGAGTCCCGGGCATCATCCGGCAGAGCCCGCTCAACCAGGCTGCCCCCTTCTCTTTCGAGGTCATTTCTCCTGCCCGGCCTGCATCGTCTTCTTTGGCGCCGGGAGCGAGGTGATCACCTTCTTCATCCGCGTCAACTCCCCGGCCCCGTTGCTGTAAGATCTCTTCGGCAGATAGCGCAGTTCATCCTGGATGATCTTGCGCCGGTTGCCAGGGTTCGGGTGGGACGAAAGGAATTGCGGGCCGCGCGCCCCGCCTTCCGCCTCCAGTTTCTCGAAAAACCGGGCCATCTCCAGCGGGTTGTACCCCGCCTTGTTCATGATCCTGGCGCCCAGAAGGTCCGCTTCGATCTCCGCAGATCGCGAGAACTTCAGCAGGACGGAATTCGCGCCGATTCCGATCCCAATCTGGCCCAGTTGCGACAGCAGCGACTGATTGCCAATCGCTGCGCTGGCAAGCATCGCGGGCAGCGCGATCAGGTTGGCCTTGCTGGCTTGGTTGGTTCCATGCCTCAACGCCACGTGCGCGATCTCATGGGCCATGACGCCCGCAAGCTGAGCTTCGTTGTCCGAAGCTGCAATCAGCCCGGTGTTCACGAAAGTTGGACCTCCCGGCAACGCAAACGCGTTGATCGCCCTGTCATTTACCACCCGGAACGTGTACGGGTATTTGTCGGCCTCAGTCTGGGCCGCCAGGCGGGAACCGATGGAGCGGAGCCAGGCGTTCAGCTCGGGGTGGTTCACCAACTCGACTTCCTTCTCGATCTGCGCCGCCGCTTCCTTTCCAAGCTGAACGTCCTGATCTTTGGTGAACAGGTTCCAGCCGGGCCGCAGTTGCCTCTGCTGGGCAAGAAGAATGCCGGCAACGAACAGGAACAAGGCCGCCGCCACGACCACACGCAGATTCCGCATAGACTCGGTCGCTCCTCCTCTTCTTATGGTAGATACGTTCCGCCTCCCCGCGGATTCGCGGCAAGGCGGATTGGCGGGCTCCCTGCGATATAATCAATCCATGTTAACGCCCACCGACAAAATCTGGCATAACGGCCAGTTCATCGCTTGGAATGAGGCGCGGATTCATGTGCTTTCGCACGTGGTGAGCTACGGCTCCTCGGTCTTCGAGGGGATCCGCTGCTACGAGACCGCTTCCGGACCGGCGATCTTCCGCTTGCAGGATCACATCCGGCGAATGCTGGACTCAGCCAAGATCTACCGCATGGACATCCCCTTTTCCCTGGCGGAGCTCGCCGAGGCCATGGTGGAGCTGGTGCGCGTCAACAATATGAAGTCCTGCTACATCCGTCCCATCGCGCTGCGAGGCTACGGGGAGATGGGCGTCTACTCGCTCAAGAACCCCGTGGAAGTGTTTGTGGCCTGCTGGGAATGGGGCAAGTACCTCGGTGAGGAAGCTTTGGCGAGCGGCGTCGATGTCTGCGTTTCGAGCTGGAACCGCAT
>Ga0101944_10001497_pt2 | contig 31966 bp, 26 predicted proteins | sample DewCreD2012metaG_FD_75245 | JGI IMG/M metagenome (GOLD analysis project Ga0101944, IMG submission 75245) | Hot spring sediment bacterial and archeal communities from British Columbia, Canada, to study Microbial Dark Matter (Phase II) - Dewar... ... | reverse complement strand
CGGATCGTTGACGACATTGCGCTGTTGCCACGGATCCGCATCGTGGTCATAGAGCAACCACGGTCCCTGCAAGGTTCGCACGTAGGTATAGCGGCCATGATACAGGCCCCGATACTCGCGTCCGCCATTGTCATACCTCCATTCATGAAAAGGCAGGTAGAGGGCCAGCAGCGCCTCTTCAATGCCCGAGGGAGTGCGGCGGAGAATGGTGGCGCTGAAGTCCCGCCCCTGCACACCTTCCGGAACGGCCACACCGCAAAGCGCCAACAGTGTCGGCATCAAATCCGGGGCGTCGATCGGCGAGGCATCGGTGCCAGCGCCGGCGCCCTGCGGATGGCGCACCAGGAAGGGCACGCGAATGGATTCGGCCCAGGGTCTCTGTTTGCGAAACTCGCCTTGGCAGCCGAGCATATCGCCGTGATCGGAGGTGAAGATGACCACCGTGTCCCGGTCATGGCCCGTGGCCGACAGGGTTGCCAGCAAGCGACCGAACGCGGCGTCGAGCGCCGAACAGTGCGCGTAATAGCCGGCCAGTTCCTGCCGCGCCCGTTCCGCAGCCGCTGCGGGAACATTCGGCGGCAAGACGATGCGGCTGGGATCGTACCGGCGGCGGAATGGGGCCGGCGCCGTCCCAAAGGGGTTGTGCGGCGGCCCCCACGAAAGAAACAGAGCAAAGGAGGTCGCGTCGGTCTGTTCGCGCAGAAAACGGCAGGCCTCCTCCGTCTGCGCGTCGGCGTCGTACCCGGCCCAAAGCCGCGGTCGCGGATCGGCGGCGGAATAGTACGGCGAACGCCAATAGTCATGACAACATTCGAAGCCCTTCCAATCCTCGAACCCCAAACGGCGCTCCGGCGGCACAAAGGCATTTCTGCCGTTGCCGTCCAGATGCCACTTGCCCACGTAGGCGGTGCGGTAGCCCGCCGCGCGCAAACACGACGCCAGAAACGGCCCCGGGTAGCGTCGCAACAAGCACTGGTCGTTCACCATCAAATGATGGCGGTGCGGATACACGCCCGTCATCAGGGAGGCGCGGTAGGGCGTGCATACCGGACAACCCGAAACCGCCTGGGTAAAGTTCAGACTTTCCGCTGCAAAACGGTCCAGATGCGGCGTCTGCACGTTCGGATCGCCGGCATAGCCGGTGGCTTGTTGCCGCCATTGATCGGCAAACACAAACAGCAAATTTGGGCGTTTCTTCATCCTCTGCCCTTGCTCCCGAGGGAGACGCCGAATGAGACGCGGGCGAGGACAACGCCACGCCACCGCCAGTGCTCCGCGGCGGCCGGCTGCGACCGGGACGGAGAGGCGAACGCGCGACCGCTCAACGCTTGAAGCCCCCCCGAACGGCTTCCGGCTGAAGGTGTTTGACCAGCGCCCCCCGACCCGGCCAAAAGCTGGAGCCAACGGTCGGAATCGAACCGACGACCTGCTCATTACGAGTGAGCTGCTCTACCGACTGAGCTACGTTGGCCCGAAAATGCGGCATACTTTATACCGCGCCCCTGGGGAGTCAAGACAGCATCTTGACCAGCATCGTCTCCAGCACTACGGGTTCTGACGTTCGCTGCGAAACCAATCGCTCATGCGCGGCCAGGGCCTCTTGACGGCATTTTTGCAGCGCAATCGCCGAAAACCGTTGGGCCTGGGCGGCCAGCAGCTTCTGACGGTACGGATGAGCCTGCCGAGGGTCCCGCTCCCAGCCCTCGGCCAACATTTTTTCGGCTCGCTCGCTCAGCGCCGCCCACCCTCCCGACATCTCGCGCCCCGCGCCGCGGAACCAGCGCCGGTCGCAGGCTTCGCGGTACAGAATCAGTTCTTCCAGGCGTTTTTGCACGCCGATCGCCAGGCCGATCGCCGATTCCCCCTGAAAAAGCAACCTGCCGAGAATAGCCAAGGCCCGGTTCAGATCCCGCTGTCCGACCGCGTCCGCCAGGTCCCAGGCAGGAATCTCCGAGGAAACCGCGGTTATCGCCTCCACGTCGCTGCGCCGGACGGTCGCCGGGGCGCGGACGTAGACGGCCAGTTTCTCGAGCTCCGACGCCAGTTGTCTCGCATCGTACCCCACGCGCTCGACAAACAAAGCCGCCACTTCCGGCGGCATGTGCAACCCCAGTTGACGGCTCCGTTCCGCCGTCCATTTTTCCATTTCCTGAATGGCCTCATGAGGCTTGGAAGACACGTTCAGTTCGACCACGACGCCGTGTTCCTTGCACACCTTGTAAAACAGGCAGCGGCGATCGACTTTGACCGCCGTCACCACCAACATCTGACCCTGGGGCAGACCCTGCTGGATTCTTTCGGCCAGTCGTCCGAGTGCGGCTTTGACCTCGGTTTGTCGTCCGCTCTTGGAGTCGTACAGAAAATTCGCGTGCCGCAGCCATACCACCTGGCGCGCACCGAAGAGACTCGGCGTGAACAGCGCCTCCGTAACCTTTCCCAGCGCCAGCAGTGCCGCCGCGCCGGATTCCACGTTCCCAGCCACGGCTTCCACGTTCAACGCCTGCTCGCTGGCGCTCTTCACGATCGAGGCCTGCTCGCCGGAGGTCATAAACCGAGCGATGGTTTTTTTCGCCTCCTCCATGGTGAGAAACTCGTCCTCCCCGCAGATCAAATGCACGGCCGTCTTCACGCTGACGAAGATAAGTGGCCACCCCCTCCGGCGCAAGCGCTTTTGCGGATGGTATTCTGCGCCTTCCTGGGCTATGCTGATCGCCGATCGGAAATTCCGGGGAGGAGCCGTGAGACGATGGAACCCGCCGTTTCGAAAGCCAGAGTGCGTCTGACCCGTTTGCGGGAAAGACAAGCCTTGCGCAGCCACGGCGATACGGCTGGCGCGGGGCACAGCCGGCTTCCCGGTTTCCTGTTGGCTGGCGGCCTGTCGGCCGCCGTGTTGCTCTTGCTCGCCAGCGGACGCGCTTGGGAGGAACCCTGGACTGCGCGCGTTATGCTGCCGGCGCTGGCGGATGCGATCCGCGTCCTGGGCGGCTTGATCGCCGTCCTGCTCTTGCTGCAGGTCGCGCGCCCGGAGGGACTGCGACGCAGTTCCGTCGCGCTGCTCTGGGGCGGCATCACGCTGATCGGCCTTTTGGCCGGCGAAGCGTCTCTACGGCTGCTGGCCTTCGCGGGCGCGCCAGCCGCAGTCTGGGCGCCGTCTGTTCTGCCCTTCGGCCTGGCTCCAGTCCTGGCGGCTCTGTTGCTGGACGGCGTATACGGCTTTGCCGCTGGACTGCTGGTCTCGCTTCATTTCGCCGTTCGGCTGGAACATGATCTGGCGGTTCTTTGCACGGGCTGTCTCACTTCCCTGACGGCGGTCGCCTTGGCGCGTTCAGTCCGCTCCCGCTCGCAGCTCTTGCGAACGACTCTGATTGCGGCCCTGACCGGCGCCGTCTGGATTTGTGCCGAAGCCGCCGCCTCCGGATTTGGTGCTGTTTTCCACACCTTTCCCGCACAAATCCTGGCACTGCTCGCTGCCGGCGTTGCCACCGCGGTCGGCGCCGCTGTCCTGCTTCCCGGCCTGGAATGGGCTTCCGGCATGGCCAGCGACCTTACGCTGTTGCGCTGGTCGGATGCGGGACATCCGCTGCTTCAGCGGCTGGCCGTCGAGGCCCCCGGCACCTACCACCACAGTCTGATGGTCGCCCGGCTGTCCGAAGCCGCGGCGGAAGACATCGGCGCCAACCCGCTCTTGGCGCGTGTCGGCGCCTACTTCCACGATGTCGGCAAGTTGTCCAAGCCGGAATTCTTCGCGGAAAACATCCAAACGCGCGCCAGCCAGCACGATCGTCTGCAGCCGAGCATGAGCGCCCTCGTCATCCTCTCGCATGTCAAGGAGGGCTTGAGCCTGGCGGCCTTGCATCGGCTGCCCCGCCGCATCGCCGACATCATCGCGCAACACCACGGCACGAGTCTCATGGCTTTCTTCCACCACAAGGCCCAGCGCGAGGCCGACGCAGAAATCGCCATCTCCGGCGCCAACGCGGCGACGAAGGTTGACGAGCGCGATTTTCGCTATCCCGGCCCCCGCCCGACCACGGCCGAAGCCGCGATTGTCGGACTGGCCGACGCTGTGGAGGCCGCGGCCCGGTGCATGCAAAGCCCAACCCCTCATCACATTGAGGGGCTGGTGGACGACATTGTCACGTCTCGGTTATTGGACGGACAGTTAGACCAAGCCCCCTTGACCATGGCGGATCTGGCCGCAATTCGCCGCTCGTTCGCGTTTTCATTGATCAACATGTTTCACGGCCGCATCGCATATCCGACCCATGAGAGTCCATGTGAGCAACCGACAACGGCGCCTGCGCGTGGATGGCCGACGGCTGGCCGCCCTGTCCCAGTTCTGCGCCGCGCGGATTCTCAAGGCTGAACCCCGCCGCCACTGGCAGGCGGTGGCCTTGATTCTGCTGGACAATCCAGGCATGCGCGAGGCCAACCGCCGGTTGTTCGGCGCGGCGCACACGACCGACGTCATCAGCTGCGCCTATGCGCCGCATCCGGACGAAGGCGGCCTGTGGGAAGGGGAAATCCTGGTCAACGCTCAGCTCGCCGCGGAACGCGCGGCGTCCGGCGCCGGGCGGCTCCGCCGGAGCGTAGCCCGAGAATTGGCGCTCTATGTGGCCCACGGTTGGGACCACCTGGGCGGCGCCGACGATGCTTCCGCCGTCGAGCGCCGCCGCATGCGCCAACGCGAACTGCGTTGGCTCCGCCAGGCCGACCAACGCGGGCTGCTGAAAGGGCTGATCCGACCGTGACCCTGGACAAAATCGACGCCCTGGCGCTGCGGATTCATCCCTATTCCGAAACCTCCCAGATCGTCAACTGGCTGACGGCGAAGGGAGAACCGCTGACGACACTGGTCAAGGGCGCCTGCCGGCCGAAGAGCGGTTTTCTGGGCCAGTACGATTTTTTCTACACATGCGAGCTGGTGTTCTACCGCCACGACCGTCCGGATGGGCTCCACATTGCCCGCGAGATTGCCCCCCTGAAGACCCGCAGCCGTCTGCGCAGCGACTGGCAGGCGTTCTGCGGAGCCTCGTATGCCGGCACGCTGGCGGCCGAACTGGCGCGTTCCGGCGGCGCCCATGCCCGGCTCTACCAGCAATTGGAGGCGCTGTTCGACGCCCTTCAGGTCCAAAGTGGCGTGGCCGCTCTGTTGATCTGGTTCGAGCTCCAGATGCTGGGACTGATGGGCTGGGCTCCACAGCTCAACCGGTGCGTCGTTTGCGGCTCCGCGCCCCCCGGCGACGCCTGGGCCGGCCTGGCGGTAACGCTCGGCGGCGTGCTCTGCCAGCCTTGCCGCGCGGCGCGGCGCGTCGAAACCGACGCCGTTTCGGCCGCCGGCCTGGCCCTGCTCCGGCGCTGGCAAACGGCCTCCTCGCCCAATGCCGCTCTGGCTGCGCCGTGCCCCCCCGAACTATTGCTTGTATCTCGGCGCGTTCTTGGTAGATTCCTCCTTTACCACTTGGACTGGATGCCGCGAGCCAGGCGCGTCGCCTGGCAAATGACATCCGGCGGTAAACACGCAGAGACAAAGCCGGAAGGATTCCCACGATGAAAACGCCCTGGATGTTCGTAACCGCCCTGCTGGTCTGCGTCGGTTGTCAGGACCGTAATGAGCCGCAGAAGACGGCCGGCAGCCAAACGTCCCCCCCCGCTGCAGCCGTCAGTCCTGAATCGCCCGCCGAAAAAGAGCTGGCGCCGGACACCGTCCTGGCGGAGGTGAACGGCCGCAAGCTACTCTATGCCGACGCGCAGGAACAACTCGAGCTGCGGCTGCGAGCGGCCGGCGACCGCCTCCCGCCGGACCGCCTGCCCTTGATCCGTCGGCAGATGCTTCGCGGCATCGTGGAACAGTTCGTTCTGCGCAGCCTGTTGCTTCAGGAAGCCGACGCGCGCAAGATCGAGGTGACGCCCGAAGACGAACAGAAGGCCTACGCCCGCATTCAGGAAAGCCTCCCGCCGGGAATGACGGTGGACGATGTCCTGAAAACTAGTCCGGTCGGCGAAAAGAAGATGCGCGAGGAAGTGACCGTCGGCATCCGCATTGATAAGCTGCTGAACACGCTGTACCCCGAGGATCAAGCGCCCAGCGAGGCCGAGGTCACCGCGTTCATGGAGGAAAACAAGGAGAATCTGGCCGTCCCCGAGCGCGTCAAGGCGCGCCATATTCTGGTGGCGTTTGCGGAGGGCGACAACGACGCCGCCAAGCAGGAAAAGAAGACCAAAATCGAGACCGTCAGAAAACGGCTGCTGGAGGGCGCCGATTTCGAAGCCGAGGCCAGGGAAAATTCCGACTGTCCCAGCCGGCAACAGGGCGGAGATTTGGGAACCTTCCCCCGCGGACGAATGGTCCCAGCGTTCGAGGACGCCGCCTTCAGTCAGGAAGTCGGCGCCATCGGTCCTGTGGTGGAAACCTCGTTCGGCTACCACATCATTCAGGTCACCGATCACCAGAAAGAAGGCACGGCCACGCGCGACGAAGTGACGCGGTTGCTGAAGAGTCAGAAGCGGCAACAGGCCCTGCGCGGGGTCATCGATGAGCTGAAGAGCAAGGCCCAGATCACCTACGCCGCCGGCTTCGAGCCCGCGGAAAAATGAGCTAGACGTTGAAGCGGAAGCAGCAAATGTCGCCGTCCTGCATCACGTAGTCCTTGCCGCGAAGCTGAACCTTGCCCATGGCACGCACCGCCGCCTCGCTGCCCGCCGCCATCAAGTCGTCGTACTTGATCACCTCGACGCGGATGAACCCGCGTTCGATGTCGGAATGGATTTTGCCGCCGGCTTCGGGAGCGGTCGCTCCCTGGCGAATCGTCCAGGCGCGCACCTCGTCCGGTCCCATCGTGTAGAACGACATCAGCCCCAACCGTTCGTAGGCCGCGCTGTTCAGGCGATCGAGGCCTGAAGCAGATAGTCCCAGATCCTTGAGAAACGCCTTTCTGGCCTCCGCGTCCTCCAACTCCATGATTTCCCGCTCGATACGGCAAGCTACGGCCAGCCGGCCCTCTGCCAGGGTTCCCAGATCGCGCTCCGCCACGTTGTAAACCCGCAAGACCGGTTTTAACGTCAGCAGGCCCAAGCTTTTAACGGCCAGCTTCTCCGGCTCCGATAAACCGATCGTTTCCGGCCACTTTCCGGCCTCGATTGCGGCCGCGCACTTGCGCAACGTCCGCTCTTCCGTCGCCCGCGCCGCTTCGGTCTTGCCTCGCGCTTCCCGCCCCATGCGCTCCAGGCGGCGTTCGATCAATGCCAAATCCGCCAGCAACAGCTCCGTTTCCAACCGTTGACGATCCCGTTCGGCATCCACCCCGCCTTCGTGAGCGCCCCCCTCCGCCGCTCCAAAGGCGCGGATCACGAGGCACAGCATGTCGCTGCGGCGGGCCGGGTTCAGCCAGGCGCCATCCTGCTCCCCGTCTTGAACGTCCGGACAAAGCAGAAAGGCGGTTTCGGCATAACGGATTTTTTGCGGCTGCGCGATGCGCGCGATGGCATCCACGCGCGGATCGCGCACCGGCGCCCGACCCTCGATCGCATCCCCCGCTTTTCGGCCTGGTGGAATCGTCCGCCCGGTGAGCAAGGAAAACAGGGTCTTCTTTCCGGCGAGTGGCAGACCGAGGAGCGCAATATTCATGGCCAGAAAAAAAGCGACGGCCCTGCACACCATCCAACCCTGCAGGGCCGTCGGACAATCCGCCGCAATGCGCGGACTATGCCTTCAGCATGGCCTTCAGCTTTTCCGCCATGGCGTTCAATCTACGCCGGAACGTCAACCCCATCGAACTCAACGCGAACCCGAGCGCGGCGTAGGTGCCGGGTTCCGGAACGGCGTACCCCCGCCGCACGTTGTCGAAGTAGTACTCCTGGTTCGGATAGCTGGCCCCTGCCAGATAGGTGATCTGGAACCCGAATTCGCTGACCCCATCCAGTGCGGCGTCGAAATCCACGGTCCCACCGCCGACATACGTCCAGGCGTCTTGCACCAGCGGCGCGCTAATGCCGATCCAAGTGTTCGCCGACATCCCGCTCAGGCCGATATTGTAGTACCACGTCAGAGACGGATTGTTGGCGCCGATGAAGTAAATCTGGAGCGAACTCGGCACGTAGTTGCCGCGGAAGTCGAACGACACGAATGTGCTTCCATCCGCATTGTAGTTCGCCCCGCCGCCGAACGCCGCCGAGGCGCCGGTGCCGTCGGCGAAGATGCGGTCGGTGGCCGCTGCCGGATTGATTCCCGGCATCGCGGTCAGGTAGGAAGCCGCCGGATTTCCGAAATTCGGAACCGAGGCCGTTCCGTTGGCCGCCCCGCCAAAGATGTCCTTGATTTTCCAACCGTCGGCGTTGCCTGCGGTATTCCAAAGTTCCTCGTGGGTTACAAAAATCCCACCCTGCGCCATTGCCGCGACCAATGCCAAGCCGCACGCTGCCGCAAACCATGACCGCTTCATCAGTATCCTCCCTTTATCTGGTTGACGCTCTCAGTCCTGGACGACACGGTAGAAGAACTGTACTTCTCCCGCCGCCTCGGTGTCGGTGTAACTCCTAACGCCGGTTTCCGCGGGCGTGACGGAGAAGATCTCGTCACCGGTCTGATCCGCCATGCTGTCGTAACGCAGCAGGGTGTACTTGTGCCCGGCCACGGCCTTCCAGGAAATCGTCACTCCCGTCCCATCTTCCGTCAGTTCCGCTTTGAAGAGTTTGTTCTCGAAATAGGCAGCGTCGTTTTCCGCCAGAATCTCTTCCAGATCCGTCATGCCGTCCCCATCGCTATCGACCGCGGCATCGGCCGCAGAGACTTCACTGGCGCTCGTAACGCCAAACCGTTCCAGCAAGGCCGCTTCCAAAGGCGTCAGAGCGCTGATGGCCCTCTCGCCGTCCAGCGCAAAGTCCGAAATTACATACTGCTGTCCCTCATCGCCGTTCTTCGGCAGAAACACTTTCACCGCATCAACTTCGCGCAAATCGGCTGCCCATCTGGCATTCAGCTCGTTCTCGTCCGTGATGTCGCCCGGCCAAAGAATCCAACCGCCGGCCACGCGTTCCATGGAAACTCGGTTTGGCGTTGCCTGACCCGCTCCTGTCACGGACAACTGATAGGAGACCCACACGTCATTGCCGCTGATCAGCTTCACGTGCGTTCCGCCAGCGAGTTGCGGTTTCGTCTGGCTGTTCAACGTGACCAGCAGTGAGTTAATCTTGGCGGCGGCATAGTCCCCGCTGAACAGCTTACCAGGATCGGCGGACGATGGTTGCAGCGTCAGGCTTCCAGGCTGCGAGAACCCGTTGGCAAAAGCAGCCCGGACCGTTCCGGGAGCCGGTTCGGTCACCGTCACGGCCCCTTGTGGCAGCAGGATCCACGCATCCGCCTGAATCGTTACCGCCTGCGCCGCAGGGCCTGTCAAAACGATCACGGCGAGACCGACGACCATCCACCGCCCCATTTTCGATGCCGCTTGCGCTGCTGTTTTCATGATAACCCCTCTCGATGTTGTTGCCACAGTTTACAGACTCACGCCGAACGAAGCGCTGGCCGCGGCTTGCCGGCGCACCCACATCGACGCACCGCCCGGCACTTGCGACGATGGGACCTGACCAAACAGAGTCCATTGCCCGGTTGAGTCGTTCCACATATACAGCGTGAAGCGGCCAGGATCGCTCGGATTGGCCACGTAAAGCAGATCGCCTTCGGTGAGTTGCGCATTGGGATCCCGAACCGGATTGTTTGCGTCGTTGACGTTGTTCAAATTCAGCGGCATGTTCAACGGGGTAAATCCGCTCTTTCCGCCAGCGGTGCCGTTGAGGGTTAACGTCATGTTGTAGGTCGGAGCCCCGGGCTGTTTCGCGCCGTCTATGGAATACGCGGTGTTGTAAGCGAAGAATCCGATCGCGCTGCTGCCGGCCTTGGAGTACCAGAACTCCGTCGTCGGGTGGAATTCCACCACATTCCAATCGGTGCCGTTATAGCCCGGATCGTCCTGCCACGCGCCGATCGTCGGGTTATATCCAGCCCACTCCGGCGTGGCGCTGGCTGGATCCCGCACATACAAAGCGTCCGATGTCCCCAGGGCGGTCTTCAAATCGTCGCCCAGCGCGTTCGTCAACGTGTTGCCGCCCCCGCTGAGGTACCGATCGCCATACACAGGCAGACTGAAAGGCGCGAAACCAGCGCCGCCGGCAAACACCGTGGTCATCACATTGGACGGCGAAGTGCCGGAAACGGCCAGCGAGCCGGCCGGGGAAACGCCCACGGAATCCAACAGCGCGCGCCCGCCGCTTTCCACCGCAATGGAAACCAGCGCGTTCGAGGCGCCCGACGGGAAGGACACCGGCATGTTGCTCGCTTTGTTCAGCGGGCTGCCGTAGGAACTGCCGTAGTAAACATCCCACTTGCTGTTGGAATAATCCACATGCACCACGAAGCCGTACCAGCCGCTGGGGGAGGACGGCAGAGCCCCCGCGTCAGCCCACCCTGCATCGCCGTAAACCATCAGATGGCCGTTCGTCTTGACGTAGAAAGCTCCCGTGACCCCGCTCACGCCGGGATCGTTCTGCCCCGCCACAGGCTTGGCCCAAATCTGGAACCAGGCGTTTTGGGGATTGCCAGAGACGTAGAGGGTCAGCACGTCGTTGGAAACGACCGCCGCAGGCGTGCCGCTGATCCCCTCCGTCTCGCTGCGCGTCACCACGCCGCCTCCCGTCTGCGCCCAGTTGGTACCGTCCACAGACCAGCCGTCGAAGAACTGCGCGTACGGCAACGTCACCGCGCCGTATCCTGCCGGCAACAGAAACAGCAGACCGATTGCGCAGACGCCCATGATGACTGTGTTCCGCTTCTTCATGACGTGGCCCTCTTGTTGATGTGCCCCACAGCAATTCCGCATCGAAACCGCGACATTTAACCCCACGCTTTCGCCGGTAATTTCCCCTATTTTCTTGCTTCGATTATGTCAGCCGCCGCTCGACCTGTCAAAGTAAAAATTGCGTTTTTTACCCCTCGCTCGCCCGCAGAAACCGGTCCTCCTGCCATAAGCCCTTGAGTTCCTGCCCCCCGGGGTAGGTGCAGATGCCGAATCCGTCTTTCTTGCCGTTTTTGAAATCGCCCACGTATTCCTCGCCGCTGGCATAGACATACCGCCCCCGGCCGTGGCGCGCTCCGGCCTTGAAATCGCCGATGTATTTGGAGCCGTCGCTGAAAACATAAGCGCCCTTGCCCTCCCGCAAATCCTGCCGGAATTCCCCCTTGTACACATCGCCGTTGGCGAACAGGAACACGCCATTGCCGTGCTTCTGGCCATTCTGGAAGTCCCCCGCGTACCGATTGCCGTTCCGATACAGCATCGTGCCCTTGCCGGTGATGGTGTCGTTGACGAAGGCGCCGATATAGCGGTCGCCGTTCTGGAAGTACAGGCTGCCCTTGCCGTGGCGGGCGTCGTCAAGAAACTCGCCGACATAGCGGTCGCCGTTCGAGTACGTCAAGGTGCCCCGGCCGTTCTTCATGTCGTCGCGAAACTCGCCTTCGTAGCGGTCGCCGTTGCGATACTCGTAGACGCCCCAGCCGTTGAAGAGGCCGTCTCGCACTTCCCCTTCGTAGCGGTCGCCATTGGGGAAGGCGATCGCCGAAATCTCGCGGGGCGCCGCGGGCGGACGGGGCGTGGCGCCGGGCTCCGCCTCGAACACGCCCGCGGCGGTCAGCGCGGCGGCAGTCAGTTCCTCCGGCAAAGCCAGGGCGGACTCCGCGGCCGGCGGCCGCTCGGGCTCCGGCGCCGGCGCGGCCCCGCCGCCGGTTTCCGCCGCGGCCTTCTCCGGCGCCGGCGGCGCCGCCAGCGCCGCCAGCAGCTCCGCGTTGCGCGCCCGCAAGGCCTCGAGTTCCTTCGCGCGCGCGGCATCGAGCGCCGCCAACTCCTCCAGCCGCCGCTCCACCGCCGCCACGGCGCCGGAGGCGCTGCCCGCCTGCCCTTCCACCAGCCGCGCCAGCCGCTCCACCTCGGCCTTCCAGGCCGCCGCCTCTCGCACGCGGACGTCTTCCGCCCGTTTCCACTCCTCGGCCAGCAACTGCTGACCCTCGCTCAGCCCCTCGACCCGATTGGAAACCGCCGTCCAATCGATGCCGCCCGCCGCCGCGCCCATCTGCACGCGCAGGTCTTCCACGATCGCCATGGCCCGCGAGGAATTCTTCAGCACCAGAATGCCGATCGACACGAAGGCAATCAGAATGATCAGCAAGACCAGCAGAAAAACCGTGCCGATCCAGAAAACCATCCGCCGGCTGCGTTGCCGCTCGCGGTCCACATAGCGTTGAACCGCCTCCAGGGTGACCACCGGATCGAGCGAACGGGGCAGACTCCGCGCCGGCGCGTCGATCGGCAGCGGTTGGGCCGCCGCGGAATCGCCCGCCGATGATGATGTTGCCGTCATGTCCTGCCCCTGTCCTGCGGCCGCCCCGCTCCGCGCCGACGCGGACGTCGGACGCTCAGCGCGCTGCCGCTTCCGGTCCCGTCGCCGGCGCTTCCGTTGCCGGCGGTTCCGTCGCCGACGCGGGAGCGGAGCCGGCCGCGCCGATCAGCATCAGCTTGGTAATGGTCATCGAACCCTTTACCGCGTCCTTGCCGGCGCCGGGCGTCAGGGATAGCCTCGCGATCCGCAGCATGCCCGGCGCCTGCCACAGGTCGTGCAAAAAGCGCAGCGCGCTGCGCAAGTCCGCTTCGAAAGCCCCGATCTGCACCGTGTACTCGGCATAGCCATCCGCGACTTTCGGATCGCGGTGGTCCATTTTTTGAATCGCCAAGCTGTTCTTCCGAGCCAGCGTGTCGATCTGCCCCTTCATGTCGGCGATGCCCTCGGCCACGGATGCCGCCACCGCCAGGCGGCTTCGGACGCGCTCGTATTCGCGCGTCGTCTGCTCTTCCCAGCGCAACGCGCCGCGGTTGTACGCCAACCGGTTCGCCTCCAGCTCGATCTGCGCCTCGATGTCGCGCAGCGTTCGCAGGATCGGCCGCGCCGCAAAGTTGTCCGCGGCCGCAGCCCCCAGCAGAATCAACGCCGCCGCCAGCCCAAGCTTCTCCCGACGGCTTAACCGGTCAAGTTTGTCCAGGATCATGGCTGGGCCTCCAAACCGCAGACCACTTGGAACCGAAACCGCCCCTGCGGATCCACCGACGTCGGCTTGCCTTCCCGCACGTCCACAAAGGCCGTCGCTTGCTCCAGCTTTTGCACCAGCGCGCTGACGTCCTTGATCGCCCGGGCCGAGCCCTCGATCGCCAACTGGTTCTTTTCCGCATCGTAGTCGATCGCGTCCAGAGCGACGTCGCCGGTCAGGGCATGCAGCTTCTCCAAGAGCCCCAGCGCCTGCAAACGGGGGTCGTCCCGACGTTGCACGAGTTTGATGACCTCGCGACGCTGTTCCATCTGCCGCACCGCCGGCTCGGTGCCAAGGAACTCCTCCCGCAACCTGCGGAGCCGCTGATGTTTAAGAAAGGCCGCCGTGGTCGCGAACAACGAGACGGACAGCAGGGTGCCCCACAGCAGCAGGCCGAAGGCCGTCCAGTTCCGGGCATGCTGAACCAGTTCCTTCTTGGCGCGGACGGTATCGGGCATCAAGTCTAAGGCCAGATCCTCGCGGATCAGACCCAGACCGATCAGCGGCGCAATGGAGACGCCGGCATACGGCTCCGCGGTTAACGCAAGACCCGAGACCTGCAGCGCGACGCCGCGGTCGGTCGGCGCCGGTTCCACCGGCAGGCTCAACTGACGGCCCAGCTCGTCCGCCAACCCCGGGACATTCGGCCCCGCGCCCGTCAGCAGCAAGCGCCCCACCGTCAGCGCCGGGTTCTCGCTTTGCAGCATCTCGCGAGCTTGCCGCACTTCGCGCGCAAACTTCTCCAACCGCTGGCCATCCTCCCCCCGCAGGGCGGAAGCGCCCAGCAGAATGCTTTTCGTAAACACCAGATCGCCGCCCGCCACAACGGCGAAATCGGCATACGAGGCGTCCAGATCCAGCACGGCCAGCGCCTCGCCCGCCCCGGCCGGGGCTGCCTGCCGGCACCAACCCAGCAGCCCTTCCGAACTGACCGCCATCCGTTCGACCTCGAACCCCGCCTCGTCGAACGCATAAAAGCGTTGCCGCAGCGCGCTGCGTTGCGCAATGGCCAACAACACCCGCGTGTACCCGGCGCGCGCGCCGGCCACCACGCGGTAATCGAACAGGATTTCCTCGGCGGAGTAGGGCGTCTGCTTGGCGGCCTGCAAGTCCACCATGTCCGCGATCTCCTGCGGATCGGTGGACGGCAGATCGAGCATCCGCACGTTGACCGTCTGCCGCGGCAGACAGGCAATCACGGGCTGCTCCGCCAATTTCAGTTTCCGGCGCGCCTCGGCCAGAAGCTGCGCCGCCGCCGTTTCGCGACCGCTCAGCGGTTCCAGATGCAGCCGGGAAATGACGTCGCGCCCCCGGCTGCGTTCCAACTGCAGAATCTTGAGCCAGTCGCTGCCGATTTCCACGACCACCGCCGGACCGCGCGATCGAGACTTGGACGCATTGCTGGGCATGGTCGTACCGCCTTGTTGATCTTCAAGCCCGCTGTTCTTGCCTCGCGTTGCCGGCATACAGCACCATCGGCCGCCGGCAGCCGTTCCTCAATATCGGTACCAGAAGACGTGCGCGTTTTTTTCCCGGTCGTACACGAATTCCACCCGCGCGGCATCCGTCGCGCGGCCCTCCAGACGCGCCCACACCGTTCCCCGAAAACAACTGGACCGCACGCCGATGTCCGCTCCCCGCATGCGCGCCAGGGCAGCGTCCACTTGCTCCGCTCCCGGCGTGGCGCGCGCGGCGGCTCGCAGGTCGGCCATGCCGCCCCCCCGCAGCTCAAAGTTTCTTCCCGCCTCCCGCCAGGCCGCTACCGCCTCGGCCAGCGCGGCGGCGTCCGTTTCGTCGCCCGCCACGCCCCCGGCTTCGATCAACGCTTGCAACACCGCCGCCGGCGCGGTGTTGATGTTGACCTTCCCCAACCCGTACACCGTGCAGAACGGCGCCACGCGCGCGTACAACTCCGGCGTCATGCCGGCGACCAGCAACAACTCGGGAACGATCTCAAAACGAGCGACCGCACGATCTTGGGGCGGAGCATAGCCCGCATTTCCTGTCTCTGTCAATCTTCGATCCTCCTTCGCCAGCCGTTGTTTTTTTTGGTCGCCGTAGCGCGCGATGGCCTCCGCCACTTCCGCCGCTTCGCCCCGGCTCAGCCGCCCGGCCACCCGGAACAGCGCCGCCAGCAGGTTGGTGTCGGCCTCGTTGAGATGGACGCGGCTTTCTTCGTCGGCCAGGCCATACGTCCACTCCGCCCATCCGGCGCGGTCGCGAACCGCGCAACGCACGTTGAAGAAACCGCCGCTCAACGGCACATCGCGAAAGCGCGCCTCGTCGGTCCTCCAGAATTCGGTCAACGCGTCCCAGCCGTTCGTGTCCGCGGCCAGATCTCCGATCACGGTTTCGACGCCCGCTTTGGCCAGCAGATAGCCGCGTTCTTCGACGCTCAAGGCTTCGGCCAGCCGCAGGGCGCTGCCCACGCGCGCCCCCACCGCCACCGCCAGCGCGGCCAGAAAAAACAGGGTCCACAACGCCAGAATCAACACGCTGCCACCCCGCCCGGCTGCCGCGCGCCCGGCCGCCAACCCACGGTTGTCGCCCGCCAGCGTCACCGCGGCCGCTCCTGTCCGGCCTGCCCCAGGCCCACGGGGACCAACACCGTTTTTTCGATGGCGAACGGTTCGCCGTCTTCGTCCTCGCCGTGCAGACGGATTCTGACCGCCTGCGGCAGACTCGTGGCGCTGTGCCAGGTCTCTTGCCAGGCGGAGGCGCCGCCGCTGCGCGACGGCGCGCCATAGAAACTGAACGCCCCGTCCTTCACGCCGGCGGCGAGACGTTCCGGCCGGCCCTCGCCCAGCTTTGCCCCTCCCGGCGCCTGACGCCAGGCTTGCCGCAGCAGCTCGCCTCGACTGGGATCGACGGCGTAGCGAATCAGGGCGATCGGACGCACAACCGCCGCCGGATCGTCCGCGGTTTCGGGCTCGCTCGCCGCCGCCTCCGGACCGGATTCCGCCGCCAGGTAACCGGCCAGCAAAAGTTCCCGCGGTTCGCCCCGAAACGGGATGTCGGCAAAGGCAAACGTGTTGATCAAGTCTTTCTCAAGGATTTGCAGCGCCACCGCCGCCTCCGCCTCGCGCCGCTGGAAGGCGCCCGCGCGATCCCACACGCGCAGCCCGGCCCCGACCGCGGCGCCGATCACGCCGATGACCAGACCCAGAATGGCCGTGACCACCAGCAATTCGATCAGGGTAAAACCCCCGCGTTTGGCGGGCCAACCGCCGCCCCGCTCTGCGCGCCGGACCTCCCCTCCACCAAAAAAACCGTCCCCCGCATTCCCAGCCGGGCGGGGGAGAGCGGAAGCGGCGCCGCCCGGCAGGCCCGGCGTCCGCGCCGCCAAAAGTTCGCGCGCGAACATCACCCTCCTTCCGCGGGCCGCGGGCAGCGGGTGACAGCCGAGACCTGCCAACGCGCACCGTCCTTGGTCACGACCACTTCAATCTCGTAGAGTTCCCGAGCCGCGGCGGCGGAGAACGTTCCGCGGGCCGCCGGCGCCGTTCGCACCCGGCAGGTGGATCGAAAACCGCGATAGGGCGGCTGGCTCCAGCGCTCGACGGCAACGTCGAGCCCGCCGCCGCTGCGCAACCGCAACTCGGCATCGCTCGCAACCCGGCCGATCAGGGAGGCCGCCCGCAGCTGGTCGCGGGCCTCGATCAGCGCGCCAAGGGCGGTCTGAAAGGCCCGCAGCACCAACACGATCCCGGTGGAGAGAATCACCAGGGTCGCCAGCAGCTCGATCAGGGTGAACCCGCGCGGGTCGGCCCAACGCGGCCCGCGTCGTGGCCAGGTGGCGCTCATGCCTGCCGCAGCCTCCTCAAGCCGGGACTGGCGCGCTCAGTCTTCCCAACTGTTAATGTCGTCCGCGGCGTTGTTCGGATCGGCGCCCAGCGACCACAGGTCGAACCCCGCGGGATCATGCGTGCCCGGACAACGGTATTGGTAGTCCCGCTTCCAGGGGTCGCGCGCCTTTTTCTCCAAGAACTCCGGATAGAGCGTCTTCAGCCCTTCGTCCGTTGTCGGAAAACGGTCGTGGCGCAGGCGATACAATTTGAGCGCGACGGAGATGTTGGCGATGTCGCCCTTGGCGATCTTGGCCCGGGCTTCGTCGGAAACCGGCAACACCCGCGGCAGCACCATGCCGGCCAGCGCCGCGATGATGATGACGACGACCATCAGTTCGATCAGCGTGAAGCCGGCTCGTCGGTGAATCCCTCTCATGGCACAACCCCTTCCTTAGAAATGCCGGCCGTTCCGTTCCGGCGGCCAGGATACTACCCCCTCGGCGGCGGCTCCGCAAACACCAAATGCGCCGTTCAGCGCACGCCGCTGCCGATTTCGAAGATCGGCAGCAGCATGGCGGCCACGATCAAGCCGACCACTGCGCCGACCGCCAGGATCAACACCGGCTCGATCAGACTCGTCGCCAAGCGGCTGGTCTGCTCCATTTCCTTTTCGTAGAAGGCCGCGACTTCCGCCAGGGCTTGCTCCAGCCGGCCGCTCTCTTCCCCCACGCCCGCCATGCTCGCCACGAAGGCCGGAAAATGCCGGGCGCCCTTCAGTCCCGAAGAAAACGCTCGGCCCTGCATCACGGTTTGCCGCCGCACGTCCTCCATTTCCGCGCGCAATTGCGCGTTGCGCAGCGTCGCGGCGCTCAGCTCCAGGGCCCTTTCGATCGGCACGCCGGCCTCCAGCAGCAGAGCCAACGTGCGGGCAAACCGCGCGATATTGGCCTGCCGCACGAACGCGCCCACCCACGGCAGACGCAGGAGAAAGGCCGCCGTCAGCAAGCGCCCCTTTTCGTGCGCGGTCCAGCGGCGCCAAACGGCCCACCCCAGCAGCCCCGCCAGCAGCAGCCAGAAACCGTAAGCGGCGAAGAAACGGCTCACGCCCAGCAGCAGCCGGGTCGCCAGCGGCAATTGTCCCATGGCCAGATACAGCTCGGAAATCAGCCGCGGATGACGCGCCAGGGCCTCGGAAAGCATCCGCCCGTCGCGAATCGTCCGTTCCACATCCGCCACCACCTCCCGCAGCGCCGGGTGCGCGGTCTGGTCCCCGATGGTGCTCAGCGCCCGCAGGATCGGAACGCCCGCTTTGATCAAGCCGGCCAGTTGGCGGGTGAACACCGTCACGTCCCGCTGGCCGATGCCCCGCCTCAGACGCCGCCGGGCGACGCCGTCAGCGCCGGACTTCTCGCGCACCCAGACGGGGCTGTAGCCCTGGCGGTCCAGGCTGGCGACGGCCTCCGCGTGGGAGGGCGCATTCAATTCCCCCTCCACGGTCCGACCCGGCCCCTGCTTGGCTCTGTAGACGAAGGTCGGCATGGCGCCGTTTCCGCTGCGGCGCGGCGCGCTACAGCGCCGTGACCCGCAACACTTCCTCGACCGTGGTCACACCGGCAGCCGCTTTCTGCAGGCCGTCCTGCGCCAGCGTCGCCAGGCCCAGTTCGTCCGCCCGGCGGCGGATGTCCTTGGCGGAGGCCTTGCGCAGGATCAACTCCTGGATTTCCGGAACCAACGGCAGGAATTCGCAGATCGCGATGCGCCCCCGATACCCGCACTGATTGCACTCGCCGCAGCCCCGGCCGCGGTAGCGCGTGACGCCGTCCTCCAGGTAACTCTCGCGGCACTGGCGGCAGATGACGCGCACCAGCCGCTGGGCGATGAACACCAGCACGGTGGACGTGATCAGGTAGGGATCGATGCCCATTTCGATCAGCCGTACGGCCCCGCCCGCGCTGTCGTTGGTGTGCAGCGTGCTCAGCACCAGGTGGCCGGTCATGGCGGTCTGGATGGCGATTTCCGCCGTTTCGCGGTCCCGCACCTCGCCCACCATCATCACATCGGGATCGTGCCGCAACATGCTGCGCAGCGCCCGGGCAAAGGTCAGCCCGATGCCCGGCCGAATCTGCGTCTGGGTCACGCCGCGCAATTCGTACTCCACCGGATCCTCGATGGTGATGATCTTGCGTTCGCGCGTGTTGAGCCGGCTCAGGCAGGCGTAGAGCGTGGTGCTCTTGCCGCTGCCGGTCGGTCCGGTGACGAACAGGATGCCGTGCGGTTTGGCGATCAGGTTCTCGAGCGTCGCCAGATGTTCGCCGCCGAAGCCGATCTGGGTGATGTCGAACAGCATGGCCGAGGGCAGAATGCGCACGACCACATCCTCGCCGTGCAACGCCGGCACCACCGAGATGCGCAAATCGTATTCCGCGGCGCCGATTTTCACCCGCGCGCGACCGTCTTGCGGCAAGCGCCGTTCCACGATGTTCAGCCCCGACATCAGTTTGATGCGCGAGACGATCGCCGGATACAGCAGCCGCAGGTCCCGCGGCACGTGGGTGTCGTACAGGATCCCGTCGATCCGCCGCCGCACGGTCACGCCGTCGCGGTAGGCCTCGAAATGGATATCCGTGGCGCGGTCATGGATCGCCTCCTGCAGGAGTTGATTGACCAGGCGCACCACCGACGCATCCTCGGCCAGGCGGCCCAGGTCGTGGGCTTCCTCCTGCGCCGCCGCCTCGCCGGGGGCGGCGGAACCGGCCAGAATGCGTTCGACGGTCTCGGCCCCCACCCCGTAATAGCGGCGCAGCGCCTGGCGGATGTCCTCGCGGCAGGCCAGGACGCGCTCCACCTGCAGAGACAGGTTGGCTTCGATATCCTCGGCCGCCGAGCGGTCCAGCGGATTCGACACCGCCAGCGTCAGCGTCCGGCCCGCCAAGCGCACGGGCATCACTCCGTAGTGCGCCGCCAGCTTGGCGGAAATGCTCCGCACGGCGCCGGCCTCCGGCTCGCGGTCCCGCAGTCTGACGAACTCCAGCCCCAGTTGGCCGGCCAACAGGCGCAGCACGGTCTCTTCGTCCGCCCAGCCGGCCTCGACGATCACCTCGTGCAGCGGACGGTGGGTTTCGCGGGCGCGCTCGCGCGCCTGGTCGAGTTGCTCGCGCGTCAAGAGGCGGCGTTCCAGGAGTTCTTGCTCCCATGACGACATGGATTGCCTCCCGCGGCCGGGTCCGGCGGCCGCGCTCCGACGGGACCGAACGGCCGCGCCCGCCCATTGCCGCGGTCCGCGGCGATTTGCTCGACCGCGCCGGCGCTCACAACGCGCCGATCATGTAGAATTCCTCTTCCGCGCGCGAGTCCATTCGGCCGTCGATGATTTTTTCGATGCTGTCCAGGGTCTGACCGAGCTTCACGTACTCGCCCTTCTTGCCCGTGTAGGACTCGGCCACGAACATAGGCTGCGTCAGGAAATTCTGCAGTTTGCGCGCCCGCTCGTAGACCGTGCGGTCGGCCTTCGACAATTCGTCGATGCCGATGACCGCCACGATGCGCCGCAGTTCCTCGTACTTGGTGAAGATGCGCAACACTTCCTGGGAAACATCGAAATGCCGCTGTCCCACCACGGCCGTGTCCAGGTTCGAGCACGACGAAGCCAGCGGGTCGATGCCGGGATACAACCCCAGTTGCGTCCGTTCGCGCGACAGCACCATCACCGCGTCCAGATAGCTGAAGATCGTCACCACCGCCGGGTCGGTCAGATCGTCCGCGGGCACAAACACCGCTTCGAAGGCCGAAATCGAGCCGCGGATGCGCTCATGCACGTCTCCCACTTCCGAGCTCAAGGTCGGCTGGTAGCCGGTTTCCGAGGGCGTGCGGCCCAGCAGCGTGGAAATCTCGGCGCCGGCCTGCACGAAGCGATACACGTTGTCGATGAACAGCAGCACCTCGCGCTTGGTCGATTCCAGGTATTCGGCCAGGGTGATCCCCGTCAGAATCACGTTGAACCGGGCGCCGGGCGGTTCGTCCATCTGCCCGAAGGCCATCATGATTTTGTCCAGGATGCCGACCTGCTGGAACTCGTAGTACAGCTCGTTGCCCTCGCGAATACGCTCGCCCACGCCCGCGAATACGCACGCGCCTTCGTGCTCCTCGACGATGTTGTGGATCAATTCGCTGATCAGCACCGTCTTGCCGCAACCGGCGCCGCCGATGACGCCCGTCTTGCTGCCGCGCACCACCGGAAACAACAGGTCCACGATTTTGATTCCGGTTTCCAGAATATCCGCCTTGCCGCCGGCCGCCTTGCCGACGTTCATCTCCACTTTCGAGATGTCCTTATAGATCGGCTCTCGCCGCGCGGTGACGATCGGCCCCTTGCCGTCGATCGGCTGTCCCATCACGTTGACAATCCGTCCGAAGAGTTCCTCGCCCACCGGGATGCTCAGCGTCGTCCCCTGGGCGATGGCCGCCGCGTTCCGCTGCAAGTTCAGCGTGGAGGCCAGCGCCACGCAGCGGGCGATGTTGCCTTCCAGATGCTCGGCCACCAGCAGCGTTACGTCGCGCTTGTCGAAGGTGCGCGTGACGATGGTTTCGTGCAAATCCGGCATCTGTTCGACGCTCTCGAAGCGCACGTCCACCACCGGCCCCTGCACCGCCACGATCTTGCCTTTGCGCTGTTCCCGCGTTCCGGTCGCTGTTTCCGTCATCCGGCACCTTCCATTCTCGGAGCGTCCTACGCCGCTTCTGCGCCGCTGCGCTTCTTGCGTTTCAACCCGCCCTTGGCGGCAAAACTCTCCCGCATGCCCTTGTCGATCAATTCGTGCGAGGCCTTGAAGAACTGATGTTTCAGTTTCTTGTAGTTCTTCTCCACCTTCTGCTGGCTGCCCTCCAGATGCATGGCGCGCGCCGAAAACTCCGCCAGCTTGCTGTCCTCGAACACCTCGAAGAGTTTCGAAGTCACCCAGACCGACGCCAGATACTTGACCATCTCGTCGAAGGAGGATTCCACGATGACCTTGCGGGCCTCGGCCACGAACCCCTTCTGCCGCCAATGCTCAGCCACCTCGCTTTGGGCCTCGCGGTTGAACAGCTCGCCGCAAGGCAGCAGCGTAATCACTTCGATGGTCTGCGCCGAAAAGGAAATCGGTTTGGGATACGCGACCAGCACCCGGCCCATGCGCCGCGCGAGCACTTCCTGCACCAGGTAGTCCTTCACCGCCACGGCTTGTTCGTAGATCGTGGCTTGATTCACGCCGCCGAAAAACTTGAAGGGCCCGTGGCGGTCGCCCACAATCCCGGCGCCTTTTTCCCCAATCACCACCAGCGCCACGTCGCGCGCCCCCAGACTCTCGCGCGCCGCGAAAGCCGCCCGCACCACCCCCTGGTTCAACCCTCCCATGAACCCCGCATCCGAGGTCACGATCACCAGCCCCAGCGTGTCGCACGCCACCCGCACCAGCGGATTGTCCACCTCCACCAGGTTGACCACGCGAAAGAAGCCGGCAAACGCGTCCATGAAACGGTCGAAGCGCTCCTTCTCTTTTTCCATCAAATGGTACTGCGCCCCGGCGACGTTTTTGAGCGTTTCGATCAGGCTCAAGAGTTCCTTGCAGAACCGCACTTCTTTTCTAAGCTCGTTGCGGTGCATGACGTCGACATCCGCCGCTGCGGCGCCCCCGGCGGCCGCGCCCCCGGGGGGTCTAGAACCCGGCGGACTTCTTCACCTCGGCGGCGGCTTCTTGAAAACGATTGCGCAGGCTGCCGTCGATTTCCAGGCTGCCCAATTTGAACACCAGGCCCGCCAGCAGCGTTTTGTCCAGTTTTTCCTCGACCGTCACGGCCGCGCCGAACTTCTCGGCCAAAATCTTGCTCAAACGGGCCTTCTGCTCCGCATCGAGCGGGTGGCTGGCCGTGAACTCCGCGCTGCCCGCGTCCACCGTGATTCCCGAGGCGTCGATCTCTTCCAGCGCATCCAGCAATTCGCCCACGAAGCTGCGGTTCAGCGATTCGGACATCCGCTCGCTGAACACCAGACTGAAGATTTGCGCGGCATACTCCACGGCCTTTTGCTCCATGTCCTGAAGCACCTGCTGCCGGAATTTCTCCTCGTTGCGGCGCGCTTGTTCGATCAACCGTTCCCCTTCGGCTTTGGCTTCGCCGACCATTTTCTCGCGCAAGCGAGCCAACTCCTTCTCCGTCTGCTCTTTCTGCCGCTGCAGTTCCTGTTCCGCCTCGGTTCGGCGCCGGGCAAAATCGCGCTCGTGTTCCTCGATTTCCCGGCGAATGGTCTCTTCTTTCTTCCGGACCTCGGCTTCGATCTGATGAATCTTCTCCATCGCCCGCCGCGTGTCGCCCCGCAGCAGCCACTTCACCGCCAGAATCACGCCGGCCAACACCACCGCATGCACCGCCGCGATCGCCACCACAATCTTCACCAGCTCCTGCATGGCTATATGCTCCCCCTTTGTCCGCACCCGCCGCCGCGACCGGCGCGGTTACCCCCGACCGAACAGATTGAACAAGATCAACAACGCGATAATCGAGATGGCCTCCGCAAAAACTAGCGAAATGATCATCGCCTGCAGAATTTTGTTGGCCGCCGAAGGATTGCGCCCCAGCGCCCGAATGCTGGCGTAGCCGATGGCGGCGATCACCCCCGAAGGGCCGACGATCGTCACCAACATCACGAACAGAATGACCAAGGTCTCCATGGCGCTGCGCTCCGCCGCGGACGCGGGCGGCGGTTCATTCCACTAAAATCACGCACTCGTTGTTCTCGAACCGCACCATTCCCTGGCGAATCGGGATGACCCTCGTCCAATCGATCGTCACGTTTCCCCGGCGCAACAGACTGATGATCGGCGCATGGTGGTCGAGCAGCTCGAATTCCGCCTCGTCGCCCGTCAGGGCTACGCTGCGGGCCTCGCCCTCGAAAACGGTCTGCTTCGGATTCAAGACGGTCACTTTCATCGTGCGCTCCCGCCGTCGGTTCCCAACCCTTGCCGCCCCGCGTCTTCAGACTCTAGCGCGTTCCCCCGCCCAACGCAAGCGTCCCGCCGGCTTCCGCCGCGCTTCATCAGGCCGGGGCCTCGCGGCTGACGAACGCCGCCAGCATCTCGTCCAGACCCTTCGTCACCTCGGGCGTCAGTTGTTGCGTTTCCAGAATCCGCGCCGCCAGAGCGGGATACTGTTGTACCGTAAACGCTCCCACCGTGTTGCAAAACTGCGCGGCTTCGGCCTTGCCCAAATCGTACAGCAGCCCTTTTTCCAGCGCGTACAGCAGCACCACCTCCTCCACCAACCCCACGGGCTGATACTGCATCTGCTGCAGCACCGCCATGATCGCCTGCCCGCGCTTGAGCAGCCGCTCCGCTTCGCCCGACACCCCGGACTGCATCTTGCTGAGCTGCACCACTTCCAGATAGCGCGCAAAGTCCGAGCGCAGCGTCCGGCTCAGCTCCCGCAGAATCGGCGGCTGCACCTTGCTGCCGATGATCGAGAGGGACAGCGTGAAGTCCACCGCCGGCCGGAAGCCCTCCGCAAAGAAGACGGCGCTGGTGCAAATCTGACCGTCGCACATCGACGCCAGATTCGAGGGAATGTAGCCCGTCAAATCCCCCTGCAGCGTCTCGGCCACGGCCAGAAAGGTCATGGAACCGCCGCCATGTTCGGCGTTGAACTGCCCGGCGCGTTCCATCAGTTGCGTCTGCACGTAAAAAATGTCGCCCGGGTAAGCCTCGCGGCCCGGCGGCCGGTCGAGCAGTAGCGAGAGCTGCCGATAAGCCCAGGCGTGTTTCGTCAAATCGTCGAACACGACCAGCACGTCGCGGCCCTGGAGGGCGAAGTACTCGCCGATCGACGCCGCCGAAAACGGCACCAGGTATTGCTCGCCGACGGGCGCATTGTCCGTGGCCGCCAGCAGGATCGTGTAGGCCAACGCCCCACGCTCGTTCAAGATCCCGACCACTTTTTCCAGAGCGGAGAGCGATTTGCCCAGGCCGCAGTAGATGCACAGCACATTCCTGCCCTTCTGATTGAGGATCGCATCCAGGGCAATCACGGTCTTGCCGGTCATCCGGTCGCCGACGATCAACTGGCGCTGGCCTTTGGCCAACGGAATGATGCTGTCCACAACCTTGGTGCCCGTGGCCAGAAAACCCGACACCGGGGCCCGCCAAGTGATCGGCGGAGAATCCTTGAACACGGGCACGTGCGCTTCCGGCGCGACGCTCTCCCCCTGATCGCAGGGTTCGCCCAGCGCGTTCAGCATTCGGCCCACAAACTGGCTCGAAACCGGAATCAGAAACGGTTCATCCACCCCGCTCACATCGCCGCCCATCCGCAGCTTGGTCGGATCGCCCAGCGCCAGCACCAGCACCGCTTCTTCGTCATAACCCATCACGATGCCGCGCACGCCGCGCCCCAAATCCACCAACTGGCCGTTCAGACAGGTCGGCAGGCCGACAATTCGCACCACGATCTCTTTGATGTCCTTGATCTTGCCCTTCTGGGCGACCTTCATCTTAAACAGCGGAATGGGCGCACCGGGCGAGCTGCTCATGGAAGGCCTCCTTGACTGTGTCGGTCAACTGCTGCGTGCGCACCAGTTCGGCCACCGCTTCCGGGCAGTTGGCGTGCACCTGCCGGATCAGATCCGTCAACCGGCCGCGCACGTCCGCGGGATCCGTGTCTTCGAAGAAGCCGTTTTGAAACGCGAACAGCGCGATCACTTGGTCCTCCATCGGCACCGGGGCGTTGGCGTCCTGCTTGAGCAGTTCCTCGACCACGCGCCCCTTGCGCAACCGCTTCTCCACATCGCTGGACACGCCGGCCTTGATGCGCGTCAAGCGCTCCAGCTCCTTGTAGCGCACGAATTCGAGCTGCAGCATGCCCGTGCTTTTCTTCATCGCCGGCCATTGCACGCGGTTGCCGATACGCGACACCGATAACCCCATATCGATGGCCGGCTTAAACCCCTCGCCGAACAAGGCGGTGCTGAAATAGATCTGCCCGTCCGTCATCGAAATGATGTTGGAGGGAATGTAGCCCGCCACGTCGCCCTGCTGCGTCTCCACGATCGGCAGGTGGGTCATGGAACCGCCGCCGCGCTCCGGACGCAGCTTGCAGGCCCGTTCGACCAACTGCGAATGGATGTAAAAAATGTCGCCCGGATAGGCGTCCCGGCCCGGCGCCCGCTCCAGCAGCAGCGAAATCTGCCGATAGGCCCAGGCGTGCTTGGTAAAATCGTCGAACACCACCAGGACGTCCCCGCCCTTGGCCAGCATGAAGTATTCGCCCAGACTGCAGGCCACATACGGCGCCAGGTACTGCTGCCCCATCGGATCGGCAGCCGTGGCCGCCACCACCAGGCCGTAGTCCCAAACCTGTTCACGATCGAAAATTTCCAGGACTTTGTTCAACGTCGCTTCGGCTTTGCCGATGCAACAGTAGATGCAGTAAACGTTCTTGCCTCTCTGGTTGATGATCGCATCCACGCCGACCGTCGTCTTGCCCGTCATCCGGTCGCCGATGATCAGCATGCGCTGCCCCTTGCCGACCGGCTTCATCATGTCCACAATCTTCGTGCCGGTCTGCAAGACTTCCACCAGCGGAATCCGGTCCAGCACCGAGGGCGCGTGGGCGAAGATCGGATACAAGGCGTCCTCCTTGATCGGTCCCTGGCCGTCGAAGGGCTGCGCCAGCGCGTTCACCCGCCGCCCCACGAACCGGTCGCCCACCGGCACCCGGAATTCGTCCAGGCTGGTCACCACCGGGTCGCCGGGTTTGACCGGCGCGCCCTCCCGCACCACGAGCACCAACACGTAGTCGGGATCGTACCCGACGATCACGCCCTGCGCCGAGGCGCCGATGTGCACCAACTGGCCGTTCATGCAATTCGTCAGGCCCGTCACGCGCACCACGTCCTGCCGAATTTCCGCGACGGTGCCGTGTTCCTTGAATTTCAGGAGGTCAATCTTGAGCGCCATAACACCTCGTTGGTCTTGATCTCTTCGCCGACGGCCAAATCCCTATGCCGCCGACCGCCCTTGGAAACATCCCCTCCGCCCCGCGACCTTCCGTCGGCTGCGCGCCCCTCGTTCAGGCCGCCGGAGGCGGCAGGGCCGAGCCGGCGCCTTCCTGAAGCTTCTCGGCTTTGGAACGCCCCAGCCAGCGCAGCATGAAGATCAGGCTCAGCAGCCCCAAAAAGACAATGATCGTGTAGATGATCAGCCAGGTTGTCTTCGGCGTCGGCGGCTTCAGGGTGAACCCGTAGCGCGAGCCGGCCACGATCGGCCGCAGCGCCGATTCGATGCGATACAGTCGGTCTTCCAGACCCGCAATCCGTTCGCGTTGCCCGCGGTAGAAGGCCACATATTGCTCGTTGACTTCCGTCGGCCCCTGTTCCGCGGCGATGGCGTCGGCCGCCGCCGCGATGGCCGCCAGATCCTTTTCCACCGAGGCATACTTGCCCTGCGCCCGCACTTTCTCCAGCAGCTCCACCGCGTTCGTGCGCAGCGTGGCCAGCCGCGACGCGTGGACATTCCACTTGTCCCGCAGCGTGACGGCGAAGGTTACGGTTTCGCCCGCGGGAATCTCGACGCTGTCGCGATAGACATACGACCGCCCGGTCTTGGCGTCGCGGCCGATCTGCAGTCCGCCGCCGTCCAGAATGTCCGCCGGGCCGATTTCCCGGGGCAGATCGCGGCGGATCGACACCTTGCGGCTTTCCGTCGGCGAGGTGTTGCGCGCCTGGATGCGAATCGTCGCCGTCCGATACCCCTCGGCCGGCAGTTCCGGTTCCCGCCGCGGCGCTTCGGCCGCCGCGGCGCCTACCAGGCCGCCCGGATCGATCCCCGCCGCCAGCAGCAGGTTTTCCATCCGGCCGATGAGCCGCTTCACCTTGCCCAGCGCTTCCAGGTTGGCGTCGTAAGCGCGAATGTGCTGCAAGGGATTGGCGCCGGCGGCGATCGCGTTCTGCGCCTGCTGTTGCGCAATCTGGTCCAGCCCCTTCTCGACCTCGCGGCGCAGATCTTCGGCGGTGGCCGCCGCGCTCTGGCCCTTGAGCTTTTCCGCCAGACCTTTGGCGCGCAACCGCAGCGCCGCCAATTCCTCCTCCGGAATGACCCACAAATCCCGCAACACCACGTCGTACACCGCAATCTGGCGGGGCCCCAGTTCCACCTCCCGATGAACGTAATAGGTGTTGCGGTCGATGTCGAAGCCCACGTCCAAGCCGGCGCGATCGAGGATATCGTTCGGCGTCACCCGTTCCGGCAGATGGGACTTGACCTGCACCTTCTGCGGCCGATCGATGGGATTGCCGGCCTGAATCCGCAGGATCACCTGACTGGCTGCCGCCGGCGCAGGGGTCGCCAACCATGCCGCCAACAGCCAGCCGAGGGCCGCCGCCTGTCCGCCCTGTCTTCGCACCCGGTTATCCTCCCCTCCGGATTGGGTCGGTCCGCTGCGCCCGGCTGCGACGCGCGCCAAACGCGCCAACCGATGCGCGGAGCGGAATCATAGCAGCAACCCCGAGCGGCGGTAAAGCGCTTTGGTGTGAAATCGGCGCGTCCCCCGTCGTTACGGCGCTCCGATCAGCGACTCCTCCACCACGGGTTCGTACCGCATTTCGTCCAGCAGCTTCTGCATGAACTGCATCGAGCTCTGGATTTCCTGGAAATTCTTGTTGAACTTTCCGACCGTCTCCGTGTCCAGGCCGGCGCCGCCGGCGCCGGGCGCGGGCAGTTCCTCCAAGCCCACCAGGTACTGGAAGCCCTTGCTGGCCGCCAGTTTTTCGATCGCCTCTGCCATCTGCTGCATCTGCGCCTGGGCCCGCTGCGGCCCGATCAGCTCCGGAATGTCCTGGATTTCCTTCTGCGCCGCCGTCAAGGCCTCGCGGATTTGTTCGATCGTCCGCCGAATCCCTTCCACATTGCCCTCGCCAACTTCCTGCTTCAAGTCCTTGACGCCCTTCGTGGCGGCGCCGGCTTCGCTGCGCGCGGATTGAGCCTTCTTGGCCGCCTGCGAAGCCTCGCCGCCCACCGCCGCCAACCCGCGCTCGAGCGCCGCCAACTGTCCGAAGATCGACTTGGCGCCCGGCGCATCGTCGGGGCTGCCCACCTTCAGTTCCACCTGTTGCGCCACCGTCGCCGCCAGCGCGCCGAGATCGGTCGCCGGCAGATTCACCAGCGCCGTCCAGTCCACCTGCGACAGATCGGTCCGCAGCGCCGTCACGTTGTTGGCGATGTTCAGCACGTCGGACCAACGCATGTTTCCCAGCGCGTTGGTGATGATCGTCATCTCGCGCGAAACGTTGGTAATCGCCTGCCAGTCCACCTGCAGCAGCCGGTTAGTCAAGGCCGCCACGCCCGAAGAAACCCCGGCCACCGAAGCCGCCGCGTTGGTCAGATCGCCCCATTGCACCGCATACAGGGCGGTGGTGATGGCGTTGACATCCCGCGCCAGATTCGTCAGCGCCCCCACGTTGAGATTGGCAATGACGTTGGTGATACGCCCGATGTCCGCCGACACGTTGGTCAGCGAGGCCCAGTTCACCTGCGCCAAGCGGTTCGACAACCCGGCGATCGTGTCGCGCATCTCGCTCCAGCTCATGCCGCCCAGGGCGTTGGTCACCGTCGCCAGATCGCCCGCCACGTTCGTCAGCGCCCCCCAGTTCACACTGTAGATCGCGCTCGTAACCTGGCCCACGGTCGCCTGCACGTTGCTCAACGAATTCCAATCGATCCGCGCCAGGGCCGAGGTGATCGACCCCACATCCGCCGACACGTTGGTCAGCGACGGCCAGTTCACCTGCGCCAGGCGGTTCGACAGGTCGAAAATCGTCGTGCGGATGTCATCCCAGCTCAAGCCGCCGAGGGCGTTGGTGATCGTCGCCATGTCGTACGACACGTTGGTCAACACGGCCCAGTTCACGCTGTAAAGCGCGCTCGTAACCTGGCCCACGGTCGCCTGCACGTTGCTCAGCGAATTCCAATCGATCCGCGCCAGGGCCGAGGTGATCGTTCCCACGTCCGCCGCCACGTTGGTCAGCGACGGCCAGTTCACCTCCGCCAAGCGGTTCGACAAACTAGCGATCGTGTCGCGCATCTCGCTCCAGCTCATGCCGCCCAGGGCGTTGGTGATCGTCGCCATGTCGTACGACACGTTGGTTAACGCCGCCCAGTTCACGCTGTAAATGGCGCTGGTGATGGCCGTCATCTGCGCCGACACGTTGGTCAACGCGCCCCAGTTGACCTGTCCGATGGCCTGCGTCACGGCGCCGACGTTCACGGCCACGTTGGTCAGGGCCTCCCAATTCACGCGGGCAAAGGTGGACGTCATCGCGTTCAGACTGTCCGCCACGTTGGTTAGCGAGGCCCAGTTCACCTGTTGGAACTGCCGCGCCATCCACTCCACGTTGGTGGACACCCCGCCGATCGCATTCGTGATCGTCGGCAAGAGGTTGGTCGGGAAGCTGCCGCTGGCGATCAGATTCGTCAGGCTCGTCACGCCCCGGTGAATATCCAGAATATCCTGCCAGTTGACGTTCCCCAGCGCCTGGGTGATGACCGCCATGTCCTGCGCCACGTTGGTCAAGGCGCTCCAGTTCACGCCGAGCAGCCGGTTGGTCAGCGCCGCCACGTCGGCGGGCAGATCGCCGATCGCCGCCGAAAAGTTGGTCAGCGCGTCCCAGTCCACCGCGTACAAGGCCTGGGTAATGGCCGCCACGTCGGCCGCCACGTTGGAAATGGCGTTCCAGTTGACGTTGGTCATGGCGTACAGCGTCACCTGAATGCTGTGGAGCTGGCCGGTAATCGTGCTCAGCGCCACCGGCACGTCCGCCAGCGCGCCGCGGGCCACTACGTCCACGATGATCCGGTCCGAGTTGCCCGCCGGATCGGTGCAGGCGATCGTATAAGCGCCCAGCGGCCAGTTGGCCGTCAAATCCGCCTGGTAGATGCCGCCCACCAGTTCCGCCATCGGCGTCGTGAGGCCGCCGGGCGTCACGGTCAGGGTGACGGCGTTGTTGCCGAAGCCGCGCCGAGTCTTGAACAGCACGCTCAGGGTGGCGTTGGACTCCACCGTCGTCGGCCGCGTCAGAATCCGCGCCAGGCCGCTCTCGGCGTCCTCGCTGATCTGCGAGACGAGCGCGTCCACGTTGGTGATCGCCGGCCCGACCACGCTGACCATTTCGTTGCTCAAGAACGCCAGCGTGTTCGTGAGCGCCCCCAGGGCCTGCAAAAGGTTGGTGGACTGCTCGCTCAGCGCCGTCAGGTTGGTCATGTCGCGCTGAAGCCCGCGCACCGCCTCGCCCACCCCGGCCACCTCGTTGCTCACGCCGCTGATGCCGGCCAGGATGTTCGACTCGGCCCGGCCCACAATGTCCGCGATGGCGGCCTCGCCCGCCGTCACCTGCAGGTTGAACGTGACGCCGGAGGAATAGAACAGGCCCGCGAACTCGATCTCCACTTTAGCGAAATACAGCTCGCGCGGCGCCAGGTCCGAAGCGTCCCAGATCGTCACAAACACGCCGTTGCCCTTGGGCCGGGTGTTGATCAATTCCTTGATCTGGGCGCCGCTGGCGTCGTACACCGTGATCACGCACTTCGTCGGCGCCGACTGGATCACGCCGCCGCGCTCCAGCCAGGCGTAGGTGGTGAAGTTCTTGGTCGCGAAGTCGTAGGCGAAATTGGCCAGCACGCGGTAGTCCGGCTCCACCTCCGAGCGCGTCATGAACACCTCCTGCGTCCACACCGCCCGGCCGCCCGTTTCCGGATTCCAGTTCACCACCGGGGCGTCGTTGTAGAACCGGCGGTACCACACCGTGTTCCAGTACCCCCAGCGATAATCGTGCGGAATCGGCCCCTCGACCGTCGAGACGCCGGAGGTGGACCAGCCCGAACTGTCCACCACCGACAGCTCGTTGAGCGGCCGCAGCTCCTTCAGGTCGTACACGCGCCAGTAGATCGTGTAGTAGCGCACCGCGAACGGTTCGTCCGAATCGTCGAACGGCCCGTCCGCGCCCGCGTCGAACAGATTGGTGTAGGCCGCCTCC
>Ga0101944_10002282_pt1 | contig 31988 bp, 40 predicted proteins | sample DewCreD2012metaG_FD_75245 | JGI IMG/M metagenome (GOLD analysis project Ga0101944, IMG submission 75245) | Hot spring sediment bacterial and archeal communities from British Columbia, Canada, to study Microbial Dark Matter (Phase II) - Dewar... ... | reverse complement strand
TGGGCGGACTGGCGGCCGCGGCATATTTCTGGGCCGGGGCCAACTTGATCACCCCGGTGGCCACGGTCACGCCTGGCGACTGGGGCGCGCTCCGCGAGGCCGCGCTCACCATCAAGCTCGCGCCCGCGGCCCTTGCGCTCAAGCGCGGGCAGGAGAAGGAGCTGGAGATTTTCCTCAAACCCGAGGAATTGAACCACCTGCTCGACCAGCGGGTGCCGGAGCAGTTCCAGCGGACACGGCTGGCTCTGGCCACCGGCGACACCGCCACCGTGATCCTGTTCTCGCGGCAGTTGGAGCCGCATAGGTTCATCAACGGGGAAATTCGCGCGGATGTGACCGGGAGCAGCGGTCAGTTCGAGGTCAAGGTCCACCGGGCTAAAATCGGGAAAAAGGAACTGCCCCACTCGGTGTTCTATTTTATGTCGCGCTGGATCGAGACGACGCTGGAGACCCAGGTTCCCTTCAAGGAGGACCGCTACAAACTTACCGGCTTCAGGCGGGACGGGAATATTTTCAAGGTCACGATCAGGACAAGGCGTCCGCAGAGCAATTCCCCGTGAATTCGGGGACGAGGTTTTTTACCCCTGCCAATTGTTATCATGCCCCTCTGGGGACATCGACGGAGGGATACCCGATGATGGTTAATAAGTTCGACGAAAGCCGTGAGCGCCGGGTGGACAGGCTAATCGCCCAGATGTCGCTCAGCGACAAGGTCGGACAGATGAGCAGTTCGACCCCGCTATACAAACAGGCGGTGATGGTCCCGCGCTACAACTACTGGCCGTTCGACTCGGGCCGGAACCGCAAGCTCGCGTGTCTGGAGGACGGGAGGGTGCTCGCCGAGACGCGCGGCCAAGGCGGGTGCGTCGTCTGCCCGCCGACGCCGGGCTACGAGTGGGTCCAGGGCGGCCCGGACTCCATCCCGGACCTGACCGAGGAGGAGCGCGACCTGCTGATCGCCGCGGCGCGGCTGCTGGACCGCCGCGAGCCGGAGCCCGAGCGCGCCGACGCCCGCCCGGCGCCGCCGGCCGGCGGCCGCCCCGGAGACGAGCTGGCCGAGCGGGTCTCCTGGGAGGAGATCCTCGAGCCGCGCGGATGGCGCAAGGTCGGGCGCTGGGCCGGCCAGACGCTCTGGCGCCGGCCCGGAAAGCCGGACGGCTGGAGCGCCAAGACCGGCCCCGGGTCCGCCGGAGACCGTTTCTACTGCTGGTCGACCAACGCCGGCGTCCCCGCCGGAAGAGCGCTCACGAAGTTCGGGCTGCTGGCGTGGCTGGAGCACGGCGGCGACTTCGCCTCGTGCGCCCGCGCTCTCGCGGCGCGAGGGTACGGCTCGCGGCCGACGGGCTCCGTTCCCGCGGCGAACGGCGACACGGAGGCCGGGGCGGACGGGCGTCCGGTGATCGTGTGCTCGAACCGGCAGCTCCGGGACCTGTCGCAAGAGGCGCTGGCCGCGCTCCTCGCGGCCAACGACCCGCCGACGCTGTTCGCCAGGTCCGGCGAGGTCGTGCGCGTGACGTTCGACGAGCACGGCTCCGCGCGGATCGAGCCGGCCACCCTGCCCGCCATCCGCGGGATGCTCGCCAGAGCCGCGGACTGGGTGCGCGCGACGAAGGACGGACCGGTCTCGGTGAACCCGCCAAAGGACGTCGCGGAGGACCTGTTCGCGCTCGGCGCCTGGCCGGGCCTGCCCCCGCTGGCCGGCGTGTCCATGGCGCCCGTGGTCGGGCCGGGCGGATCGTTCCGAACGGGCGGGGGTTACGACCCGGACTCGAGGACGTTCTGCGCCTGGAGCGAGCCGGTGCCGGAGTTCGAGGGCGGGGCGCGCGAGGCGGCGGAGTGGATCCTGGGCGAGGTGCTCGGCGACTTCCCGTTCGCCGGGGACGCCGACCGCGCCCACGCGCTCGCCCTGCTCCTTCTCCCGTTCGTCCGGCCGGCCGTGCGCGGCTCGACCCCGCTGCACCTCGTGGACGCCCCGGTGCAGGGCACGGGCAAGAGCCTGCTGGTGAAGGCCTGCCTCGCGCCGTCCCAGGGAGCGTCCGTCAAGGCCACCGGAGGCACGCGGGACGAGGAGGAGTGGCGCAAGCGGCTCGCCTCCGCCCTGCGCGAGGGCCGGGGCTACGTGTTCCTCGACAACCTCAGCCGGAGGCTGGACTCGGAGACCCTCGCCGGGATCCTCACGTCCGACGTGTGGACGGACCGCGTGCTCGGCAGCCTGTCCACCGTCGACCTGCCGGTGCGCTGCGTCTGGGCCGCCACCGGAAACAACGTCGAGCTCTCGCGCGACATCGTGCGCAGAACCGTGTGGATCCGGCTGGACGCCCGGGTGGAGCGGCCCGAGGAGCGCGACGGCTTCCGCCACGACGACCTCGTCGGCTGGATCCTCGCCAACCGCGCTCGCGTCGTGTCCGCGGTCGCCAGGATCGTCCGCTCCTGGCTGGAGGCCGGGCGGGCGCCCTGGACGGGGCGCAGGCTCGGGAGCTTCGAGGACTGGGCCCGGACGATGGGCGGGATCCTCGAGCACTGCGGGGTGCCGGGGTTCCTGGGCAACCTGGAGGAGCTGCGCGCCCACAGCGACCGCGAGGAGGAGGCCTGGCGCGGCTTCGTAGAGCGCTGGTGGGAGGCGCACGGAAGCTCGCTCGTCCGCGCGTCGGACGTCTTCGAGATCGCCAAGGAGGACGAGGCGATGCAGGCGATGATCGATGGCGGAGGCTCCGAGCTGGCTGCGAAGAACAGGCTCGGACGGGCCATCCAGAAACGAATCGGCCGGATCTATTCCGGCAAACGCATCGAGCTCGGCGAGGGAAGGAGGAACTCCGTCCGCTACAGGCTCTCCGAGGCGCCCCAGGCTTGATCGGCATGGCCGTCCGCACCTCCGAAACCGACTCGGTCAGCCGAGCCGGTTTCGGCGCTCTAGGGGGCCGAAACCGACAAAACCGACTCAAAACCGACTGCGCCAGCGCGCGCCTTCCAGGTTCGAATTGTTGCGAGGGAGTCGGTTTTGTCGGTTTTGTCGGTTTTATCCGTTCCTTCCGCGCGCGCGCGCGAAGAGTTTTTGCAAAGGAGACGCGCATAGAAGAGCGCCGGGGAAAACCGACAAAACCGACTAAACCGACCAAAACCGACTCTCCAGTCCGGGCGGGCCGGAAACGCCGCGCGGGGGTTGACGGTCGGTGATCCCCGGCGCAGCGGGAGGCATGGTCCCGGCCGAGGCGGCCCTCGCGCGGTTGGAGCCGACGATCCGCGCCGTCGTCGGCGAGTTCCGCGTTCCCGGTTACGACCGCGAGGATCTTGTGCAGGAGGCGCGACTGCACATCCTCGCCAACCTGGCGTCGTTCGACCCCGAGCGCGGGAGGTCCGGGCACCAGTGGGCCCGCACGCTCGTGCGCCGGCGGCTGATCGACATCAAGCGCGCGCAGCGCCGCAGGCTCCAGCCGACGCTGTTCGAGCAGATCGCCGACGCGCTGCAGCGGACGGCCGCGCGCGAGCCGAGGCTGATCGTGGAGTTCGGCAGGGCCTGCACGCCGCTCCAGATGGAGACCCTCCGGCGCCTGGCGCAGGGCCTCAGTCTCGGCGAGATCGCGCGCGAGCGCGGCGTCAGCAAGCAGGCCGTCCACAGGGTGGTCGTCCGCGTCCGGCGGAAGGCGGTGCTGTCGTGCGTCGAGTGACCCACGTCGTCGTGCACACCGCGGCCGCCGCGAGGAACGGGCGGCCGCACGACGCCTCCGTCGCGGAGATCCGCGCCTGGCACCTGGCGCGCGGCTGGGACGACGTCGGCTACCACTGGGTCGTCCGGATGGACGGCCGGGTCGAGGCCGGCAGACCGGAGGAGCGGCCGGGCGCCGGGGTGCTCGGCTTCAACGCCCACAGCGTGCACGTGTGCCTCTCGGGCCACGGCGACCTGGCGCCTCCGACTCCGGCGCAGCTCGAATCGGCGGTTCGGCTGATCGCGGACGTCGCCCGCAGGCGCGGGATCCGCGAGGAGGTTCTGCTCAATCCGAGCCGCGTGCTCGGCCATCGGGAGGTGTGGCTGTCGCGTCTGGTGCCGGAGCCGATCCGCAAGAGCTGTCCGGGCCGGCTCACCGACATGAGGGCGATCCGGCTGCGCGCGGTGGAGGAGCTGGCCCGATGAGCGCGTCGCCCTTCCCGGTCGTCTATTCGCTGCTCTGGGGGATCTGGGTGGCCCAGATCTCGCCGAGCGACCTCGGGCAGTTCGCGGAGAAGGCCGGGTTCGCCGGCCTGAGCGTGCTGCTCGTGTGGTGGATCACCAACCGTCTCAGCAGGCAGCTCGACGAGCAGGCGGCTCTGCTCCGCCAGATGGGCGACGCGATCGCCCGGCTGGCGGAGGCGATGGCGCGCCACGAGGCGCGCAAGGAGAACAACGAATGAATCTGGAGTTCCTGAAGGTCTTCAACGGCGCGAGCCTGGCCGGCGCGCTCAAGGCCGCGTTCCGGCTCGCGGACGGGCTCGGCGTGGTGGACGTCGACGCACAGGCGGACCGCCTCTGCACCATCCCGGCGCACAAGCGGGCCGAGATCCTGGCGATGGCGCCGCTGACGGACGCGGAGAAGGCAGAGCTCGACGCGAAGCTGAAGCGGATCGGCGACCTGGCGGGCGACGTCGTGGCCGCGCTGGTCCGCGCGAAGGCGAGGTGACGGCTGGCGCACGACCCTCTGCTCAAGGCGGCGGCGGTCGCCGACCTGATGCGCGGCGCCACGCAGCGGGAGGTCGCGAGGAAGTACGGCGTCGGCTCCGGCACTGTGGCGCGGTGGGCCGCGGAGCTGCGCACCGGCCGGCGCGCTCCGAAATCGGAGCGTGCGGCGCAATGGACGGAGCGGTCCGCTCCGGTTTCGGAGGATCCGCCTCCTCGGCCTCGGGAGTTTCGGAGCGAGGCCGACGCCGCGGATTTCCGGTCGGAGCTGAAGCGGCTGATGGTGGCGATGGCGGCGGCTCCGCGCTCGATCCTGGAGCGCATCGAGGCGGGCGATGTGGACCGAATCGACCCTGTCCGCGCTGAAGCGATCGCGGCTCTTCTGCGGGTCGCAACCGATGCCGGAGCTCGAATCGTGGAGGCGGCGGCGGCCATGCTCGGGCAGGACGATCCCGAACTTCGCGTCGTGGCTTCCGACGGCTCTTCCGAGAGGCTGGAGCTTCCCGCGCCATCTGAAACTGATCGCCGCGGAGCTGGATAGGGTCTGGTCCGGCGAGACGGACCGCCTGGCCATCCACATGCCGCCCAGGCACGGCAAGAGCGAGACAGTCAGCGTGCGGTTCTGCGTGTACGCGCTCCTCGCGGATCCTTCGGCGCAGGTTCTCGTGACGGGATACAACGAGCGCTTCGCGCGCCGGTTGAGCCGGAAGGCGCGGACGCTGGCGCGCGAAGTCGGTTTGCGCATCAGCGACGAGGCGGCGGCCGCCGACGAGTGGCACACGGACTCGGGCGGCCTGCTGATGGCGCGCGGGGTCGGCTCGCCGCCCACCGGCACGGGCTTCCGGCTGATCGTCGTCGACGACCCGATCCGCTCGCGCGAGGACGCCGAGAGCGAGGCCCACCGCGAGCGGGCGTGGGACTGGTACGCGGACGACCTGTACACGCGTCTCGAGCCTGGCGGGGCGATCGTGCTCGTGGCGACGCGGTGGCGCCACGACGACGTGTGCGCGCGGATGGTGGAGAGCGAGCCGGAGCGGTGGAGGGTCGTATCGCTTCCGGCGATCGCCGAGGATCACGATGATCCGCTGGGCCGCGCGCCGGGCGAGGCGCTCTGGCCCGAGCGGTGGCCGGCCGAGGAGCTGCTGCGGCGCAGGGAGGTGATGCGGCGGCTGGACGGCGACCACAGCTGGCAGGCGCTGTTCCAGCAGCGGCCCACGCCGCGCGAGGGCGCTTTGTTCCAAGTGTCGCGGCTGCGGACGGTGGAGTCGTCGCCGGGCGGTTTGGCCCGGGTGCGGGCGTGGGACGTTGCGGCGACGGCGAAGGCCGGCGACTGGACCGTCGGGGTGCTGATGGCCGGGCCCGACGCGGCGGGCGCCTACTACGTCGTCGACGTCGTGCGCGCGAGGCTGGACAGCGGCGAGCGCGACGCGCTGATGCGGCGCACGGCGTGGGCGGACGGGCCGGAGACTCTGCAGGTTGTGCCGCAGGATCCTGGCGCGGCGGGCAAGAGCCTGGCGGCTCACTTCGTCCGGTTGCTGGCGGGTCGCGACGTGCGGGTCGAGCGGCAGTCCGGCGACAAGGCGGTGCGCGCGGGGCCTCTGGCCAGCCAGGTCGCCGCTGGAAACGTGGCGATGGTTTCGGCGCCGTGGAACGCTGAATTCGTCGAGGAGCTGCGGCAGTTCCCGCTCGGCCGTCACGACGACCAGGTCGACGCGGCGGCCTCCGCGTTCAACCGGCTGGCGGAGTCGGGCGCGGCCGTCCGCGACGACGAGATGTGGGCGAGGTGGCGGCTCGGTTGACGGGCCGGGGGATCGGACGCAAGGGCGGCGTGTGGCGGGAATCCTCGATCGGCTCGGCGCGGCCTGGAGGGCGTTCGTGGACTACGGTCGGATGACCGACGCCGACCGGGAGCGCCTCGCGCGCTACGCCGCGAACCTGCGCCTGTACTACGGCCATCTGGACGGCGCGGCGCCCGACGGGCGGCCGCTGCGGCTGAAGCACAACCTGATCCGGCCGATCGTCGACGTGGCGGCCGACTGGACCGTGGGGCCGGAATCCGGCTGGCAGGCGATCGGCGACACGCCGGAGGAGACGGAGCGGCTGACGCAGGCGGCGGTCGACGTCTGGGACCGCAGCGGAGGGCACGCGGCGTTCGCGCGCGCGGTGCAGACGGCGCTGGTGTACGGCGACCTCGCGGCGTTCGCGCGCAGGACGGAGCGGGGCGCGGCGATCGTCTTCCCCGACCCGTCGGTCTGCCTGCCGTCGTTCGCGCCGGACGACTGCTCGGTGCTGACCGGCCTGCGGATCGAGTACGGGCTGCCGGACGGCGGGGTGCGCTCGGAGGAGATCGATCCGTCGGCGGCCGCGTGGCTGCCGAACCGGGCGATCCTCGGCCGCTCGTTCGGTGAGGGCGAGGCCGAGTGCGTGCACGAGCTGGTGATCGAGTACGACTGGGTCCGGCGGAAGAAGACGCGGATCGTCGACTACTACGCCAAGCCGACGCCGGTGATCGAGGGCGTCAGCGGCGTCGCGGACTTCGGCGACCTGAACACGGTGCTCAAGCTCCCGCGGGGCGCCAGGGCGTACTTCCTGGAGTGGTCCGGCAGCCAGCCGGACGTCGAGGAGCATCTGGCGGCGATCCGGCAGTCGATCTGCGCGGTGAGCCAGACGCCTCCGATCGCGTTCGCGGAGGTGGACCGGACGTTCAGCGGGCAGAGCGGGGTGGCGCTGAAGGTGCTGTTCGGCCCGCTGGAGGGCAAGACCCGGCGCAGGCGCGCGGCGTGGACGGCGGGCCTGGCGCGGGTCATGGCCGCGGCGCTGGCGATCGACGGGTTCTCCGTCGACCCGTCGCAGGTTCTGCCGGTGTGGCAGAGCGCGGCGCCCAGCGCGGAGAGCGAGGAGCTGGCGAACGTGGAGGCGCTGGGCCGGATCGGCCTGAGCCGCCGGAACCGGCTGCGGAGGCTCGGCTACGACGAGCGCGAGATCGAGGAGAACGAGGCCCAGCTGGAGGAGGAGCGCAGGCAGGCCGCCGATCTGGCGATCCGGACGCTGGTTCGCGGCCCGGAGGGTTAGCGCGTGCGAGCCGGCCGCGTTTACGAGGTCGCCGACGAGGTCAAGCGGCGCCTGTTCGCCCTCGAGACCGAGGCCGTCCGCGAGATCCTGAGGGTGTACGCGCTCTTCGAGCGCCATCTGCTGCTGCGGATGGCGGAGATCGCGCGCGGGCTGGAAGCCGCGCCCAGTCTGGAGAATTGGCGCCATGCGGCGCTCGAGCGCTACGGCGAGCAGCTGGCGTTCGTCCGCGCGGCCGCGGAGGCGTTCTCGCGGGCGGCGGAGTCCGGCACGGTGGATCTGCAGCGGCGAGCGGTGGACGAGGCGCTGTGGATGGGTGAGGAGATCGCCGGGCGGCTCGGGATCCGCTGGAGCAGGCCGCCGGTCGAGGCAACGGCGAATCTCGTCGGCACGCTGGGCGACGGATCGCCGCTGCGGAGGCTGTTCGACGAGTTCGGCGAGGCGGCGGGCCGGGCCGGGCGCGACGCGATCGAGGCTGCGGTCGCAGGCGGGGTGAATCCGAGGGCGGCGGCCAGGCAGCTCGAGTCGGCGCTGGAGGGCGGCTCGCCGGATGGCGTGGCGGCCGATCTGCTGGGCCGGACGGGTCGGTTGCGGGACCGCGCGCTCGTGATTCTGAGGACGGAGACGTTGCGCAGCCACCGCTCGGCGGCGCTCGAGAACTACAGGGCCAACGCGGACGTCGTCGATGGTTGGGAGTGGCACTCGGCGCGGGACTCGCGCACGTGTCCGATCTGCTGGGCGATGGACGGCACGGTGCACCGGCTGGAGGAGCCGTTCGCAACCCACGTGCAGTGCCGCTGCGTGGCGGTTCCGGTGTTCGAGGGGATCGAGCGGCGGGGCACGGGCGAGGAGAAGTTCGCGGAGCTCGATCCGGCCGACCAGGAGGCGATCCTCGGCGAGGCGCGGATGGGGTTCTACGAGGCCGGCGTTCCGCTGAAGGCGATGGTGAAGCGGGTCTTCAGCCGGGACTGGGGCCCCGAGCGGCGCCTGCGGACGGTCCGCGAGCTGCGCTCGATGCTCGGTTGACCGTCCGGCCGGGCGCGCGCAGGGGTCTTGCGAGGGCCCGGTGGGGCCCGGCTTTCGCGGAACGGCCGGCGGGTCCGGCCTTCCGCCTTTTTCCGCGGGGACGGTTGACGGCCCCTCGCGGCGGGCGCAGGGGACCGCCGATGCAGGACGAGACCATCGTTCCGGGGACGGAGCCGCGGGCCCAGGAGGCCGAGCCCGTCCGGGTGGACGCGGACGCCGGGACCGGCCGGGAGCCGGCCGGCGGGATCGACGATCTGGAGTCGGCGAAGGCGGCTCTGGCGCAGGCTCGGCGGGAGGCCGCCGCGCGGCGTCGTGAGGCGCAGGAGCTGGCCGCGAGGCTGAAAACGATCGAGGACGCCCAGCTGTCCGAGACGGAGCGGCTGCGGCGGGAGGCGGAGGAGCTCCGCGCGCGGGCCCAGGAGGCCGAGCGCCGGATGCTGGACGCCCGGATCCTCGTCGCGGCGTCGCGGCTCGGGTTCGCCGACCCGGAGGACGCGCTGGCTCTGGCCGACCGCTCGGCGATCGGCGAGGACGGCGCGGGCATCGAGGACGCGCTCAAGGCCGTGCTGAAGGCCAAGCCGTACCTGCGCGCGCAGGCCCGTGAGGCCGCGCCCCAGGCCGTCGGCAACCCGCAGGGCGGGGCCGGCTCGCGGCTTGACCAGGCGAGGGCCGAGCGTGCGCGCTTGCTCTTCCCCTTCCTATCGACCAACAGGAGCTAACGAATGCCTATCTCGGTTCGCAATCACAACCGCGACTCCGCGTTCCGCGCGGTGTGCGCCGCGGCGGTCTCCGCGGGCCAGCTGGTGGGGCTGAACGCCTCGGGCCAGCTGGTGCTCGCCGACGCCGACGCCGCCACGCCGATCGAGGCCGTGGGATTCGCCCTCGAGAACGGCGTCGCCGGCGACACGATCGGCGTCGCCCAGATCGGCCGTCTGGAGGATCCGTCCTGGAGCTGGACGCCCGGCGCGCGGCTTTTCGTGAGCGGCACGGCCGGCGCGTTCACGGCGACGGCGCCGTCGGCGGTCGGCAACATCGTCCAGCCCGTGGCACGGGCCCTGTCCGCGACCAAGGTCGCCGTGAACGTGCAGCTCGCCCTGGCGAAGGTGCAGGCCTCCGGCTCGACCACGGTCGCCTTTCTGTGAGGTGAGCGGAGATGGCTCTGCAGGGTCTTTACACCGGCGACAACGGCCACGTGGCCAACCAGGCCCAGCTGTTGCAGGACATCGTCGACGGTCTGGCCGTCTACAACCAGCAGCCCAACCCGCTGGTCGACGCGATCTCGTGGGACACGTTCCGCGAGCAGGCGCGCGTGCCGCAGGCTCCGCTCTTCTTCGAGGAGGAGGGTTCCGGAGCTCTGCCCGACTACCAGGGCGTTGCGAAGCGCGAGCTGATCTTCCCGCTGAGAACCTTCGACTCGATGCTCGCCTACACGAAGACGGGCATCGAGGACGCGCTGCCCGAGGACGTGATGGCCGACGCCAACGCGGCGATGGCCGGCGACGCCCAGCGGGTGACGGGTCTGGCGATGGCGGCGATCTTCCGGCCGCGCCCGGCCGGCTCGATCGGCACGCCGTACATCGCCTCGTTCTACAACGGCGAGACGGACGTACCGCCCTACGGCGAGAAGGTTTTCACCGGGGCGCACAGCCACTACGCCGGCATCAACGCGACGACGCTGAGCCGCGACCACATCGCGGCGGCGATCGAGGACGTCGCCGAGCACGGCTTCCGTGGTCCGTACATCGGCCTGTTCTCGATCTACCAGGCGGACGACGTCCTGAAGATCCAGGACTCGAGCTCGACCATGATCCAGTCGCCGGCTCGCCAGTCCGCGGTCGACCAGGGCACTCTCTCCGGCACGCTCGTGGCGGGCGTCCAGTGCGTGTTCAGCGAGTTCGTTCCGGCCGGCTACTTCGCGGTTCTGGACGCCGGCGCCAGACCGCTGGGTCGGCGCCAGCACCTGAACCCGCAGTACCGCGGCCTGCGGATCGAGTCCCAGATCAACGACCCGGCCAACCCGCTCGTCGGCCGGTACTTCCGGCGCCGGATCGGCTTCGCCGTCCGGCTGCTGGGCGCCGGCGCCGTGCGGCAGATCGTGAACAGCACGACGTACACGACCCCGACGATGCGCTTCCAGTAAGCCAGCACCCTCCTCCCTCCCCGCCCCCGGCTCCGGCCGGGGGCTTTTCCGTGCGTCCGTCGCCAGGGGGTTGACGGCCGGCCGCGTGCGGCGCACCAGTCCGCGAGTTCCATCTTTTTGTCCGCCCCCGGCTCCGGCCGGGGGTTCTTCTTTTGCCGCAGTTCGGGTTGACGGCCGGCCGCATCCGGCGCACGGGCCCGCGAGATGGGGCTGGCGATCCGTGTGGAGCGGCGCCGGTCGGATCCGGGCGCGCCGCCGAGCTGCGTGGTGGCGCTCGACGGCCTGCGTCTGGGCGACGGGTTCGGCTTGGCGTTGCTGTCCGACCTGCACGTCGGATCGAGCGGTTGCGACGAGGCCTCCCTGCGGCGCGACGTGCGCCGCATCGCGGACGAGGGTCGGATCGCCGTGCTGAACGGCGACGTGCTCGACCTGCTGACTCCGAAGGACCTGAAGCGGTTCCGGCCGAGCACGGCGGACCGCCGGGTTCTGGACGACGACCTGATCGGCCGGACGGTCGGTCTGGCGGCGGACATCCTCGCGCCGATCGCGGACCGGATAGCGGTCGTGGGCTGCGGCAACCACGAGGACGCCGTCCTGCACCGCTACGGCTTGGACCCGGCGATGCTGCTCGTCCACGAGCTGCGTCGCCTCGGCTCGCCGTGCGTGTACCAAGGCTGGGAGGGCTACGTCGTAATCCAGGCGAGCGTCGGGTCGGTGTCGGCGTCGCTGAGGATCCGCTGCCACCACGGCGCGGGCGGCGAGGCGCCGGTCACGGGCAACGCGATCCCGCTCATGCGCACGGCCGCGTGGTCCGAGGACGCGGACATCGTGTGGCTCGGCCACAAGCACGACGCCCTGATCCGGCGCAGCCCGTGCGTGACGCTCGACCGCGCGCACAACTGCGTGATCCGCGAGCGGTGGCTGGTGTCGACGCCCGGATACCAGCTGAGGGGCCCGTCCGGGCCGCCCGAGCGCGGGCAGGGGTTCGCGCAGCGGCGGAACATGGCGCCCTCGGCGGTCGGGTGCGCGTGGGTGGACTGTCGGTTCTCGGCGCCGCGCAGGCACGGGCGGAACGCGTCGCCGCGGATCCTGTTCTCCGTGTCCTTCGGTTGACGCCCGCGGGCGGCCCGGCGCACGGGTCCGAGATGCTGCACCGGATCGATCAACGCGGGCCGGTGCGCCGCGACGGCCGGCCGTTCAGCGTCGGCATCGTGGCGCGCGCGGAGGAGATCGCCAACCTCGAGGAGTCGCTCGCCAACGGGTGGGCGTCGCCGTACGGGCCGACCGAGCCTGTGCCCGAGCGGGAAGCGAAGGCGGAACCGAAGGAGAGGCGGAAGTGAGGACCTACGATCCGTCGACGGACGTCGGCCGGCTCCGCCTGCTGACTGCCGACACGGACCTCGAGTCGGCGGCGTTCGACGACGAGGAGCTGTCGGCTTTCCTGGCGCTCGCCGGCGACCTGCACGGGGCGGCGGCGATGGCGCTGGAGGCGATCGCGGCCGACCGGGCGAGGCTCGCGAGGCGCGTCCGGGTCGGCGGGTACGAGGCCGAGCAGCAGGCGGTGCAGGAGCTCCGGTCGCTCGCCGAGCGGCACCGCTCGCTGTCCGCCACCGGCGCGGCGACCGTCTCGTCGATCGGGCCGAGCGGCGAGCATCTGGAGGCCTGGCGGCCGTGAGGAGGAGCGACCCGATCCGCGCGGCGCTGCTCGGCGCCCTCCGCGAAAAGTGCGACGTGATGCGCGCCTCGCGGACGGCGGACGGCTACGGCGGGTGGGCGGAAAGGACGGAAACGGCGGCCCGGTCGGTGCCCTGCCGCACGGAGTGCGACCGCGGGGCCATGGATGGCCCGCTCGCTGGTCGGCTGCAGGGCTGGGCCGGCCTGACGGTCCACCTGCCGGGCTGGGCGGACGTGCGGCTGGGCGACGAGCTGGCGGTCGGAGGCCGCAGGCTGAGGGTGGTGGGCCTGAGGCCGGCGGACGACGGCTCGCCTTTGAAGTCGGCGCTGGTCGTCGAGGAGGCCGAGGCGCGGTGAGGCTCGACATGGACGTCTCGCTGGACCTGTCGGGCCTTGAGCGCCTGATCCGCGAGGCTCCGGCGGCGGTGGACCGCGGGATCCGCAGGCTCGCCCTCGCTACCCAGCGCAGGGCGCAGGATCGCGCGCCCGTGGACACCGGCGCGCTGAAGAGCTCGATCTACGCCGTCACGAGCAAGGGCAGCGGGATGGCCAAAGCCTTGGCCGAGGCGCGGGCCAGGCGGCCGGGGGTGCGGCAGGCCGAGAACGCGCCCGCGGAGGCGCGGCCGATGGAGGCGTGGGTCGCCTGCGGGGTCGAGTACGGGATCTTCGTCGAGTACGGCGCGATGTTCGCCCGCAAGCCGGGGTTCGCGGAGTTTCGCGAGGCGGTCGCGCCCGGCGAGACGCCGCACTACAACCCGGGATCATACGCTCTGAGGCCAGGCTACCTGATGATGACCGACGCGGCCGAGTGGGCTCGGCGCAACGGACGGGCGTACATCGAGGCGGAGATCGCCAGGGAGGTCCGGGAGTGACGGAGGCGGGCGCGATCCTGTCGGCGGCCGTGCAGCGGCTCGCGTCGGTCGGGCTGGAGGCGTGGCTGGAGCGGGCGCCCGAGGGCTCGTCCGAGCCCGTCCTGATCCTGTCGCTCGGGTCGGCGGAGGACGTGCTGACGGGCGGCGAGGAGCGCGGCTACTGCGAGGGCACGCTGTCGGCGACCGCGTGGGTCCTCGGCGAGTCGCCGGCGCCGTGCCTGGCGTTGATCGAAGCCGCGGACGCCGCTCTGCACGGCGTCTTGCTGACGGTCGGCGGTCGGACCGTTCATCTGGCGCGGATCGGCCAGACGGCCGGGTCGGCGACCGACGGGGGGATCGGCCGGTCGTGGGCGACGGCAGTGTATCGGGCCACGGCCCGCTAGGTTGACGCGCCGACCAGGGCGTCGCAGACGGTCTGCGTGAGGCCGGAGAGGATCGCCCAGACGGTCTGGCTGGCCGCGATCGCCCTGCTCCTCGGCTACGAGGCGTGGGCGCTCGCGCCGGCCATCGGGAGGAGGCGACGAATGAACTGGGAGGCTGTGAGAGAGGAGCTGGCGAAACCGGAGTACGCCGGGCGCATCGCGGCGAACGATTGGGAGGGCATCGCCGGGGAGTGGAACGGCACTCCTGCAACCTACAGGGACACCGTGGAGCGGGACTTGCTGCAGAACGCTCTGATGCAGATTCCCGCCGGGCAGACGACGCTCTGGTTCGCTCTGCGTGCCATCGCCCGCGATCCCGCCCACCCGCTGCACCAGCTGGCGGACGCCGTGGTGTACGTCGTGGAGGGGAGCCTGCTCAAGGCCATCAACTTGGATAACCCTGCCGTGGCGGCGATGCTGGACCAACTGCAGGCCGCCGGGCTGCTGACGGGCGAACAGAAGGCGGCGATCCGCTCGCTGGGCGACCATTCCTGCACCAAGGCGGAGCTGATCGCCGGACGGACGGTCGAACCCGTGGACCTCTACAACGCTTGGGTGACTAGACATGGCTAGCACTTACACGACCTACGGCGGCATCCAGACGCTGACGACGACCAACCTGCAGTCGCTGGCGAACTCGCCGACGACGTATTGGAGATCGGCGGAGATCAGCAACGCAACCGACCGTTGGGACGACGCTCTGGTGGAGGTGACGCTGGCGTTCTCGGTTGGCGCCCCGGCGAACTCGCAGGCCGCGTTCGTGTACGTGGACGGGCGCAACGATCCGGCCTCGCTGGGCTCGGAGGGCACGGTGAGCGGGCAGCCGGACGTGACCACCGGGCCAGTGCCGTTCCGACTGATCGGGCGGGTGCCGTTCCGCGTGAGCGGCGCGACGGTGCGCATCAGCGTCGCCAGCGTGGCGTCCGCGTTCGGCGGGACGATGCCGACGGTCTGGCGCGTGATCGTGGTCAACCACAGCGGGGTCGCTCTCGCCGCATCCGGATCGGCGATCACGTGGAGGGGCGTGCGGACGGAGGTCGTCTGACATGGGCCGGACCATCCGTTATGGAGCCAACATTCCGCCGCCGGACGCGACGGTGGATTGGAGCCATCCCTTGGCGCAGGATCTGCTGGTGGTGGTCGCCGAAGGGGTCGTGAGGTCCCGAACGGACGTGGCCGCGCAGACAAGTCGTGGAACGGCGCACGGAGTCGCTCTGGACGGAGCCAACACGCACGCGCTCTTGCGAAACGGCCCGATCCTCGGCGGGCGTCCCCAATGGTCCGTCACCGCGCGGTTCTATAGATACGACACAGTCTATTTGGGGATCAATGGCGCGGCCCTGTACGCGGAGCGCGCGCCCAGCGGAAACGATCTTGTGAAGCTGAACGCCAGCAGAAGCTCGCTTGCGAACGCGTACGATTGCATCTATCGGGACGATGCGGGGACCCTCTTGAACGACATGACGGCCGGGAACGCCCAGAAAGCCGTGCTCGGTCCTGCCACCGTGACGTTCGCAATGAACGTTCCGGGTTCATGGTCCTGTTGGGAAGACGGACGGTTCGTCAAATCCGGAACGTACGGCGGAACGACCGCGTTCACCAACGCGAACATCGAAAGCCGAATCGGACGAGACGCGCAAGACCCATACTCCACGTTCGGCAACGGCGTTGTGGAGCTTCTGCACCTCCATGCGCGGGCGTTGACAGCGTCCGAGGTCGCATGGCTGCACGACGAGCCGTACGCGATGTTCGTCAGCGAGCGGTCTGGCAGGGTGTTCGTCATGGGGTCTGGGTTCAGGCCGTGGCAGGTCCGCAGGCCGAAGGTTCTTGGTGGGGGGATTTTGAGATGATCCGTCGCAACGTGAGTGGGCAGTCGTTCCTCATCGGCCCGCTGTTGACGCAGACCGCTGGCGACCCTGTGACGACTGGAGCGGGCATCCAGATCGCGCTGGATTCGGGCGCGTTCGCCTCCGGTGCAGGCACGCTCGCGCACGTGTCCGGCGGGGTCTACAGGTACGAGCCGACGCAGGCCGAGACGAACGGCTCGCAGGTCCATGCGATCCTGTCGGCGACTGGCGCGGTGAGCGTGTGCCTCACGATCCTCACGACCCAAGCCAATCCGCAGGACGCCCTCGGTTTCGGGCTTTCGAGGCTGGACGCGACCGTTTCCAGCCGGAGCACGCTCACTGCCGCCGACGTCTGGGGCTATGCCTCTAGGACGCTGACGTCGTTCGGCACGCTGGTGAGCGACATTGCGTCGGCGGTGTGGTCGGCAGGCGCGCGCACGCTCACCAGCTTCGGGACGCTGGCCTCGGACGTCTGGTCGGCTGCGACCCGGACGCTCACGAGCTACGCGGACTCTTCCGGCGTCACGACGCTGCTGTCCCGGCTTACCAGCCAGCGGGCCACCAACCTCGACAACCTCGACGCGACCGTGTCCAGCCGACTGGCGTCTTCGGCCTACACGGCCCCGCCGAGCGCGGGGGCGGTCGCGGACGCGGTGTGGGACGAGGCTCTGGCGCCGCACCAGACGGCCGGGTCTACGGGCGTGGCCCTGCAGGCGGCGGGCTCCGGCGGTTTGGACCCGTCTTTGGTGCAGACGATCGAAGACACCGGGGCCATCGTGCAGACGCTGCAGGCGTCGCCGATCGAGCACTCGCCGGCGCTGGTGGTGGGCACCGTGCTGAGCGTCGCGCGGGGCTACGACTACACGGCGTCGAGCGGCCGCAGCCTCGCGCTGAGCAGCGAAGACTGGCCCGACCTAAGCGGCGCGAGCGTGAGGCTGGTCGAGCGCGACGCCGCGCGGACGCTCGTCCATCCGATGGAGGTCGTGCTCGCCAGCCCGACGGGAGCTCAGACGGTGCGGTGCCAGATGACGGCTTCCTTCACCTCGGGCCTTACCGTGGGCCGGCGACCGCTGAGGGTTTCCGCCGGGCTGCCGGGCGGAGAGACGGTAGATCTGGCGGACGTGGAGCTGGTCGTCCGCTAGCGGGGCGACAGCCAGCCGGCGAGAAAGCCGGCCAGCAGGGCCGCCAGCCAGAAAGGCCAGAAGCGGCGGATCACGGCCGCGTTCTACCTTGTCCGGCGGTTGACCGTGCCAGGCCCTCGGCGCACGGGTCGGAGCGATGCAGGCCGGCAGGATCTGGCGCTGCGACCGGTACCAGCTCCGCGTCTCGGCGGTCGTCAGCCTCGGCGGGGTGGTCACCCCGGCCGACGGCGCCGGCGCGACCGTCGAGACTTCGTGGGCGCCGGACCTCGCCACGGTGCAGACGGGCATCCGGCTGACGGCGGGCCGCAAGGGAGTCCAGCCGCGCTACATCCGGCTGGAGATCCCGGCGCTGAGCGTCGACACCGGCGCGCTGTATGGGTCCGCCGGCAACGGATCGGTCGAGGCGCTCCTCGAGATCGACTCCCTCGCGCTGCACCTGACCGGGCCGGAGGCGGCGCCGCTGTGGCGGCTGTCGTGGTCGGCCATGCGCCTGTACCGCGATGGAGTCCAGGTCTGGAGCCTCGGCGCGGGGGTGTACAGCGACGCCCAGACCTGCTCGCGGATCGCGCCGAGCGGGATCCCGCTGCTCGGCATCCCGGCGACCCTGTCGGCGTCGTGCCAGGCGCTCATGCCGTCCGCGCCGGCCTGCTCCGTCCCGCTCGGCGACCCGGCCATCTACGCCGACGCCGGTCCGCACTCCGTCTCGGCGGCGGGCGGGTGGCGCTTCCGGCCCGGCCCGTCGGACCCGTGGGTGGAGCTCCCGGTCGACCTGACGGTCGTGTCGCCGCCGGCTCCGACGGGCTGCCAGTGTCCGACCCCGACGCTGGCGATCCCGACGGCCACGACCACCTGGGACTGCGCGGTTTCGGCCGCGGCCGGCGGATCCGGCGGGACGTCGTTCTCGGGCTACAGCCGGCGCTGTTCGGCGACCCTCGTCCCCAGCCTTCCGCGGCGGTTCGACCTCGCCGAGCCCGGCGAGTACGCGGCCCTCTGGGTCCGCGGCGGGTTCCCCCGGGCTCGGGTCGCGGGCACAGCCTCGGGGCATCGGTGCCAGGGGTTTGGCGAGCCGCTCTCGGACTGCTCGGCCTCGGAGTACGCCGAGCGGCTCGCGGCGCAGAGCACGATGCTGTCGACGGTGGTCTGGACCGAGGATCCGGACCATCCGGGCCAGCGGCTCCGGCATCCGATCGAGGATCCGTTGTCGTCTCCGATCAAGGCGCCCTACTCTCTCGAGTCGTCGGTGTACACGACGGCGCCCTGGCCGTCGGACTGCGCCGTGGTCCGCTCGTCCGTCTGGCCAACCATCGATCAGACCACGGACGTTCTGCCCGCGCTCCGGCACCAGACCAGCGGCCTGGCGACGTTCGTCGACACGTGGGCGAATCCGCACTGGAGCTACGCCTACTGGTTCCCGCCGCCTCCGGCGACCCCCGACGACCCGATCCAGCCGTGGGAGTGGCCGGTGGATGGCTCCAGGGTGGCCAGCGACGCTTACTGGGTGCCGCTGAGGGTGCAGTGGCTGCACCATCCGGCCTTGCCGTCCGGCGAGGACCGTTGCTCCCGCACGACGCTGCTGTCGGCCTGCGTCGACGGCGCGCTGTCGCGGATCTTCACGGAGCGCTACGTCGCGGGCTCGCGCTCGCACTGGGTCGGCGTGTGCCGCGCCGAGACGGTCCGGCCGGTTCCGCCGGCGTACGTGAGGCACGACGCGGGCGGGGCTTCGGCCTGGTCGGCGACCGGGGCGGCGCTGTCGTTCTCCAACACCACCGTGACGGTCGGCTACGACGGCTCCAACGGCGGCACCCGGGTCGTCGAGCTGGACCTGCAGCGCTATGCCGGCCAGCGCTGGATGGTTCCGATCTGGGCGCTCGCGCTGATCGGCCTGTACTGGCCGTCCACGCAGGTCGGCGAGGTCCGCGTGCTGCTCGAGGGGGCGGACGGCTCGCGGACGGAGCTGTACCGCGGCAAGTCGCCGCCGTCGTCGGCGCTCGCTCCGCCGGCCGGGCCGAGCGCGAAGTACAGCGGGTCTTGGGCGCGGGACGGGGGCGCGGGCGTCGTCACGGACCTAGGCGCCGACCTGGCGCCGGACGGTCTGAGCGCGGCGCACATGGCCGACCCGGAGCGGTCGGCCGGGTCGGCTCTGGGGACGGGCCGGCAATGGTCGAAGCTGCGCTTCGAGATCGACCCGGCGAGTCCGACGGGCGCGGTGCAGCTGTCCACGCCGATCCTGTACAGGCCGGGAGTCGGATGGCTGCTGATGGCGGAGACGCAGGGGATGCAGACGATTCTGTGGCCCAGCCGCGCCCACGTGCGGCTCGGCGGCCGGCGGTGGTGGGACCCGACGACGCAGACGGTGCGCGAGACCCCGCAGGCAACCCCGGACGCCCTGTTCCGGCCGACGGTGCTCGACGCCCTGTGCGAGCTGCGGGAAATCTTCGAGGGCGCCGACCGGCTGGACCAGCTGGACTCGCGACTGTCGTCGCTGTTCGACTCCGTCGAAGGCCAAGCGCGGGCGGACGCCGCCTCCTTCTGCCGCGCGCTGTGGATCCCGGCGCCCTCCCAGGCGTGCCCGGACATGCTGGCGATCAACGAGTGGCGCGAGGTTCCGGCGCTGGCCTCGTTCCCGCTGTTCGACGGCTCGGCGTGGTCGCAGGTCCAGCGGGACTGGGCGTGCGAGCCGCGCCCGCTGGCGTGGCCGACGGACGACCCGTCGGAGCTGCGGACCGTCTCGGGGACGGACTGGCTAAACGAGACCGTGGCGATCGCCGGCTGGACGGTCCGACGGCACCGCCGCCCGGTGGACAACTCGGAGACCGGCTTCCGGGTGTGGCACCGGGGGCAGGCGATCGCGTCGGTCCGGCCGTGGTGGGGCTGGGTGTACTCGCCGACGACGCCGCCCTCGGGCGGCGAGGTCCACTTGTGCCGCGACCCGCGCGCGGGCTGGGTGTACGGGCTGTGGAGCCGGGAGGGGGGCGGGATCGACCTGTGGCGGCTGTCTCCGCTGGGCGTTGCCGAGGTTTTCCACGTGTCCTCCTCGGGCTCGCAGGCCCAAGGGGTTGTTTTGCCCGGCGGCCGCGTCCTGGCGGTCTGGACGTCGTCCGGCACGGTTCACGGGGCGTTCAGCCGGACGTACGGGCGCACGTGGGGGACGCCGATGGCGATCGCGGGCGGGACGAACCCCGCCGTTGCGGCGGACGAGCGCAGCGGCGCGCTCTACGTGTCGGTCTGGGGCTCGGGCGCGCACCGTCTGTACCGGAGCCTCGACGGCGGGCAGACGTGGCAGTCCATGGGCGCCATCGTCTCGGCGCCGGAGGGTCGGGCCGGGCTTGAGCTCGCGCCCGGGCGGCAGGGCCGTCTGGAGTTCGTGTACGACGACGGCGGCACGATCAAGAGGCGGGTTTCGACCGACCGGGGCGCGACTTGGATCGACGGTTGACGCTCCGCGGCCGTTGTCGCACGGTCGGTCATGCCGACGTTCAACCTCGTTCTCGACGGGGCGACCTTCTCCGTGCAGGGCACGACCGGCGGAGACGACGGGTCGGTCGCCCGCACGCTCAGCGGGTCGGCGGTCACGTTCAAGGTCGACCGTTGCCGGGTCCGCTACAACCGCCAGACCGCGGACCACAGCACGGGACAGGACGCGATCCCGCTCAGCCGCACGACGAAGATCGATTGGCAGATCGACGTCGAAACCAAGCTCGACCGGCCGGTCGGCGCCGGGGCGAAGTCCCAGCCGTTGAACACGCTCCTGGGCACGGCCGGCGTGATCGTCAAGTTCACCGCGACGACCCCCGCGGGCGGCGTGGACGGCACGGGGCTGGTCCAGACGGTGGAGTGGACCCACGACTCGCCGGGCACGCTGAGCTTCACGCTCGTGCCGTACGGCGCCGACCTGACCGTGACGACGACCGCGAGCTGACGCCATGGACATCCGGAAACTGTTGAGCGAGCCTGTCGCGGATCGGACCGTCGAGGTGCCCTACCAGGGTAGCACGTACCTCGTGCGCGGGCGGCCGGACGCCGGCCTGATCGGCCGAACGGTGTATCTGCCGGACGAGCACGCGAAGCTCCGCGCGGAGCACTATCGCCGCGTGCTCGGCGACGGAGCTTCGTTCGATCCGGACGACGTGCGCCGCATCCTGCTGGTCGCCGCGACGCTCGTTCCGCCGGAGGGCGAGGCGCCGTACGACGAGACCGAGATCGCCCGGCTGGCGACCCAGCACGGCGTCCTGTTCCTCGCGCTCGCCGGCGCGGCGCTGACGGTGGTCGGCCTGGTGCAGGAGGACGAGGACGCCGCCGGTCCGACGCTCGAGGTCGCCGCGTCGAACCCTTTTGGCGGCGACCCGGATGGCTCGAGCTGACGGTCCGGTGCGTCGAGGCGACCGGCCGTCCGCCCACGGTGCTGCTGCGCGAGGGCTGGACCTGGGACGAGGTGTACGAGGCCGCCGGGACGGCGGCGCTGAAGGCGGCGGTCGAGCGGAGCGCGGCCAAAGAGGCTGAGCGATGGCGAACGCGGTGACCATCCAGCTGGCGGTGAGGGGCGCGGCGCAGACGCTGTCCGCGCTCCAGCAGGTCGGCTCGCAGGCGGAGCGGCTGGCCGAGCAGGTCGGCCAGGCGCGGACCGCGTTCCTGGCGGTCGGGGGCGCCACGGCGGGCTTCGCGGCCGCCGCGCTGGCGTCGTTCGAGTCGGCCGAGCGCCTGCGCCGGGTCCTGGCGGCGACGGTCGGTGAGGACTCCGCGGGCCGGCTCGCCCGGCGGATCATGGAGGTCGCGGAGGCCGCCAACTCCAGCGGCCAGATGCTCCGCCAGTTCGCCATGAACTGGGTGTCCATGGTCGAGGGCGGCGAGCGGAGCGTGGTCCGCATGATGCGCGCGCTCGACCGGCTCGGGGCCGGGCTGTCCGGCGCGGACCGGGAGCGCGTGGCGTTCCAGCTCGCGCAGGTCGGCTCGCTCCCGCAGGTGCAGTGGGAGGACCTGCGGCAGCTCGCCCAGGCGGGCCTGCCGCTGAAGCTGATCGCCAGGCAGCTCGGCGCAGGGTCGGCGCGGGACCTGGCGGGCATGGACAGCGGCCTGTTCCTCGAGGCGTTCGCGCGGGCGGCCGAGCAGGCGCCGACGGCGGCCCCGCTGCCGACCACCAGGCTCCAGAACCTCTGGGAGGGCGCGCTGAACTCGCTCGCCGAGACCGGCGCGAAGATCGCGGAGAGGCTGGATCCGCTGATCGGCGCGGCGGAGCGGTTCCTCGCCTGGTTCCGGCGGATGAACTCGGACGGTCGGCTCGGGTTCTCGGTCCTGACCGCCGGGCTGTCGGGATCGGCCTACGCGCTGACCCGCTACGCCGCGGCCGTGTACCGCGCCACCTTCGCGCTCGAGGCGATGGCCACGGCGGCTACGGCCGGAGCCGCGGCGTCGGCGGCCGGAGGAGCGGCCGGAGCCGCGGGAGCCGCGCGGCTGGCGGCGGCCGGCGCGGCGCGCGGAGGCATGATCGTCGGCACGGCGGGCGCGATGGTCGGCGGGCTCGCCGGGCAGGCCGTGGGCCAGAAGCTCGGCGGGGACACGGGCGCGGTCGTCGGCGCCGTCGCCGGAGCCGCTCTCGGACCGACCATCGCGAGACTGATCGTCGCGGGCCTGGGCAGGGCGTTCGCGGCTGCCGGGCCGATGGCCCTGGCCGGAGCCGCGGCGTTGCCGGGCGTCCTGGCCCCGGTGCTGGCGGGGCTGATCGCGGCCGCCGTGGGCGCCGCGGCCGGCAGGCTCGTCGGCGCCGGGCTCGACGCGCTCGCCCGCGCGGCCGGATTCGAGTCCGTCGGCGACTGGATCCAGAAGACCTTCGGCGGTGGCGCCGAGGCGATCGCGCGCGCCGGAAGAGCGGCGAACAGAGCCGATGCCATGGCTTATGGATACAGCGAGGCCGAGGCGGAGAGGATCGCCGGGGTCCTGGCGCGGATGCACCGCAGCGGCCGCCCGCTGAAGCGGTCGGATTGGCAAAACTACGCGGCGAACGCGGCGGCCGCCGCCGCGAGGAGCTACTGAGCGATGCCGTTCTCGGTCTCGGTCGAGCTGAACCCGGTCCGGACCGAGGTGCGGAAGCCCGGATACGCCAAGGGGCGGGGCGGCCGCGACCTGCGGTGCGCGTCGCTCCAGCCGGCCCTGGACGAGTGGACCATGCTTTGGACGACCCGCTACGCGCCGAGCGAGGATCCGCCGGAGGTGTGGCGCGAGCCTGAGACGGGCGTACTGATCCCGCGGCCCAGCGGGCTCTCGGCCGACCTCTTCGACGACTCCGCCAACGCGCCGCGGTGGGTCGCGCTGAACCAGTGCGAGTCGCCGGCCGGCCTGCTCGAGGAGACGGTGCACCAGCCCGGCGGCGCGCGGATGATGTGGCTGAAGCTGCCGAGCGACGGCTCCGCGCCAGGCTCGCTGACTCCGCCGGCGTGGTTGTCCGGGTTCCTGCCGACGGGTTTCGTGTGGGCGCTCGCGACCGTGCAGCCGCTCGCGACCGACGAGTCGTTCACCGTCGTCTGCCAGCCGTACGGCGTCGCTGCGGACCGGCCCGAGTGGCTGATGGCGGTCGCCTTCGGAGGGCGGCACGTTCTGACGTTCGCGTCGAACGGGATGGGCCGCTTCCACAGCGCGGACGGCGGGGTGCTGCGCGCCAAGCGCGAGTTCGGCTGGGGCGGCGGCATGGACCTCGCGCAGCCGTTCCGCGTCGCCGTGATCCCGCTGAACCCGCGCTTCCTCGCGCTGGCGTCGAGCGGGTCCGGCGCGCCCGGGAAGCAGGACGGGCTGCGTGAGCCGGTTTCCGCGGGCGTGCTGCTCGATCTGGCCGAACTCGGGTGTCCGATCGACGAGATCGACGGCGCGCCGGTGAAGGCCGCCGCGGACCGCCTGTGGGTCGCGCTCCCGGCCGCGGCGATCGGGGTCGGGATCCACCGCAACCGCTTCGCATCCGCGCAGCTCGCCTTCGCACCGGAGCAGCTGCCGGAGCCCAGACCCCTGCCGAGCCAGCCGGTTCGGGCGATCGGCTACACGTTCTGGGGGTCGGGCGCCACGACCGGAGCGACCAACGACCAGGGCGGCGCCTGGAACCCGGCGAGCGACGTCCGCCTGGTGCCGACGGTGCAGCTCGTCCCTTCGTCCGACGGGGTCCATCCGCCGGAGCTGTGGGGGCTGGAGGTCGAGATTCCGCCCGAGACGCGCACGCCTCCGCACTCGGCGGCCGACGTGTCGGCCAAATGGTCGTCGATCCACGTCCGGCTGTCCGCGCACCCGGCCGAGGACGAGGCGCGGGTGAGGATGGAGCGCTCGTCCGACTGGCCGAACCTGCTCAAGCACGACGTCGGCCTGAGGGTCTCGCAGGACGGCCTGATCCTGTTCGACGGCTACGTCGTCCGCCAGACGCGCGTGCCCTACGGCTTCACCGACGCGCGGCACCGCGCCGGGCTGGAAGAGGAGACCGTCGCGGAATCGATGTGGCGGCGGCTCGATCAGACTCCGGCTCGGGACACGCTGCCGCTGTCATGGCGGACGGTCGGTCAGGCGATCCGCCATCTGCTCGGATGGGCCGGCTTCTCCTTGGCCCAGATGCAGATCGACTCGCGCCTGGACTCCATCCTCGCCTCCGACTGGGACGGGTCGAACGTGTGGCTGGCGCCCGCGTCGGACTCGACGGTCGGCGACGTGCTGCGCGCGCTCTGCGCGCGGTTCGGAGTGCAGAACGGCGGCGACCTCAGAATCCGCTGGGACGGGTCGAAGTGGATCGCGGGGTGGAGGACCGGATCCTCGTCGCCGACGGCGGCGTTCGTGCTCGACTCGTCGCTGGTTCCGCTCCTCGTCGCGGATTGGGACGGCCGGGACGCCAGCCGTTGGGCGGCCAAGGTGCTGAAGGTGCACTCGCAGCCGGAGTTCGGCGTCGCGCCGATGCCGTTCAACCGGCTGGAGGTCGAGGCCCTGGGATCGGACGGCCGGAGCGGGGCGTCGCACGGCGCTCAGATCTCGCCGCGGCCGGCGGTCCTGGACGATCCGACGGACGCGATGTACGACGGCCGGCTCGTGGTCGGGCTGGAGAACGCGGCCAGGTCCCAGTTCGGCGGCGGGCTTCTCGGGGCGGCCATGGCCGCCCGCCGGATGTGGGACTCCGCCTTCCGCGCGAGCCGGACGGTCAGCTTCGACGCCGAGTTCCGGCTGTCCGCCGTCCAGCCGGACGACCTGGTGTGGATCGCCGCGCGGTCGCCCGTCGACGTGCCGTCGCGTTCGATCGTCGCCGGCGACCCGGTGTCGCTCGGCGCGTGGGTCGTGGAGGAGATCCAGGCGGAGATCGCCGGCGACGACGACGGGAGCGGAGCGGCGGCGCGCAGGGCGTTCCACTCGGGCAACTACACGCTGTCGTGGTGGGGGGCGTGGTCCCAGACGGGGTTTCCGATGTTCACGGAGGTGGTTCCGCAGCCGTGAGGACGAGGGAGGAGGAGGTCTACAGGGCCGCCGTCGAGCGGATGCTCCGGCGCGAGCGCGCGGGCTGGCGCGGGATTGTGGCCGTCTCGCGCCGGGTGGAGCCGGCGGCCGGCGACCCGGCGCGGGTCTGGCGCCGGGGCTGGGTAGAGCTCAGGGTGCTCGCCGCGGGGCACGGCGCCGCGGCCGGAGACGTGGGCAAGTTCTGGTTCGTGCCCGGCTACTCCTCGCCCGGCGGCCCCGACGTGCCGTACACGCCGTGACGGCGGCGCTGGCGGAGCAAACGTACGAACTCAGCGTCAGCGAGAATGCGCCGACCGTCGCGCTTCAGGCCATCGAAGCCGCGCGCGGCGAGCCAGCCAGCGAGCTGCTGGGCGCGTCGTAGAGACACGCCGGCTTGGTCGGCCGCTTCGGCCAGCGTCACCCAGCCGGCGCGCGCGGCTCGCTGTTCGGCCGAACGGACGGCGGTCTCGATCACCGTCCGCGGATCGGCGCCCTGCGCGAGATGGCGAAGGGCGCGCTCGACGATCGGATCGGTCATTGCGACGCTCCTCCAACCAGGATCACCTCGCCCGTCACCACGATGACAGGCTCGTCGTCGCTGCCCAGCCCGACCGGACGGCCCCTCAGCGCGTAGAGCGGGCGGGACGTGTCGATGATGCTGGTCGGATTCGGCGTGACGTACACGCTGACTCCGGCCTCCAGCGCGCCGGTGAGATAGTTCTTCGACCGGCCACCCTCCGGCAAGGAGCCGTAGCGGAAGAACCACCGCTCCTTGCCCGGGTTGTCCGGTGTCCAAGTCGCGCCCTCGATGAGCTGCAGCTCGTAGCCCGTCCAAGACTTGTCGGTCGCGAGCAGCTCGCTGAGGTCTTCGGGCACCTCGCGATCCAGCCGCTTCGCCATTACTTCGTCGTCTGGCCGGACCGCGAAGGTCTCGCGGGCGTTCTCGGCGCGGACCCAGTCCTGAGTGACGGCGTAGACCCGGCCCCACACCTCGCGGCCGCCAACCTTGGTGCCGACCTTGTCGCCGACCTGCAGGCTGCGTGCCTTCGTTGTTTCCATGCTCTCATTATATGCGCATAACGCGCATATGTCAAGGGTTTGGACGAACTTTTTTGCAAAAATCGCACCGGTAGTCAGAGCGGTAGTCAGCAGACGCCCGTCTGCGTGCGTTCGAACCTGTAGGACGCCGTCGAGGGCGCTCGCCGCAGGTTCGGCAAGGCTGAAGCGCGGAACATCATCTTTTCCGCGATGGAGCCGCGTGGAAACGCGAGCATCATCGTGCAGCCTCCTCGAACGCGCGGCGATGGGCCTCGTAGCTGCGCCTGAACTCGCCGATCCTGCGGAACGATCCGTCCTCCAGGCGCTCGTAGAGCGCGAAGAACGGGCCGTCCTTCACCTCGAGGAACTCGCGGTCGCCGACGGAGAGCTTCCGGCCGACGCCGACGGGGGTCGAACCGTAGCGGCCGACGGTCATCGTGCGGGCCTCCACGCTAAGCCTCGTCCCGCTGCACGCACGCCAGCTGAAGCGCGAAGCGTGCCCGGCGGCGCATCTCCTCGGGCAGGAGCGCCTCGATGGTGAGGATGCGCTCGGCCCAGAACTCGTCGTCCAACAGGTCCGGGTCTCCCGTGGACCACACCTCGCCGTTGGCGTCGAGGGACAGATGCCACGGCCCCTTGCTGGTGCGAACCTCCACGTAGAGCATCGATCCAGACGCTCGCGCGAACACGCGTCCGCCGGCGCTCTCGTACGTCATGTCGGCACCCTCCGGGCGGAAGCCGCCCGCGGCGCCGGCCGGAATGCTCGCGCTCGCGTTGTAGACGCCCTCCAGCGCGCGGATCGCGTGGATCGCATCCTGCGGATGGAGCTCCAGACCGTCGTAGGGCCACTCGATCTCAGACCAGCCATGGCCGAGAGCGGCGCCCAGCCTGCGCAAAGTCGACAAAAGGATCATCGTTCGTCTCCTAGCCGTCCGCGTCGTCGAGCCCGCGCCGGCGGACGGAGCGGCGCAGGGCGTCCGCGAGGTACGCGGGGCCGAGGCCCCGGACCGAGCGGGCTTCGTTCCGGATCTCCTCCATGGGCACCCCGGCTCTACGGAGGATCCGGTGCAGGCGCCGGATCCTCCGGCGCATCTCACGGTCGATGGCCGCCATCCGGCGGCCGAACTCCTCGGCGAGCTCGCGTCTGCGCGCGAGCTCCTGGTCGATGGTCGGCGGAGGCGGCACCACCGACGGGTCGTCGGCGAAGAGCGGCGCCTCCTCGCGGGCCTTGAGCCAGCGGCTCCACGCCCTCGGCGAGACGTCCGCGGGCCTCACGGCAGGTCCTCCTCCGGGTCCAGCACGCGCGGAAGCGCGGCGGCGAGCAGATCGCAGGCCCTCAGCTCGGACAGGGCGGCCCGCTGCTCCTCGACCGGCAGGCTGGCGACCAGCCCGTAGACGTCGCGGTCGACCCCGTGCAGGAGCGCCAATATGTGCCAGCGGGGCAGGCACCGGAACGGGGGCCTGAGGCCCGCCCGCCGGAACGCGCCCTGCACCAGCTCGGCGATCTCGGTGGCGGAGCGGCTCACGCGAACGCCTCCTCGTCGATGCCCGCGAGGACGGGCTCGCCGGCCGGCTCCGGCGCCGGGACCTCGACCATCGGCCGGCCCTTCTCGCCCCGGTCCCACCAGTACAGCCTCAGGCACGCCTCGAACGCCGCCAGCTCCTCCGGTCCGGCGGCCAGCTCCAGCAGGCGGCACGAGCCGTCCCGCACGTGAAGCACGCCGCAGAAGTCCACGGACGGCATCGGCGTCCTCGACCCGTCCGGCTCGCCGATGAACTCGGCGTGGCGGTAGGCCGCGAGCTGGAGGCTGTAGTCGCCGTAGACGGCCTTCGAGGTCTTCACGTCGATCAGGGCCAGGCGGCCTCCGACCTCCGCCAGGGCGTCCACCGACCCGGCGACGCCCATGCGGTCGGAGAACACCTGGAACTCGTTGCGGACCCATCTGGGCTTGAAGGAGTCGCACCAGTCGAGGAACGCCTCGACGTCGGGCCAGAGCCGGGCCTTGAGCGCCTCGCGCTCGGCGGCCAGCTCCTCCCGTCCCGCGGCGTCGAGCCGCTGCTCGTACAGCCTCTCCGCCCGCTCGTCCTTGAGCTGGACGCCCGAGCGGGCGGCCAGCTGGAGCAGGGCGATCCGATCCAGGCGCCTCTCGGTGGTGTGGAGCACCTCTTGATCGCCCGCGGCGAAGTCCTCTACGAGCGCGTGGAACACGGTGCCGAAGTCCGCGGCCGAGTCGCGCGCCTCGTTGTGCGCCTGTGCGAGCCGCTCGTCCATGAGCCGGACGGCCGCCTCCTCGGCCGTCAGCCTCCCGTCGCGCAGCGCCTCGCCGATCTCGCGGGCCTTCTCCGCGACCATCCGCGCGGCCCAGTCGATCAGCGCCGAACCGCCGCCCTTCTTCGCCTTGATCGTCGTGACGCGCTGATAGAGGCGCCCGCCGAACTTGTATCCGTAGCGGTTCCACTCGATCGCGCCGTTCCTTCCTGTCTCGGCCATCGTTCACCTCGCTGTTCCCATTATACGACAACATTTCAGAAATTTGTGAAAACAGGACGCAGAAATTTGGAACGGCCGTAAAATGGGTGCATGGCGAGCGGGAGCTTCGACGCGTGGAAGCGGGCCGCCGACGCGGCGTTCGCGGCGGCCGGATCGCGCCTCAGGGTCGCCGACCTGGACCCGAGCGAGGTCCAGGCCGCCTTCGACGCGGGGGAAACCCCGCACGACTTCGCCAACCGGGACCACCAGCCTGCGCCCGCGCCCGTCCGAGGGGCTCCGCAGGCGGCGCCGGTTGCCGAAGACGCATGGATCGGACGGGCGTTCCGCGCGTCGGCGGTGGCAGTCTGGATCTTGGGGTCGATGCTTTCGGCGATGGTCTGGATTCACCTGGCGGCGGCCGCACAGCTGAGACTCCGGATGGAATCGGCTCTGTCCGCGCCGCAGACCGAAGGCGGTCCGGCGGCGGAATCGGCCGGCGGTCAGAGCGGACCCACCCGCGACTGGGCCGAGGGGGTGCAGGACGCGGCGGTCGCGCGGTTCTTCCGAGACTTCCAGCGCGGCTACGAGGAAGGCGCCCGGGCGGCCGAACGCAACGTCCTGCCCGATCTACTCGAGCGCCAGAGGAGAGCGGAGGCGGAGCGGGCGCTCTCGGAGAAGCTCGACGCGGCGGCCGGCACGATCCTTCTGCCGCACGTCGCCGGATTGGCCTGCCTCACACTGACCTTCGCGACGGGCCTGGGCCTGCGGGCGGTCGGAATCCGCTGGAACCGCGGCTGACTCACTCCACCAGGCTCTCCGGCCTGAGGCCGGCGCGGCTGTACCACGTGCGCACGACTCCGCCGGGCGCGTCGCGGCGCACATAGACCAGACGTGCGATCGCGCCCCACCCGTCGGCCTTGGGCTCGTCGTAGCGCGGATTCAAGGGCACGAGGTGCGGGATGCCCGAATCGTCGAGCTTCAGCTGCTTGACGGTGCATCCGTGGTCGCCTTTCCGCTGGGCCAGGACGATCAGGCCCGGCGCAGGGTCGAAGTCCTGGTGCCAGACGGTGAAGTCCCCGTGCCTCAGGGCCGGTTCCAGGCTGTCGCCCATGACGGTGCACGCGAACCGCTTCGGATGCTCGATGGAGGCGTCCACCTCCACCATCTCCTCGCTCGCGAGCGGATCGCCCCAGTCCCCCGCGGGCACCTCGCCGGCGTAGCGGATCTTGTGCGTTCCGAAGGTGACGAGCGTCTTCGGCTCCGTCACCTGCGGCCGGGGCGCCGGCTCGGCCGCCGGAGCGAAGTCCGCCGGCGGCGGATCGTCGGTGTCGTCGTAGAACCACGCCACCGGAACGGAGAGCGCGCGCGCCGCGCGCAGAACGAAGTCCTCCGGCATCTGCGCGACGTCGGTCTCGTACTTCGAGATGAGAGACCGGGACACCCCCAGAGCCTCCGCCACCTGCTCCTGCCTGAGCGGCGGTCGGTGGTAGATCCTCGCCAGCCTCAGCTTGTCCCCCCTCACGACTTTCACGCCCCCATTGTTCGACATTTCTGCGAAAAGGCGTTCACACAAAAGCGAAAATCGTGTATCATGGGAACATGGTTATGAGGGACGCCCGTCGGAGGGTCGGTCGGCGGCGCGCGCTGAGCGACGCGCAGGAATGGACCGTCTACGCGCGAGTCGAGCACGGCGGCGAGCCGGTCGCCAAGGTCGCCGCGGAGCTCGGCGTGAGCGCGAGGACGATCTACAACGTCGTCGCCCGCCGGCGCCGGATGGCCGCGGGGGAGGGTGACGGCCGATGAAGGCCGTCGTCCTCGATCCCGAGGGCTACCGACACCGTTCGGCCGGACAGGCGCTCGACGCGGTCTTCGTGGGCCACAGGAGCGTCGTCGTCCGGTCGGAGGACGGCCGCAACGCCGTCCTGTTCCTGCACTCCGTCCGGCTGGTTGCGGAGCCGGACCGCGATCCCGAGGAGAGATCCGATGAATCCCATCGAACTGCCCGATAAGATCGAGACCCGCGCGCAGGCGAACGCCTGGCGCATCAGCGACGGCAAGTTCCGGCGCGGCCGGAACGGCGACGAGGAGACCCGCGACGCGATCCTGGGCCGGCTGGTCCGGGTCGGCGTCCACGAGGGCGTCACGCCGGAGGGTCAGAGCTACGCCAAGCTCGAATGCGACCTGGAGCGCAACGGCGAGACGATCAGCGTCGGCGCGAACCTGAAGAACGCGGCGACCGGCAAGCCGACGTACACCACGTGCATCGGCCTCGCCCAGATCCTGCTGGAGCTGAAGCCCGGCGAGCTGGTGCAGCTGGAGGCCCGCAAGGGCAGCCAGCCGAACCGATTCGGAAGCTACAGCACCTTCGTCAACGGCTACCGGATCGATCCCGCGACGCTCGCGCCGAAGCGGATCGAGACGCCCAGGCCCAAGGGCGACCCGGACGCCATCCTGAGCGGCCTCGTCGAGCGCATCCGGAAGCATCCCGCCTACGCTCCGCGGCCGCGCCGGGAGGACCCGGACGAGGTCTGGAACCAGGACGGCCGCACGAGGCTGGACGCGATCTGCCGCGCCAAGGGCTGGCCGGACACCCGGCAGGCCGAGGCCGAGTGGCTGGCAATGGTCCGGAAGGCGACCAGAACCCGGTTCGAGACCATCGATGCGGTCGGGGAGGACGTGTGGCCGCACCTCCTGCAGACCATCGACCGGCTGGAGCGGATGCCCGCGGCCCTGAAGCCCGTCGCCGAGCGCCTCGCCGCCTCGGCATCGGCCGACTACGACCCGTTCGCGGACGAAGACTGACGCCCGATACGTCCCGCCGGCCCACGGCTCCGGCCGGGGCCGGCCACCCACCGAGGAAGAGATGGATCTCGACGAATCCGCCTTCGCTCCCGAGCGCGACCACAGGGAGGGGGTCCGCGAGGCCCTGGCCGCGTGGGCCGAGCGCCGGAACAGGGAGCCCCGCCGCGGCCCCGGCCGGTTCACCACGCGCGCGGCCGTCGCCTGGGGCCGCCGGAGCGGCTGGCGCCTGATCGACCGCGAGCGCTACGACGCCCGCACCCGCAGGCACCGCGACCTCGTGCTCGGCGCCGACGTCCTGTTCGAGGACGCCCAGGGCCTGGTGCTCGTGCAGGCCGCCGGGCGCGGCCAGCGGGCCGCGCACCGCAGGCGGTTCGAGGAGGCCGGGGGCGCCGA
>Ga0101944_10002280_pt1 | contig 32074 bp, 22 predicted proteins | sample DewCreD2012metaG_FD_75245 | JGI IMG/M metagenome (GOLD analysis project Ga0101944, IMG submission 75245) | Hot spring sediment bacterial and archeal communities from British Columbia, Canada, to study Microbial Dark Matter (Phase II) - Dewar... ... | reverse complement strand
CCCCCAAATCAATGGCCGCCGCCACCGTGATTTGGGGCAGGCGGGCGGCGCACGCCAAAAGGGCCTGCCCCATCCGGCCTTTGCCGCCGTTTATGAGAACTTTGGTGGTGTTCATTTTAGCACCCCGCAGGCCGCCAGGGTTTGGCGCAATTTTTCCCGGTTTTTCGCGCCCAGCGGAGTGAGCGGCAGGCGGTATTCCTCCTCCACCAGGCCCATCATGGCCAGCGCCGCTTTGACCGGCACCGGATTGGTTTCAATAAACAAATCTTTGAACAACGGATAATACCGGGCGTGAATTTTTCGGGCGGTCGCCACCTTCCCCGCCGCAAACGCGCGCACCATTTGCGCCACTTCGCGGGGAATAACATTCGAGGCGACGCTGATGACCCCTTGGGCGCCCACCGCCATAAAGGGCAAAGTCAGCGAATCATCGCCGCTGAGGATGCAAAAATCCCGTCCCAGGGCGGCGCGCAGTTGGCTGACGCGGTCGGCATTGCCGCCTGCCTCCTTGATGCCCACAATGTTCACGCAGTCATGGGCCAAACGATGCACTGTTTCCACCCCTATCTCCACTGCGCACCGGCCCGGAATGCTGTAAAGCATCAACGGCAACTTGGTCGCCCGGGCGATGGCATGGAAGTGTTGAAAAAGGCCTTCCTGGGTCGGTTTGTTGTAATACGGCGCCACTTGCAGCGAGCCGTCCGCGCCCGCGTCCTCGGCGCCTTTGGTAAGTTCAATCGCTTCCCGTGTGCAATTGGCTCCGGTTCCGGCCAGCACTTTCACCCGTTGGTTGGCAAATTTTACCGCCAGCCGAATGACCTGAAGATGCTCCGCGAAATCCAGGGTTGGGGATTCGCCGGTGGTGCCCACCGGCACAATCCCGTCCACGCCAGCGCGGATTTGCAGGCGTATCAGCCGCTCCAAGGCCGCCTCGTCCACCTGGCCGTTCTTGAAGGGGGTGACAATGGCCGTGTAGGTTCCCGTGAATTTATGCTTGGTCACAGACATCACAAAACAAGTTCAATGATTTGGCCGCGCAGTTCCAGCTAATTTTTTCGCCGGCTTACAGTTCGATGGTCCCCTCGAACACAAAGTCCGCCGGCCCGGTGAGGGTGACATTGACAAACTGGTCGCCGCTCTGGTCAAAAGCCACTTCCAGCACGTCGCCACCCTGCACCCGGACCCTGATGGGCGAGGCAAACCCCTCGAGGCGGGCAACCACTAGCGCGGCAGCGGTCACCCCAGTGCCACAAGCCAGGGTTTCCCCTTCGACCCCACGCTCATACGTGCGCACCCGGATAAAGCCCGGCCCCAGGATTTGCGCGAAATTGACGTTCGTTCCCTTGGGCGCAAAGTGAGGGTGGTAACGCACCGCGGCGCCCACCGGGCCAACCTTCGCCTGGTCCGCGTCCGGCACTAGAATCACCGCATGCGGCACGCCGGTGTTGAGGGAATGACAATGGATTGGCCCGCCCGGCAGATCCACCGCCTCCTGCAATCGCAGCCCGGTCGGCGGCGTCAGGTTGATCGTGACGCGCTCGCCGGCCAGTTTCGCCGTGATGACCCCCGCCTGGGTTTCAAAGGTCACGCTTTCCCGAGTACCCGTGAGGCGCTGGATGAACCGCGCGAAGCACCGCGCCCCGTTGCCGCACATCTCCGCGGTGCTGCCATCGCTGTTGAAAAATTCCCAGGCCCAATCGGCCCGCCCGCTGTCGCAGGGGACCAGCAGTAGCAGGCCGTCCGCCCCCACCCCGCGCTGCCGGTGGCAAAGCCGGACAATCTGCTCGCGGGACAACTGGATTTGGCGCTCCCGGTTGTCCGCCAGCACGAAATCATTCCCCGCGCCGTTCATCTTTACAAATGGCAGCCGCATGAAAGAAGCGTAGAGGGTGAAAGGTCTGATTTCAACCTTGGAAATGCCGAACTTTCGGCCGCGCCTGGCCGCTTTTTATCCGCCCATCGCCACGGGCCGCGCCCGCCGTGCCTGACAGCCGTCCGTTGGGCTACAGTTCCTGGAGGCGAATATTGCGGAAGTCAAAGGCTTTGCCTTCGATCTGAATGCCCAGATAGCCGGTCTCGCGGTCCAACAAATCGGTTTCCCAGTTATCCTCCCCGTTGATGACGAGCTTGGCCTTTTTGCCGCGCGCTTCCAGGCGCAATTTGTGCCACTGGTTGATCGGCAACTTGGGCGTCTCCGCCGGCACGATGGTCTTGCGGTTTTTTACCAGCGCGCCGAGGGCGTTGTAGCGCAGATTCACTTGGAAACCGGCGTCCGGCCAAGGTTTGCCCTCCAGCGGCGCGCGAAAATAGATGCCGCTGTCGTATTGCTCCTCGAGCGCGCGCCACTCAAACTCCAGGATAAAATCCTTGTATTCCTTCTCCAGCCGCAGCCAGCCCATCCCCTTGCCTACCCGCAGATTGCCGTCCACCACCTCCCCCTGGACATCATTCATCCCGATCCAGCCTTTTAGGTCTTTGCCGTTGAAAAGCGCAACCCAGGCCGGCTTGTCGGCGGCGCCTGACACCCATAACACCAGCAGCAGCGCGCCCGCAACCCCCAATAGTTCCTTTGTCTTTGCTTGGATTTTCATAACCGCCGGAATTCAAGCTTGGCGATGGCCGTTTCGTCAAGGTTTATCGGCAAATCAGGTCGGCAAGATCCGTTTTAGCCGGCGCTGGCAAATTATCAGGCGGTTTGCGGCTGAGGGGAGCGGGACAGCAAGGCGGCGACTAAAGGCAGGTCGGCGCGGACGGTCACCTTGGGGTTCAACTCGGCGCTTTCCACCAAGCTCACTGGCTGCCCAATCAATTCACAGGCCGCGGTGTCGTCGGTCAGCGAAAGTCCTTGTTGCCTGGCGGCCGCCAGGGCCCGGCGAATGACTTCCACCCGGAAGGCCTGCGGCGTCTGCACTGACCACAGCCGGGCGCGGTCCACCGTGCGCGCGATCGTTTGTCCCCCGTTGCTTTCCTTGATAGTGTCCGTCACTTTGCGCGCGGCCACCGCGGCCCCTTCGGCCGCCGCCGCCAGCAACACCGCCTGAATCAAGCCCTGACTGACACAGGGACGCGCGCCGTCGTGAATCGCCACCAGTTCCGCGGCGCCGTTGATCGCCTGCAAACCGTTCCACACGGAATCCTGCCGCGCGGCGCCTCCGGGCACCAGGCGGAACGGCTTGGCAAATTTGCACTCCGCCGCCAAAGTTTGGAAGGCATTTTGCAAACCATCCCTCACCACCACCACGATCTCATCAATGCGGTCAGCCGCGTCGAATGCCCCCCAGCTATGAGCAATAACCGGCCGCCCGGCCACCTCCAGGAATAACTTGTCCTGGCCGGAGCCCATTCGCGTTCCTTGGCCGGCGGCAACAATGATGGCGCTGTTCATTTAATTTCCCCGCCATTAAATACCGGACAAGCGACTCGGCAAAAGTAAAAAACGACAGCCCGGCCCGGTCCTGCGGTTTGGCGGCCCCTCCGCGCCTCGGCGTCGGTGGTTGCCTCGGCTTGGTGGAGCCTTGAATTTAATTATCCCCCCTTCAAGGGTGTGTGGCGAACGCTCGCGGCCCCCCGAACCGTTTTAACGGTTTCCGCAAAAAGGCCGGAGATGAGCGAGTTTTGGCGCCTCTTTAGCGATCGGCAGGCGGACCATGTCGCGCCAACCTGGATCAGCGGGAAAAGGGTGGGCAACCGATTTTGGGAGGGTGATAAACTTGACGGGGCGGGGCTGTTTGGCTAGGTTGCGAGGCGGAGTTTATTCGATTATGCAAAATTTTCTGGTGCCAATGGTGGTGGAGCAAACCGGACGCGGCGAGCGAGGGTATGACATTTACTCGCGTTTGCTGGTGGACCGGATCATCTTTTTGGGGACGCCAGTGGACGACATGATTTCAAATCTGATCATCGCCCAGTTGCTGTTCCTGCAGATGAACGATCCGAAGAAGGACATCCACCTGTACATCAATTCGCCCGGCGGCAGCGTGACAGCGGGTCTGGCGATTTACGACACGATCCAGTTCATGACCTGCGATGTGAACACCTATTGCATCGGGCAGGCAGCCAGCATGGGCGCGGTGCTGCTCGGCGCCGGCACCAAGGGGAAGCGGTTTGCGCTGCCGAACGCGCGGATCATGATCCACCAGCCTTGGGGCGGCGTGCAGGGTCAGGCGACGGACATCAGCATTCAAGCCAAAGAAATTTTGCGGCTGAAGGACCGCCTCAACGAAATTCTCGCCAAACACTGCGGGCGCGGGGTGGAGGACATCGCCCGGGACACGGACCGGGATCGGTTCATGTCGGCGGAAGAAGCCAAGGACTACGGTCTGGTGGACCAGGTGGTGGTGTCGCGCAAAGAGATCGTCGCCGAGGCCAAAGTCTGAAATCCGAAAGCGCTCGGCCACTGGCGGAATGGCCGCGAGTGCGCTACCTTGACTCAGTATTAAATATGGCCAAGCCCGGCAACACGACCTCTTGCAGCTTCTGCGGCAAAACGCACGCGGAAGTGCGCAAGCTCATTCAAGGACCGGGCGTCTATATCTGCGACAGTTGCGTCCTGTTGTGCAAGAGTGTGCTGGACAAGGAACTGGCGGTGGAGGCACGGCGGGCGGCCCCATCATTGCGGGTGTCCAAGCCGGCGGAGATCAAGCGGGTGCTGGACCAGTTTTGCGTAGGCCAGGAACAGGCCAAAAAGGTGTTGTCGGTGGCGGTGCATAACCACTACAAGCGCATCGTGCATTCCCCATTGGCGGGCGAGCGGGAAAGCGGCGGGCGAAGCCGGGGCGCGCACGAGGTGGACATCGAGAAAACGAACATTCTGCTGATTGGGCCGACCGGCTCGGGAAAGACCTTGCTGGCGCGCACGCTGGCCAAAGCCCTGGATGTGCCCTTTGCCATCGCCGACGCCACCACTTTGACCGAGGCCGGCTACGTGGGCGAGGATGTCGAGAACATCGTCTTGCGGTTGTTGCAAAACGCCGATTATGACGTAAAGCGGGCGCAGCGCGGCATTGTTTACATTGACGAAATTGACAAGATTGCCCGTAAGACCGAGAACGTCTCCATCACCCGCGATGTTTCGGGCGAGGGCGTGCAGCAAGCCCTGCTAAAAATCCTCGAGGGGACGATATGCAGCGTGCCGCCACAGGGGGGGCGCAAGCATCCACAGCAGGAATACATCCGGGTGGATACCACAGACATATTGTTTATCTGCGGCGGGGCGTTTGTGGGGCTGGAACGCATCATCCAGCGGCGGTTGGGCAACCGCGTGATGGGATTCGGCCACGTGGACCAAGCCCACAAGGCGGCCCAATACGATCGTAACGAAATCCTCAAAATGGCGGAACCGGAGGACCTCATCACCTACGGCTTTATCCCGGAGTTCATCGGGCGGCTGCCCATGATGACGGCGCTCGATGAATTAAACGAGCAGCAGTTGGTGGACATTTTGACTGAAACGCGCAACGCCTTGACCAAACAATACGCCAAGCTGCTAGCGCTGGACGGCGTGGAACTGGAATTCACCCCGGACGCCCTGCGGGCGCTGGCGGTGCAGGCCATCAAGAAGGGAACGGGCGCCCGAGCCCTGCGCAGCCTGCTGGAAAAGCTGATGCTCGACGTGATGTTCGAGGTGCCAGGCAACTCCGACATTGTTGGCGTCAAAATCACCAAACCGGTTGTCGAGGGAGATTCAAAGCCGATCATCCGGACCAAAGCCAACAAAGCGGCGGCATAACCCGGCAGATCGAGTTGCAATCTTCTTAGGGTTCTTCCCTGTTTTCGGTGGAATGGCTGGCCGCCAGCTCCGTCAGGAGCGACATGTTTATAGCCCGCCACGGGCCCCACACCCCCTCCGCCGTTTGGGGCGGCCTGATTAATGGTTTTGTTGCTTGCGAGATTCAATTCAGGCCGCCCCAAACGGCGGAGAATTATTATGCGAGCGACGCTTCTATCATCATGTCGCTCCTGACGGAGCTGCTGCCGGAGTTGTTTTATCAGGCAATCAGGCGATATCGGCATGGCCTTGCTCGCCAGTGGAATGCCAAGTGTCTCTTTCGTGAGGGGATCGCCTGGTTTGGGAGGCATCGTTGTGCTCAGCCCCGCTAGCAGCCTGTCGGACTTAGACCGCAAAATCTTCGGAAGCGGTTGATAGTCAACATTATGATTTTTTCTTATGAGTTCATGCTATAAACTACTAGTCGTTTATTATTAGCCATTTGTGCGAAAATCTTTTTCTAAGTCCGACAGGCTGCTAGGGGCGGCAGGTAATCGCCCAGCGATTTATCGCTAGGAACGACGCCCCGCCTGAGTCCCCAAGCCCCGCCAGGGGCGAAAGAAATCCGCGCGAGTTAGCCGCCAACTACCGCCGCCCCTCCGACGATCTTCTTTCGTCCCTCCGGGACTTTGGGCCTTCCTGCACCCGCATCCCACCCTTAAAAGGGTGGGCTTGTTTCTACCGCCCTGCCGGGCTGGTGGCGTTATTCCACCGAAAACAGCGAAGAACCCTTCTCAGGTCGTCGGCGACCCCCTTTCCCTTTGACCTTGGGCCCCTTCCTCCGCGAGATTTTTTCCTGACTCGTACAAGTCTTTGCCATGCCAGTTTGCTGCCCCGCAAACTTCAGTCCCTGTTACTTCCTGCTTCCCACATCGTAGGCCTTGGCCCCAGTGCGGATGGCGGCGCGACGGCGCTCCTCGTCGCGCTGACGTTCAAGGTATTTGGCCTCGCGCCATAAGTCCAAATCGCAGGCGACAAAATTCTCGCGGTCAGCCTCCGGCTTGGCGGCGAGATTGGCCTGGCCGGCCCGTATCAGGTTCAGCGCCTCAAGGTATTCGGGATGCGAACGATCGGTCCATTGGGAAAGACAAGGGCTAAGCTCGGGCCGGTCAAAACTGATCTGCGGGCCGCGATTCCCGTTGTGGGAGGCGAGGTTGCGGAAGGGAACACCGGTGAGCTGCTCGAGTCGCGCCAGCTGCGGGTCATCCAGCGGCGAACGCCCCGCCAGGTTTTGCGGGTAGGCGCAGGCATAGGTGGGATAATAGGGCGCGTTCAGGTCAATCCAGGTTGCCAGCCGCTCGAATTCTTCGCGCGAAAGTTGGCCGCGACAACGCGGGTTTTCCAGGGACGCCATCAATTTGCTGGCCGCCGAACCCCAAGAGCGGGGCGGCAAGATCTCCGCCGGGCCGGCGCCAATGGCGGCAACATATTGCTTGCGCCACAGTTCATTGTAGGAAACGTTGAAAACCAGGTCACGGTCCGCCGCCAGGTTCAGCTTTTTGCCCGGCTCGGCGCCAAAGTCATGGCAACGAACGCAATGCCGGTCAAAAACCGGCTGCACTTCCGCCAAGTAATTGAAAAGACGCGGCGGTCCAAACCAGTCCTCGATTTTCCTGGGCAAGCGGTCCGGGGGCGGATGGAGATTGGTTTTGGCCGGCGGTCCAGCCCGGCGGTCTTCATGACAACCGATGCAGCCGGCCTGTTCGCCTGATTGAACCATCACCCCGCTGCGCATGGATTGGATCATCATCCCTTTTTCATCCAACAATTGGAAATAGAGGAAACGCTCGGAGGGCGCGGCGAAATAGACCGAGCCGTCCGCTTCAACTGGCACAGTGCCGAGGATGCGTTTGTTGTTGAAATCGTGCCAGTTCATTGCCGGGGCCTCCTGTCCCTGGCCGTTCCAAGCGGCATGACTCCAGGTGCGCTTCTCGGGCGATTCCACCACTCGCAGGCGCTTAACGGCGCCGCGCGCGACACCCTGCATGTGGGTGCCTTGATACACGTCGGCGATATAGAAGTAGCCCTCCTTTCCGGCAAAGTCACGGCGTGTGGGAAGCACGGGCGGCCTGGGCGAAGGCGCCACCGGCATGGGATCAAAACAACCGGGCGCTTCCTGGTGCAGCAGGATTTCGTTGCCAAACAGATCAAGCAGGTAAAGACCGGTCTGTTCGCCATTGCCGGTTTGGCGCGCGCATAGGAAGTATTTGTCGCTCAAAGGCCAGGGGTCCTCATATTTGGGCTTCACCTGACTGAATTGGTCGAAAAGGTGCCAGCCGGTTTGGCGGACCAGGTTGGTGGCAGTGGCGGGCCAGGTGCGAAGGATGGGAGACAGGCCGTCCAATCCCAGCCGGCGGTCTATGAGACCCAGCGCGCCCCAGGGACGGTCATGGCACGAACTGAGCACCGCCATCACCCATTCGGTGCCGGGCACGGCTCGCGCGTCAATCACGGCGCCAGGGGAAGCGGTGTTGTTGCCCCAGAACAGGGCGTGAGTGGTGCCGTCAGGGTTGACCGTCCAAAGCGCCTGGGCATCGCCAAAATTGCGGTCCACGTATTCCCAGCGATCATAAAGAATGCGGCCATCGGGCAGCAAGGCCGGATGGCCTTCGAAGAGGGTGCTTTTGCCGATCTGATGGAGGTTGGCGCCGTCGGCTTCCATCCGAAAAAGGTTGGCCATAATGTGGCGGTTGCACATGCAGTATTTGGGTTCGCGCGTCGAGGTAAACACAATGCTGTCATCCGCCAGGTATAGGGGGTCCAAGTCATCCACCTCCGGGGCAAAGGTGAGTTGGCGAAGACCCGAGCCATCAATTTGGATTTCATAAAGGTGATAGCTGTCCTGCTGGTTTTGGCGGAAGGCAAAAATGATTTTGCGTCCGCTGAAATGCACTTCCGGATCGCGGACCACTCCCTCTTTGGTTGCCAGCAAGGTCCGCACCGCGCCGCCGCGCGCCAAATCAATCAGTTTCAAAGCGCCGCCGGGGGTAAATTTGCCGTTGTTATACTCGTGCCGGGCGCTGGGAAAGAAAGTGGCGGTGTTATGGTGGTCCTTGGCGTATTGCTGGCGAACCACGAACAAGAGGGGCTGGCCGGAAACCAGCGGATTAGCGAGGAGGGCCTCGCGTTGCAGCAGGGCCAGGTCGTTGGTGCCTTGGCTGCGAACCGCCGGGTCGCCTGATTGCAGGCACGCTTCCAATCGCTCCAGTCGCCGCAAAAACTCATCGCCTTTTGCATAGCGCGGTCCAAAAGAGGCGGCCAAGTCCATGATGGCCGCGCGCAGATTTGCCGGCGGCGGCAAAGGATTGGCCGCCATGCACGCCGTCATCCAACAAAAAAACGCCACAAAAATCAGCCCGAAGGCTGATCTTCTTGCGACTCCCCGACGGCTTGGCTTCACCAACGGCATGGCGATGATTTATCAATTGCGACTGCGGCTGGCCATGAAAAAAGGGTGGGAATTCCACCGCGGGCCGCACTTCCCGATTGACTCGGGGCGGGAATTTGCGATTTTGGGTGCACGAATTATGGCAAAAATTCAGCGCGCATTGCTTTCGGTTTCCGACAAGACCGGTCTGGTATCCCTGGCCCAAGCCCTGGCCGCCGCCGGCGTCGAGTTGATTTCCACCGGAGGCACCGCCAAAGCCCTGCGCGAGGCAGGTTTGACGGTCAAGGATATCAGCGCCCACACCGGCTTTCCGGAGATGATGGATGGGCGGGTGAAGACCCTGCATCCGAAAATTCATGGCGGGCTGCTTTTTATTCGCGGCAACGCGAGCCATGAAGCGGCGGCGCGCGAGCATGAGATACCCCCCATTGACCTGGTGGTGGTGAACCTCTACCCTTTCGAGCAGACCGTGGCCAAGCCGGACGCGAAACTGCACGACGCCATCGAAAACATTGACATCGGCGGCCCCTCGATGCTTCGCAGCGCGGCTAAAAACCACGACAGCGTGACGGTGGTGGTGGACCCCGCCGACTACGCCGAGGTGGCCGCCCAGGTCCAGGCCAACGGCGCAACCACGCTTGAATTGCGGCGGAAGCTGGCGGCCAAGGTTTTCGCGCGCACCGCCGCCTACGATGCCGCCATTGCCGCGCACCTGGCGAAGGAATTCCGCGATCCAGCCACCCAAATGCCCCCGGTGCTGGTGGCCGGCGGAACTCTGGCGCAAACCCTGCGTTACGGCGAAAATCCCCACCAGGCGGCCGCGCTTTACGGCAAGTTTCACGATTACTTCAAACAGCTTCACGGCAAGGAACTTTCCTACAATAACATCCTGGACCTGACCGCCGCCACGCATCTGATCAGCGAATTCCGCCAGGATCCGCCCACCTTGGCCATCCTCAAGCACACCAACCCTTGCGGCGTGGGCCAGGGCGAGTCGCTGAGCGCGGCTTGGGAAAAGGCCTTCGAAACCGACAAGCAGGCGCCTTTCGGCGGCATTATTGCCGTCAATCAAACCCTCGACGCGTCCTGCGCCGCCGCCATCGCGGAGATTTTCAGCGAGGTCATCATCGCGCCCGGATTCACTTCGGAGGCGCTGGCCGTGCTGCAAAAAAAGAAAAACCTGCGCCTTATCGAAATCCTCAAGTGCCCGCTCTCCGCCGCGCCATGGGATGTTCGCAGCGTGGGCGCCGATGCTTTCCTGCTGCAACAGCGCGACTTGAGGACCGCCGGAGCGGGCGACCTGAAAGTCGTCACCAAACGCGCGCCCAGCGAAGCGGAACAAAAAGCCATGCTTTTTGGCTGGCGGGTGGTCAAGCACGTCAAATCCAACGCCATTGTCTATGCCGGACCGGAGCGGACGCTGGGCATCGGGGCCGGCCAGATGAGCCGGGTGGACTCGAGCCGGATCGCGGTGTGGAAGGCAAGCGAGGCCCGTCTCTCCCTCAAAGGCAGCGTGGTTTGCAGCGACGCCTTTTTCCCGTTTCCCGACGGCTTGATTGCCGCCGCGGAGGCGGGCGCCACGGCGGCCATTCAACCAGGCGGTTCGGTGCGGGATGCCGAGGTCATTGCCGCGGCGGATGAACGCAACATGGCGATGGTGTTCACCGGCGCCCGCCATTTCCGACATTGAGACCATGAAAATAAACCTGGCCATCCCCTGTTGCCTTGTCTGGCTGGCAAGCCCGCTTTACGCCGCCACCAATGCCTTCGAGGTTGCCGCCACCACATTCGATCGCGGCAACGTCAAAATTTTTGCGCCAGGCGGCCAATGGGCGGATTCCGTGCCCATGGTGGCTTTCGGCGGCAGTTCCCCCATCATCGCCGAATTCGACATCGAATTTCCGGTTTCCGCCGAATACACGATTTCGTTTGAATACTCCGCCGGGGCCGCCCGACCGGTGGAGTTAAGCGTCGGCGGCAAAGACCTGGGCCAGGCCTGCCGCGCGGTGACGGGCGGCTGGAAGACCAGCCAGGCGAAATGGGAGCGCGCCTGCGCGCTGGCGCTGGAAAAAGGCAAACACACCGTGCGCTTGGAACGGGAAGGCGCCTTTCCGCACCTGGTCGCTTTGCGTTTTGAATCCTCCGTGCCTTTGCCGGAAGGCTGGAAGCCTGTTCGCAAAGAAGCGGCCGCGGCCGCGAAGCCGGCCGCCCCGGCCGCGCCCCAAACCAAACCCTGGCTGCCGGTGGTGAACACGACCGCCTTGCGTCTGGCGGTCACCGACCTGACAACGACCTTTGGCGCGCGTTATCCGCGCGGGCAGGAATTCCTCGCCCGGCTTGAGGCGCTCGAAAAGGCGCAAGCCGGGGCCAAGGCCGAGGCGGTGGCGTCCCTTCAAGCCGAGTTTCAGGCCCTGCAGCGCGAAGCCTTGCTGGCCAACCCGCTGTTGGATTTCAAGCGTCTTCTGTTTGTCAAGCGCCACCAGAAATCGCCGCAGCTCGGTTTGCCGGCCAATTGGCAGAGCAACTCCTCCTTGCCGCTCAGTGGTTACGATGACACCCTCAGCCTGCTGTCCCTTGATCGCCTGGAGGCGGAAGAAACCGTTCTTTTCAAGCCGGACGGCGGGCGTTTTATCGGCGATGTGGACCTCCATTTTGACGGCGACAAGCTGCTGTTCTCGATGCCTGGCACGAACCGCCATTGGCAGGTTTTTGAATTGGCGGATTTGCATCGGCGCTTGGAAAGCCCGACCACCCTCACCCTGCGGCAATTGACCGGCGAGCAGCCGGATGTGCATAGCTATGACGCCTGCTATCTGCCGGACGACCGGATCATTTTTTCCTCCACCGCCTGCTTTGCCGGCGTGCCCTGCGTTTATGGCAGCTCGCATGTGGCCAACCTCTATTTAATGGACAGCGAGGGAAAAAACATCCGCCAGCTTTGTTTCGACCAGGAGCACGACTGGTGTCCAACGGTGTTGAACAACGGGCGCATCCTTTACACCCGCTGGGAATACACCGACACGCCGCACTCCAACACCCGCCTGTTGTTCCACATGAATCCGGACGGCACCGGCCAAATGGAGCTGCTCGGCAGCAATTCCTATTGGCCCAACTCTTTCTTTTACGCCCGCCCCATCCCAGGGCATCCCACCAAAATTATCTCGGTCATCAGCGGGCATCATGGCGACCGGCGCATGGGCGAGCTGGTGCTTTTCGATCCCGCCAAAGGCCGCTTCGAAGCAGAAGGGGCCGTGCAAAGAATTCCCGGGCACGGCAAAAAGGTCGAGATGGTGTTTCGGGACCAATTAACCGCCGGGTTATGGCCGAAATTCCTCCATCCCTGGCCGCTCAGCGAAAAATACTTTCTGGTCTCCTGCCAGCCCGAGAAAGCGGCGCCTTGGGGACTTTACCTGGTGGATGTGTTCGACAATATGCTGCCGCTCAAACAACTGCCCGAATACGCCCTTTTCGAACCAATCCCGTTCCGCGCCGTTCCGCGCCCGCCGGTCATTCCCGACAAGGTGAACCTGAAGACCACCAATACGATGGTCTTTATTCAAGACATTTACAGCGGCGATGGTCTTAAGGGTCTTCCACGCGGCACGGTCAAACAATTGCGGGTGTTCACTTATCACTTTGCCTACCAAGGCATGGGCGGCTTGTTGGGGGTGCTGGGGCTGGAGGGACCGTGGGACATACGGCGTGTCCTCGGCACTGTTCCCGTGCATGAGGACGGCTCCGCCAAATTCCTCGTGCCCGCGAACACGCCGATTTCCGTTCAACCGTTGGATGAGGAGGGCAAGGCCCTTCAACTGATGCGCAGTTGGATGACCGGGATGCCGGGCGAAACGCTGCAATGCGCCGGCTGCCACGAGCGCCAAAATACCGCGCCTCCGCGCTATAGCAGCATGGCGCTGTCCCGCCCTCCCGACGCGCTGGTCCCCTGGCACGGGCCCGTGCGCGGCTTCAGTTATCCCCGCGAGGTTCAACCGGTCATAGACCGCTATTGCGTCGGCTGCCATGACGGCCAGCCCGATCCCGCGGGACGCCACAAGCCCGATCTGCGCGGCGCCATACCGCTTAAAGATTGGAAATCCGTCACCCCGGGTCAGGGCGGCGCGCATGGCGGCAAATTTTCCGTCGGCTACGCCGAGTTGCAGCGTTACGTGCGCCGGCCCGGTATCGAAAGCGATTACCATTTGCTGGAGCCAATGGAGTTCCACGCCGACAGCACCGATCTCGTGCAGATGCTCAAGCGCGGTCACCACCAAGTAAAACTCGATGCCGAGGCCTGGGACAGGCTGATCACCTGGATTGACCTCAACTGCCCCTACCACGGCACCTGGAGTGAGGAATTGGACAGACCGGGCCGGCAGGCCGAACGCCGGCGTGAGCTGCTGCAACTATACGGCGGCATTGACCAGGCGCCGGAGATTCCGCCGGTGGAATTCGCCGGGCCGGTGCAATTTATCCGCCCGCCAGCGCCGCCGCCAGCGCCGCCCCTGCCGGAATGCCCTGGCTGGCCTTTCGACGCGGCGGAGGCTCAGCGCCGTCAAGCTGCCGCGGGCGCCGTGGTTCGCAAAACCGTGGACCTGGGCGACGGCTTGGGCTTGGAACTGGCCTTGATCCCCGCCGGTGAATTCCGAATGGGCAGCCTGGACGGCGAGTCGGATGAACGTCCGGTGGCGCGCGTGCGTCTGGCGAATTCCTTCTGGATGGCGACACGGGAAGTTGACAACCGGCTTTTCGCGAAATTTGATCCAGCCCATGACAGCCGGGTCGAGGACAAAAACACCTACCAATTCGGAGTGCATGGCTACCCCGCCAACCGGCCGGAGCAACCGGTGGTTCGCGTAACCTGGCACCAGGCCATGGCCTTTTGCCAATGGCTTTCCGCCCGCACCGGCCAGCGCTTCACCCTGCCCACCGAAGCCCAGTGGGAATACGCCTGCCGCGCCGGCTCCGCCGGACCTTTCCATTACGGGGATTTGAACGCCGATTTTTCGCTCCACGCCAATTTGGCGGACGCCAAGTTGCGCGAATTCGCCAGCGATCCCTACACGGTGGACGTTCCGCTAAAGAATCCCACCAAGTATGATGATTGGATTCCAAAAGACAGCCGTTTCAATGACGGCGCGCTGATTACCGTGGCGCCCGGACGCTACCTGCCCAATCCCTGGGGATTATTTGACATGCACGGAAACGCCGCCGAATGGACCCGCACCAGCTATGCGCCCCAGCCGGGCAATCCGGACGCCGACCGTGAAACCGCCAGGCCCGGGGATCGCATGGTGGTTCGCGGCGGTTCCTGGCGCGATGTGCCCCGCCGCGCCACCGCGAGTTTCCGCCTGTGCTATCACCCCTACCAAAAAGTCTATAACGTTGGTTTTCGCGTCGTTTGCGAGACGCCCCCAGGAACCGCGGGGCTCTCCTCCCGCTAAACAGGCCGGCGTGGGTCCGCATCGAGCGCCGAATCGGACGGGGAAAAGTAATTTTTTCCTGCGCCGCAAGCTGACCGCCACGAAGCGCGACAACCGTGGTTATGATTGACGCCTCTTTCATTGTCCCCAAAGCGCCAGAGGACTGGCGCACTCCATGACGCTGACGCGACCACCAAGCCCCTTTCGATCTCCGCGAGGCGTTGACTTCCCCGCTGGCGCTCGCGCCCGACCTCGACGAACGCCACGGGCTGGTTCATCGCCAGCAGAGCACGAGCGCGATTGGCGCCGCCAACTTGGGGATGCATCGCGTTCGAGGGCGACGAGTCTTTAGGCTTTCGGCGGCTGGCGCGTTTGGGTAGTTTCGCCTCATGACGCAAAACATGAATGAGGGTTGCACGCATCGGCGATGGCAATCCTTGGTTGTTTGGGCGGGCGGTTGGCTGGCCGGGTTGACGCTGGCCATTGGCGCACTGCGGGCGGCGGAGCCCAGGCCAAACATCATCTTCGTGATGGCCGATGACATGGGCTGGGGCCAGACCGGTTATCGCGGGCATCCTTTGCTGAAAACTCCGAACCTCGACGCGATGGCGGCCAGCGGGCTGCGGTTCGAACGGTTCTACGCCGGAGCGCCGGTATGCTCGCCGACACGGGCCAGCGTGCTGACCGGCCGGGCCAACGACCGCGCGGCGGTTTACAGTCACGGGCACGCGCTGCGGTTGCAGGAGAAAACCATCGCCCAGGCCCTGCGCGGCGCGGGCTACGTCACCGGCCATTTCGGCAAGTGGCACTTGAACGGCCACCGCGGGCCGGGCGCGCCGATCCTCGCCAGCGACCCGCGACATCCGGGGGTGTTCGGCTTCGACGAGTGGCTCTCCACCAGCAATTTCTTCGACCGTGATCCACTGCTGAGCCGGAAAGGGAAGGTCGAGGAGTTCAAGGGGGATTCCTCGGAGATCATCGTGGACGAGGCGCTGAAGTTCATCGAACGGCAGCGCGGCGGCGGCAAGCCGCTGTTTGCGGTGATCTGGTATGGCACGCCGCATTCGCCGTTCCGCGCGGCGCCGGAGGACAAGTCGGCATTTGGCGGGCTGCCAGCGGCGTCGCAGGATCATTACGGGGAACTGGTGGCCATGGACCGGAGCATCGGCACGCTGCGACGGCGGCTGCGCGATCTGGGCCTGGCCGAAAACACCCTGCTGGTCTTTTGCAGCGACAACGGCGGGCTGCCGGGCATCCAGCCGGAAACCGTCGGCGGTCTGCGCGGCCACAAAGGCAGCGTCTTTGAGGGCGGTCTGCGCGTGCCGGGGATTATCGAGTGGCCGGCGGTGATCAAAGCGCCGCGCATCACCCGGTATCCCGCCTGCACGATGGACCTTTTCCCCACCGTCGCGGACATTCTCAAATTGCCCGACAGCGCATTGCTCAAGCCGCTGGACGGTGAAAGCCTGTTGCCGCTGTTCACGCGCGAAATCGCCGAGCGCCGGCAGCCGATCCCGTTCCGCTTTCAAGGCCGGGCCGCGCTGGTGGACAACCGTTACAAGCTCATCGCCGATTTAAAAAAGGGCGGATTCGAGCTTTACGACTTGGAAAATGATCCCAAGGAAGCGCACGACCTGTTCGCCGCGCAGGCTGAGGTCGCCCAGCGGCTGAAAAAGCAGTTGCTGGCGTGGAACGATTCCGTCGAAGCGAGCATCGCTGGCAAGGATTACCCCGAAGGCAAGGTGATTCCCGCCGATCCCGAACCGGTTAACTGGATGGACCAGCCCGCTTACCAGCCTTACCTGCCCGAGTGGCGCAAGCGCTGGGAATACCAGGCCTGGCTGGACAAAAGCACCCGGCCCGGGGCGGGGAAAAAGAAGCCGTAGCTCGGATGGAAAACCAGGGCGCATTGTATTTGGTGGCGCCTTTTCTCTTCACCTGTAAGAGCCGAGGTAACGAGGCTCAAACTTTTTTGTCCCCTGACGGCGTTGACAAGGTATTCGGCCCCTTCACTTCGGCTCCTGCGCGATTCAAGAGGGATGACGCGCAAAATCAGCGGGCGCAGCAGGAAGCGCCGGAGGTCGGTGTGCCCTGATTCCAAGGCATCTTGCGCATCAGGATGGCCATGGGGCAGAAACCGGTCAGACCGGCCAGCGTCAGCCCGAAGCCGACCATCAGGCAAAGCAAGTAAAACCAGGGATTGACCAGGTAGCCAAGCACCGCGCCGCTGAGACACATCAGGCCGGCGGTAGTTTGAATCTGGCGATCCAGCGGCAGCACTTGGCGTCCCTGGCGCTCGACCGGCAGCCCGGCGGCCACCCACGCATCGGTGCCGCCAGCCACGTTCACCACGTTTTGCAGACCCGCTGCCGCGAGCGCCTGGCAGGCCTGCATCGAGCGCCCGCCGGCTTTGCAAATCACGTAGATCGGCTCGCCCTCGGCCGAACCAAATGCGGCGGCCACGCTTTGCGGCGAAACCGAGTCCAAAGGCACCAGAACGGCGCCTTGGGCGTGAACGGTGCCGAATTCGCCCGGCGTGCGAACGTCCATCAGGCGCACCGCCTGCCGGCTTCGCAAGGCGTTTAATTCCTGGACACTAATGGATTGAATGTTTGCCATAGTGCGCAATTCTTAGCCTCACCTTCGGCCTCGCGCAAGTTTTGTCATCCTCAGTTGCCTGCGAGGAAACCGCGCCCCCCGGCTTTTCGGTCTTCGGCAATTGCCCGAGCGGCTAAGAGCCAGCGGGCTTTTCCGGCGGAGAGTCCAGCGGTCGGGTGTGCTTTTCGATGCCTTCGATCACCGCGTCCAGAGAGGCTGGTTTGGCAATGATGGGATAGCCGCCAATGATGCCGTCATGCTCCTTGACGCGGGTGGGCTTGACCACCGCGCTGAGAAACACAATGGGAATGTGCCGCAATTCGGGATCGTTCTTGAACTGGGCGGCAACGTCCCCGCCAAACATTTGGGGCATGATGATGTCCAGCAGGAGAATGTGCGGCTTGAATTCGCGGGCGGCGGTGGCGGCGGCGCCCCCCCAGTTTTCCGTGCGCACCTCATACTGGCCGGTTCGTTCGAGGTTGAGCTTCAAAATCCGGGTGAAGCTTTCCTCATCATCCACGAGCAGCACCCTTTTTTTCATCGGCGGTTCCTTTCCGCACCCAGCCTAGCGCAAGGGCCGCGCCGGGTCATGGAAATAATTTACGCCTGAAACTTCCCCCTTGCAAACGCGGTCCGCCCGGCAAACCGCCCCGTCCGCCAGGCGGGCGTCAGCCGGCGGTGCCGGGAGATGACGGTTCGAGGCCGCCCTTCATCTGCGCAAACCACTGCCGGGCCTCCTGCGGGGAGAGCGGCTTCTTGCTTTTGGCATCCTCGCGGTCCACCAGCGCCTCGGGCAGTTCCTGTAAAAAGGCGGAGGGATGGCTCGGCGCCAGTTGGCCGTATTTCATGCGCGCCAGGCAATAGCTGATGTCCAGGGTCTGCTGAGCGCGGGTGATGGCGACATAGAACAGCCGACGCTCCTCCTCGAGGGTGTTTTCTTCGATTGAACGGGTGTGCGGCAGCAGACCGTGTTCGAGGCCGACAATGAACACATGCGGGAATTCCAACCCCTTGCAACTATGCATGGTGATCAAGGTCACCGCGTCGCCCGCCTCTTCGTCCTCCTCCCGTTCCCGATCAAGGCTGACCTGTTCCAGAAAGCTGATGAGCCGACTGGCGGGGGTTTCGCCCTCCAGTTCCGGGCCGTCCAACATGGAAATCAGGTCCTTGAGATTGCGAACACGGTGTTCCGCCGCTTCCGCGTCTTTTTCCCCGCGCCGCAGATCGTCCCAATAGCCGATGTCCTGGAGCCATCCTTCGGCCCACGCGCGCAGGGAAAAACCAGGAACCGGGGTCGAATGCAGCTTGGCGCGCTCGGATTCGACCAAACGCATGAAAGCCGCCAGGCAATCGCGGGTTCGCGTTTGGAAAAGCCCGCGCTCCTGGGCCAGCCGCATGGCGCTGAACACTGAGCCGTGGCTGGCATGACTTTCCGCCAGCAACCTTTCCATGGTGGCATCGCTCAGCCCGCGGGCCGGCACGTTGGCAACCCGCAACAGACTGATATCGTCATGGGGATTGACGAACAGCTTCAAGTAGGCGAGGAAATCCTTCACCTCCCGGCGGTCGAAATAACTTTGACCGCCGATCAGATGGTAGCGGATGCGCGCGGCGCGCAAGGCGGTTTCGAGGGCGCGCGCCTGCTGGTTGGTGCGAAAAAGCACCGCGTGCCGGCCCCAGGGAACCCGGTGGCCCACACGCGCCACCTCGATCCTTCGCGCCACCGCCTGGGCCTCCTCTTCATCGGACGGGAAAACGCGCAGCACGATGCGGCGACCCTCCCCCTTTTGCGACCAAAGCTGCTTGGCGCGCCGCTGGGCATTGTGGCGGATCACCGCGTTGGCGGCTTGCAAAATGGTGTTGGTGGAGCGGTAGTTTTGTTCGAGCTTGACAACCTTGACCTTGGGAAAATGCTTCTCCATGTCCAGCAGGTTGGAAATTTCCGCCCCCCGCCACCCGTAGATGCTCTGATCGTCATCCCCCACCACGCATAGATTCTGATGGCGGGCGGTCAGCAGCCGGACCAACTCGAATTGCGCGGCGTTGGTATCCTGGTATTCGTCCACCATGACGTATTGAAATCGTCCCCGGCAATCCGCCAGGACGTCCTCATGCTCCCGCAGCAATTGGAGCGACAGCGCCAGCAGATCGTCGAAATCCATCGCGTTGCAGGCGCGCAACGCGGATTGGTATTTCCCCAACAGGCTTTTGGCCAGGGCGGAGATGGTCCCATGGCGCGCCAAAGCCGTCCACGCCGCGCCGTTCTTGTGGCGGCTGATCAAAGGGGCCACCTCGGCCGGGTCGGGCAATTTGGCCTTCGAGGAAAGCTGACTCATCACCTTCTTAAGAGCCGATATTTGCTCGGACTCGTTGTAAATGACGAAATTGCGCTTGTAGCCCAGCCGTTCGGCGTGCTGCCGCAACAGGCGCGCCCCCAGGGAGTGAAAAGTGCAGATGGTTGGCTGCGGATCTCCCTTGGCGGCGCGCAAACGCATCTGTCCCAGCCTTTCGCGCATTTCTTTCGCCGCCTTGTTGGTGAAAGTTACCGCCAGAATTTTGTCCGGCGGAACCCCCTTGGCGATCAAATGGGCGATGCGAAAGGTGATGACCCGGGTTTTGCCCGTGCCGGCCCCCGCCAAAATCATAACCGGCCCCTCCGTTTGCTCCACGGCGGCCCGCTGCTGCGCGTTCAATGATGCCAAATCCACCTTCACCGGCGCGCGGAGTGTAGGCGCTGCCAGGGCCAACGCAAGCCTGATGAAAAAAATTCCCCGGCGCCCATCGCCACGCTTCACGCCAGGGGCGCGACGACATCACCGACCCGCAGGCCTGGCGCCCGGTGGGCGCTAGCCGGATCCGCCGGCAGCGTGGCCCGGGAAGCACTCGGGAAACCGGCGCAGGATCGCGTCGCCAATCAGACAGGCGACCTCGCTCAGGCTGAACCGGTCGGTATTGATCACCAGGTGATAAAGCAGGTTGTCATCCATGCTTTGGCCAAAGTTCTTGCGCAAATAGCGCTCGCGTCCTTCGTCTTCTTTTTGAATGAACTCCTGGGCCGCCTTGGGGGTCAGATTCTGCTGTGCGCAAACCCGCGCGATCCGCTGTGGCAGGGAGGCCACCAGACGAACATGGAACACATTATCCAGCCGGCTGGTTATCACGTTGGCCCCCCGCCCTATGAGAATCACATGCCCCATTTCCGCCAAGTGCAAGATGGTTTCGGTGGTCTGATGAAACAAGGTCCAGGCGGGGGGATGCAGTCCGAGCAATTCCTCCATGATGTCCTGAATGGTTGACCGGCGGTCCTCCGGCATAAATTGGGCCAGTCGCTTGGGCAAATGATGGTCTTCGAGCACTTTTTCCACCAAGTTGCGGTCGAATACGGTCCAAGGCGGGCAGCCGTTGCTTCTTTCACAACGCTGCAGATGCTCTGCCAGCAAGTCGGCAACGGCCCGGGCGCCCACTCCGGTCTGCCGTGAAATCGTTACGGAGGGGGGGCGCCGGCTTTTAGGCGAATGCCCAGGCGAGGACGACGCCTTCAATTGACAATCAATGTAACTCAGGCATCGGGTCAAATCCGCATGCAAAGAAATCATAGCGTTTTCTCCTTTCCCGGAGCGCGAGGCGCGCGCTCCTTTTATTGGCAACGCACTGCCTGCAAATGGACTGCGTCACATCATCATGACGGCCATCCATGCCAAAGATCAGCCGCCAGCCATGGTCTTAGGCCAAGATAAATCGGGCGCGCCAGCAGGTCAACCAATGCAAGCCAGTAGCGAAAAGAATTTAGCTGGATTTATTTAATTTATGAAAATACCTTTTGCAAAAAGGCGCGAACCGGCTTGGGGGATTCAGCCTGGGCCGTCGGCGACCGCCAAAAAAAGGCGGCGCCAAAATGCTTTTTAATGGACAAACCCCTTTGTTATCCATCAAGTTACGGTTTTGCTTGGCCGGGAGGGCCAGGCAAACATTGGCATATAGATTGAATGAGCGCAGACAAGCAATCCGCAGCCACGGGCAAAAGCGCGGCCCGGCCTGAGGCAACCGCCTCAAGGCCCGCTTCGCCCACTCCCGAGCAGGCAACAGAAAAACTCAAATTGGCCAAAGCCGCGGCCCCTCGGGGCACCCCCGCCCCGCCGCCCGCCGCCAAAGTGCCGGCGCTATTTCGCCCCATTGACTGGGTCACGCTGCTGGTAACCGCGCTGGTGGTGTTCCTGGGCTACCTTTACACGGTGGCCCCGGATGTGACTTTGGAGGATTCCGGCGAGTTGGCGGTCGGTTCGTTTTACGCCGGTGTGCCGCATCCGCCGGGCTACCCGGTCTGGACGGTCTATACCTGGCTGTTCACCGAACTGATCCCCATCTCCAACATTGCCTACCGGGTGGCGCTGTCCAGCGCTTTCGCGGGAGCGCTGGCCTGCGGTTTGATCGGCCTGATGGTTTCACGCGGCAGCAGCATGATGATCGAGAGCGTGGAATCGCTGCGAAACCTGGACAAATCCCTTGAAAGCGCCATCTGCCTGGTGACGGGCTTTGTGGCGGGCATGCTGATGGGATTCAATGGTTTCATGTGGAGCCAGTCGGTGATTGTGGAGGTGTATTCGCTCAGCGTCTTGTCGCTGGTCCTGGTATTGGTGTTTTTGCTGCGTTGGATGCACGCGCCCCAGCAAAACCGCTACCTTTACCTGGCCTTTCTGATGTTTGGCATCTGCTTCACCAACCACCAGACGCTGCTGCTGGCGGCGATGGGCATTGAACTGGCCATCATCATGGCCCGTCCGCGACTGGGGCGCGACCTAATGCTGGCCAACAGCCTGATTTTCATTGCCGGCCTGCTGCTTTACTTCAAAGGCCAGGTGCCTCAGTTCGCCGGCAAGAACAATGTGATGTTCCAGATTTTCATGGGCGTCGGGCTGGCCTCGCTGGCGGGCTACGCCTGGCTGACCGTCAAAACCGAGATGTATTATGTCAACCGGGACGTCACCTTGCTGGCGATGTTCCTCTCGATGACTTTGCTTTACGGACAGTCCAAAGCCGCGCCGGGGGCCGCCGGCAAAGGCGCCACCGCCTTGCTGGCGATTATGTTCCTTGCGGCGACGGCCTGGTTGATTTTCCAAATGGCCACCCAGCGCGACCAGTTCAAGGAATTTTGGATCGCGCTCGTATGCGGCGCGTTGTTCATTGGCGGCGCCTCTTTGTATTTGCTGATGCCCATCTTTTCGATGACCAACCCGCCGATGAACTGGGGCTACCCGCGCACCGAAGACGGCTTCTGGCACGCCCTGACGCGCGGCCAGTATGAGAAGGCCAACCCGGTCAACATTTTCACCAATCCAATGCGCTTTGTCCGCCAGCTTTGGGACTATTCGGGCGGCATGATCAAGGAATTCACCCTGGTTTACCTGGTCATCGGGCTGGTGCCGTTTCTGCACCTCAACAAAATGCAAAAGCGCGAGCGGGCCTGGATCATTGGGCTGACCGGCATTTATTTCTGCCTCGCCGTGCTGCTGTTGATCATGCTAAACCCCTCGCCGGATCGCCAGAGCCAGGAATTGAACCGCGTCTTCTTCACTTCCTCGCACGTCATGGTTTCCATGGCCATAGGTTACGGTTTGGCCTTGCTGGCGGCCATGCTGGCCACGGATTACCAACGTTATCGTTTCCCCACCCTGATCGGCGTGGCGGCCGCCACCGGCATCGCCCTCTATGTCGTGGTGGCCGTCTTCGGCAACACCGAGAAATACGATCCGGACACCAATAGCTGGTTTTACGGCATCATTCCCGGCCCCAGCAAAAGCTCGCTGGTGCGCCTGACGGTGCTTTACAGCCTGGCGCTGGCCCTGGCCGGCCTGGCGCTGCTGGGGCTTTGCCGCAAGCGCGTCCCCATGGCGATTTTCCTCTTCCTGATGTTCTTGCTGCCGTTCAAGTCCGTTTTGTCGCACTGGGAGGACAACGAGCAGCGCGGCCATTTGTTTGGGTATTGGTTCGGGCACGACATGTTCACTCCGCCCTTCAAGGACAAGGATGGCAAGCCGCTTTTCCCGGAAATGGATCGGGACACCGTGCTGTTTGGCGGCACCGATCCGGGACGTTTCAATCCCACTTACATGATTTTTTGCGAAAGCTTCACGCCGGCCGCCAAAAAGCCGAAGGACCCGCTTTTTGACCGGCGGGACGTGTACCTCATCACGCAAAACGCCCTGGCGGACGGCACATACCTGAATTACATCCGCGCCCATTACAATCGCAGCGCGCAGATAGACCCGCCATTCTTCCAGGAATTATTGCGCAGCCCCGAGGAGAGCCAAAAGAACCTGACCACCAACTGGCTGGCGCGCTTGGTGTCGCCTCTGGACAAATTCTTTTTGGGCTTGGGCGACCGCGTGGAAAAGCGGCGGCGCGCGGGAACCTCTTTCTTCCAGGAAGATCATTTCACCGACCTGGCGGCTTTGGCGGGCAAACTGCAAAAAGGCGGCGATCCCGCGGGCGTATCCAAATTCATTGCGGAAAATCTCAGCGCGGAAACCAAGGCGCTGTTGGCCTCGCCCGGTCCGCCGCTGGCCAAAGCCCTGGCCAAGGACTTGAACCAACTGCTCGAAAGCGGTTTGATTTACGAATCCAACCGATTTGCCGGAGTGACCCTCAAGGAAACCACCCGGGCCTTCATCCGGCAGAACCCGCAAAGCCATACCCGCATTCGCCTCAACCGCCTGCTGTTGGAGGAGGCCTATCCCAAGGAGATCGCCCGCAGCCTCGGCGGTGTTTACCCCGACCGCGAAATTCTCACTCCCACGCCCGAGGATTCGCAACGCTGCTTCTCGGAATATCTCGACGACGTGCAAAAGCGCATGCAAAAAGGGCAATTGCGGCCCGGCGAAGACGTGCGCGTTGACGGCGGGCGGGTGCAGGTTTCCGGCCAGGTGGCGGTCATGGCCATCAACGCTTTGCTGACCAAGGTCATTTTCGACAAGAATCCCACCCATTCCTTCTACGTCGAGGAGAGCTTTCCGCTGGATTGGATGTATCCGCATTTGGAGCCTTACGGCATCATCATGAAAATCGCGCGGCAGCCGATGGCCGACCTGCCCGAGGACTTGCTCCGTCGGGACCACGAATTCTGGAGCCAATACTCCACTCGCACCGTCGGCAACTGGATTACTTACGACACCCCGGTTTCCAATATCTGCAAGTTTGCCGAAGACACCTACCTCCACCGCGATTACAGCGGATTTACAGGCGATCGCAAATTTATCCGCGACGACAACGCGCAAAAGGCCTTTTCCAAACTGCGCAGTTCCATCGCCGGTGTTTACGCGTGGCGGCTCTCTTTCCAAGCGCCGCCGCAATACCGGCCCAAGACCGCCGAAGCCCGGGCGCGACTGATGAAGGAGGCGGAATTCGCCTTCAAGCAGGCGTTGGCTTTCTGCCCCTTCAGCCCGGAGGCTGTCTTTCGCTACATCAACCTTCTGCTGACCACGAATCAGCCGGAGCGCATCAACGACGCCATCCTGATCGCCAAAACCTGCAAAAAATTGGACCCCGGCAACGGCCAGATCGAAGATTTGGTTCAGCGCCTTGAGGAAATCAAAAAGAGCCAGGCCTCCGCGCTGGCCATGCAATCCCAAATCGGCGGCATGGAAAGCGCCTTCCAAGCGCTGCCGTCGGTTTCCAACGGCTTCCCGCTCGCGCAAACCTATCTCTCGATGGGCCGCACCAATGACGCGGTGCGAGTGCTGTCCACCGCCCTGATGCAGCCGAACGTGGATGCCAATGGCCTGTTGTCCCTGGCCGGGGCGTTCGTGACCCTCAACCAGGTCCACTTGCTCGAACAAACTTTAATTCGCTTGGTGCGGTTGACACCCGACAACCCGGATGCCCACTATGATCTGGCCGGGGTGCAGGCGATTATGGGCCAACAGAGCAACGCGCTGGCCTCCCTCCAAAAAGCCCTGGCTCTCAGCGCCCAGCGCAAGAAAAAAGATCCCCAAGCCAAGGATTTGAAACTCGAAGTCTGGAAAGATGGCCGGTTCAACGCCCTGCGCAACATTCCGGAATTCCAAAAACTGATGGCGGAGCAAGGCCCTTAACGGCGGCCGCTGGGTTCTGGTCCGCCGGTATCGGGAAGCATTGCCTCTTGACCGTGGATGTGATAAGAGTAAAGCCATGCGCCTTGAGGGCCATCCAGAATAACAGTGTATAAACTATGACCAATGGCAGTGAACATTTGAATTTAACGGAAAATTCTGAAACGGCGGCTGCGGACCGCCCGATGGGGAACGCCGGAGACGCCCCGGCAGCGCCGGCCGCACCACCGGCGTCGGAGACGGATTGGGAAGAACTGCGGGCCAAAGCGGAGAAGGCCGACGAGTATTGGCAACGTCTGCTGCGGACAACGGCGGATTTCGACAACTTTAAGAAGCGCGCCGCTCGCGAGCGGCAGGAGGCCATCAAGTTTGCCAACGAAGCGCTGCTGGCCAAATTGGTGCCGGTGCTGGACAACTTTGAGATGGCGATGCAGGCGGCCAGCTCCGCCCAAGGCGCCCCGGCGCAATCGTTGCAGCAAGGGGTGGCCATGATCCAGCAGCAACTAAAGGCCGCTCTGGCGGAAGCGGGTTTGGAGGAAATTGACGCCTTGGGCAAAGCCTTTGATCCAGCCTTCCACGAGGCGGTTGGCCAGCAGGAGACGTCCGACGCGCCCGAAGGTCAGGTGGTGTTGCAACTGCGCAAGGGCTACCGGCTGAAAGAGCGCCTGCTGCGGCCCGCCAGCGTGATGGTGGCCAAGAAACCCGCGGCTTAGCGCCCGCGCCCGCGCCTCAAAAGCATCATGGCCAAGCGCGATTACTACGAAATTTTGGGCGTCGAGCGCAACGCCTCGGACGAGACCATCAAGCGGGCCTATCGCAAGCTGGCGGTCCAATATCATCCCGACAAAAATCCGGGTGATAAAAACGCCGAGGAAAAGTTCAAGGAATTGGGGGAGGCCTACGAGGTTCTTAGCGACCCGCAAAAACGGGCCGCCTACGACCAATACGGACATGCCGCTTTTGACGCGCGCTCCCGCGCCAGCGGCGGGTGGCAGGGCGGCGGCGGTTTTCACGATCCCTTCGACATCTTTCGGGAGGTGTTCGGGAACAGCGGCATTTTCGAGGAAATGTTCGGCGGCGGCGATCCGCACCGCGCCAATCGCGGCAGCGATTTGCGGTATGACCTCGAAATCACCCTGGAAGAAGCGGCGCAAGGCTGCGAGAAGGAAATCACCCTGACCAAGCCCGACCTATGCGACGCCTGCGACGGCGCCGGCGCCGAACCCGGCGCTCAAAGGCGTCCCTGCGGCACCTGCGGCGGGCACGGCCAGGTGCTGGTGTCCCGGGGCTTCTTGAGCATACGCCAAACCTGTCCGCGCTGCGAAGGCGCCGGGTTCCTCCTGGACCGTCCCTGCAAACGCTGCCAGGGGCAAGGCCGCCGCGAGCGCCGTTCCACCATCAAAATCTCGATCCCGCCCGGCGTGGACACGGGCGTGCGCCTGCGTTCGCGAGGCAATGGCGAAGGCGGCCTGCGCGGCGGGCCGCCCGGTGATCTTCACGTGGTTCTGCACGTGCGGCCGCATGAAATTTTTCAGCGGGATGGCGACGACCTGCTTTGCGAGGTGCCGATCAGCTTTGTCCAGGCCGCGCTGGGCGCGGAAATTGAGGTGCCCACCCTGTCCGGCAAAGCGCAGGTTAGAATTCCGCCCGGCACGCAAACCCACACCATTTTGCGGTTGAAGGGCAAGGGCCTCAAAAACCTGCAAAGCCCCCATCGCGGGGATTTGCATGTCCGGGTGATCGTTGAGGTCCCCACCAAGCTCAACAGCGAACAACGCGCCAAACTCCAGGAATTTGCGGCCATGTGCGACGCCGGGGTCAATCCGATGGCCCAAAGTTTTTTTGAGCGGGCCAAGAGCTTCTTCCGCTAATTTCTCCCGCCATGCACCGGTTTTTCCTGCCTCCCGAGCAGTGCGCGCCCCCGGTCTTGCGGCTGACAGGGCGGGAGGCGCACCATGCCGCCCGCGTCCTGCGCCTGCAGGCGGGCGCCCCGGTGGTCGTGCTTGATGGTTGTGGCGGCGAACACCTGGGCGAGATCACGCGCGTCGAAAAATCATGCGTTATCGTGCGGGTCGGCGAAACGCGCCGGCATCCCCCCCCGCCCGCCAAAATCACCCTCTTTCAAGCCATCCCCAAGGGACGGGGCCTCGAAGATATCATTCAGAAAGCCACCGAACTCGGCGTGCGGGAAATCGTGCCGCTTTTCACCGCGCGCACCGTGCCCCAATTTGACGCCAGCCAGGCGCAGGCCAAGTGTCTTAAGTGGCGTCAAATTGCCGTCGAAGCCGTCAAACAATGCGGTCAGCCGTGGCTGCCGCAGGTCAGCCCGCCCCTGCCGCTCGCCCAAACCCTGCCGCGCGCCGGCGAAATTGAACTGCCGTTGCTCGCCTCGCTGGCGCCCGGCGCCGGCCTAGTGCGGCGGTGGTTCGCGGACTTTTGCCGGGAGCGGCGCGGTCCTCCCAGCAGCGTCGGCTTGTGGATTGGCCCGGAAGGCGACTTCAGTCCCGAGGAAACCCGGAGCTTGCTGGACGCCGGCGCCCGCCCCGTCACCTTGGGGCCGCTAGTGCTGCGCGTCGAGACTGCCGCCCTCTGCGCCCTGGCCGCCATCGGCCAGGAACTGTTATGAGCCGGCAACCGGTCTTTCCCCATGTTGCTCGCGTTTCACAAACCTTGCGGGGTGATCTCCCAGTTCCGCGCCGATGGCTCGCGTAATCGGACGCTGGCCGATTTTGGTTTTCCGCCGGGGGTGTATCCTCTCGGCCGCTTGGACGCCGACTCGGAAGGCTTGCTGCTGTTGACCGATGAACCGGATCTCAACCGGCGGCTGTTGCACCCCTCCCAGGCGCACCCGCGGGAATACTGGGTTCAGGTGGAGGGCATCCCCTCCGCCGAGGCCCGGCGTCAACTGGCCCGCGGTCCCGTCATTCAAGGCCGCCCCACCCTGCCCTGCCGCGTCGAGCCGCTGTCGCCCGCGCCTTGTCTCCCGCCGCGCGTGCCGCCAATTCGCTACCGCAAATCGGTGCCGGATTCCTGGCTGGCGATTGAATTGCGCGAGGGAAAAAACCGCCAAGTGCGCCGCATGACCGCCGCCATCGGCCATCCCACCTTGCGACTGATTCGCGTGCGCATCGGGCAATTTCAACTCGGCGGCCTGCCGCCGGGCGAATGGGTGTTGTTGGGGGAAGCCGGTCGTTCCCAAGTGCTGGCCTGATTCGCGAGCAGCCGTTCCTGATCGCTTGGTGTTTCGCCACGCGCGCGCCGTTAAACCGTGCGGCGATGGTAATACCACCATTCAAACATCAGCACCAGGAGCGCGGCGGCGGCAATCCAGCGCCATATTTCCAGATTGGCCCGCTGGCGGGTATTGGCGGCGGCCGTGGCGTATTTCCCCAACGCGATCTCTGGACGCGGGGCGTTGGCGCTCTCCGCCGCGTCCATCAAATTGACGCAAAAGACTACGCGGTTGGTGCCCGCCTTCAAGGTATAAATCCCCTGCCGGGTGGTGTCGCCGTAAACAATTTCCGTGGTTTTCGGCGGGAGGATCAAGGAGGCCACCTGCCCGTCCGGACGAATCACCTGGGCGGCGGCGGGCGGTTCGGCCATCACCAGCCGGAAAGGTTCGGCGGTCTTGACCGCCAGCAAGGCGGCGTTCACGTTGGCGGGATTAAGCCATTCCATCGCGTTCGCCATGAAAATGGGATAGGAAATTCGCAGTGGCCACGTGCTCTGCAGGGTGTCAAACCCCAGCCAAATGACGCGGCGATGATCCACTTCGCCGGCGATGATCAGGGGGGTGCGCGGAGTTTCCACCAGCGCCATGCCCCAGGCCGGCGTTTTCACCGCCAGGGCCTCCCGCACTTGCACATTGTCGAATCCGACGTAACGCAACAGTGGATGGGCGGATTTCCAATCCACAATCGGCGGCACCTCCACGTTGGCCAGGGGGCCAAACCAATTGGTGGGTTGAGTGTGGATGGCCAAAAGGTTGGCGGCGGGCCAAACTGCGGGCGTCACATCGTCCAGCACCACGATGTCAAAACCCGTTGCCGGCGCGGCCAGCGAGGAAGCTACGCTCAGTTCCACCTGGGGGGCGCCGCGCAAGGCTTTTTCGAGAAAGCGATTCCCGCGCGTCACCAGCAACACCTTCACCGGCTGCGGCAGGAGGCTGACAATCGAGACCTGGTTGTCCGCGGCGAGGTCATCCGGCGTGTTCAGCCGCAGGGTGAACAGGCCGTCGCGCGATTGGGCGGCGAGAAACAGAACCGGCAGCGTATTGGTGGGCGGCACGGTCACCGAACGGGCTTCGACCGTCTGGCCGTCGAATTGCAATTCCAGTTCGGCGCTTTGCGCGTTGGTCATGGGATTGTAAACGGAGGCAAAAACCGCCCGCTGGGCGGCGTTTTCGGGGTTGGCCCGCACCTCCATGGCCACCAATCCCAGGTTCCGGCAACGCTCGCCGACGCGATGATAGACCAGGGGAAGGTTTTTGTTCTCGAACTCGGCCAAACTGGGGGTCGCTCCGTCGCTAAACAGATGGATTTCGGCGTCGGCCTGGTTTTTGATCAGGGTTTCCGCCAGCCGCAAGGCTTCGCCCAGCCGCGTCGGGGAATCGGTCACCGCGCACAATTCGAGGGCGCGGCGCAAGGCGGGCTTGTTGCTGGTGGCGGATTGTTTGACAACCGTGTGGGCGCCGGCCAGCAGCACCACCATTTGGTCCAGGTCCCGGAGGCTGTCCACCCAGCGCAGCGCCTCGGCGCGGGCTTTTTCGAAGCGGGAAGGTTTGGCGTCGGTGCTTTGCATCGAGGCCGAAGCGTCCAAAATCACGACGCGCAGGCGGCTTCCGCGGGTCTCGCCCGGGAAGTAGGGCCGGGCCAGCGCAAGGATGGCGAGCGCCAGCAGGAGCAGTTGCAACACCAGCAGCCAATTATGCCGCAATTTCTGGAAAGGCCGGCTCGCCTGCGTTTCCGCCAGGAAATTCCGCCACAACACCGTGCTCGAGGTGAGCTTTACGACGCGCTTGCGTTTGAGCAGATAGAAAACAATGACCACCGGGATGGCCGCCGCAAAGGCGAAAGCAAAGGGGGAAAGGAAGTTCATGGTCCCTAGGCCCATACCTCCGCCTGCCGCAACTGCTTGAGCAAAAGCTGTTCGAGGGGCGTTTCCGAATTGACGCTGAAAAAGCTTATGCCGCGCGCGCGGCAAAACTCGCGCAGCCGCTGGCAATAGTTGGCTACGGTTTGCTGGTAGGCTTTCAGCCGGTAGCGGCCAAAAGTGACCTCCCGGAGGTCGCCCGTTTCCGCGTCCACCAGGCGCAGGTCGCCGTAAGTGGTCGGTGTAAGCTCCTCCGGCGCGAGAATCTGCACCGCGCTGATTTGAAAACCGCGCCCCACCAGCGCGTTGAGCCCGGGCTCGTAGCCGGCCGGGTCGAGGAAATCGCTCAACACCACCGCCGGCCCGGTCTGGCGCGCCTCCAGCGCCCCGCGGCGCAGCGCCTCGTTGAAGATCGCCGGACCGCCGGCGGCCAATTGGCTCAAGCGCGCGAAGAATTCCCGGGCCGATTTCCGCCCGCGCACCGCGCGCAATCCGCCACGCCAGGCCGCCTCCTCGGGATGTTCGGGGAACGGAATCACCGAGACCCGGTCAAAGCCGCACAAAGCCACATACCCAATGGCCGCCGCCACCTGCCGGGCAAAGTCGAATTTCCGGGGTTCGCCGAATGCCATGCTTTCGCTGGCGTCGAGGAAGATGCGGACGGGCAGTTCCCGTTCCTCCTCATACAGCTTGAGGAAAAGCCTTTCCAAGCGGCCAAAGAGGTTCCAATCCAGGTAGCGCAAGTCGTCGCCGGCCACATAAGGGCGGTAATCGGCGAATTCCACGGATTGCCCCCTGGCGCGGCTCCGGCGCTCACCTTTGGCGGTGCTTTTGGAACGGCGGCGGGCCAGGAGCTGGAATTGCTCCAAGCGCCGCAACAAATCGGGGTTTAATAGTTGGTCCGCCATGCCATTGCGCCGTGTCGGCCCGGAATAGTCCTTAAATCCTCCGTTTCCTGCAAGCGGACAGTTGGCAGGGAGCGACAAACGGCGAATCGCTCTTAGCCCGCGCTCAGCGGTGGCTGCCCGGATTGCGGGCGGCGGAAAAGCCAGACCACCAGCCGCCAGCCCGCCAGCAGCCCCAGGGGAATGCCGCCGCCAAGCAGGAATCCCAACGCGGCTTGGGGATAGACCAGGTGGTTGACCGCGCGGCCAACCTCGCGGCGAAGGCTGGCGAAGAACTCCGTGAGGCCAGCCTTGAGCGGGGTGGCTTGCGGATGGTTCTCCAGGAACTGCCGGGTGGACTCCTCGCCGCCGCTGATCGCGTAGAGCAGCAGCACGGTGGTCCGGGCGTCCGCGTGGCGCGCCGCCTGGTCCAGCGCCGTCCGGCCCAGCGTGGAGTTGGTGATCTTTTCCAAGAGTTCCCGCTGCCAGGGGGTCAGCTTGGAACGGACGGACTCGCCCTGCGCGATCTGCCCGAGCAAATCCCCCACGTTCGCCTTCAACACCGTCGCCAGCGCCTCGGATTCCTTGATTGCGGACTGCAATTTTTCCGCCGACACCGGCCCGTCAAGTTGGTAATCAGCCTTGCTCAAGGCGACCGCCGCGTAAAGGTTCGCCACCAGCTTGTCCAAGACCCGCTCTTGCTCGACGGCCCTCTTTACGTAGTGTCTGGCGGAAAAGGCGTGGTGGAAGCACCCGCCTTGAGTTTTTATGCGCCGATGAGGCGCGAATCTTGGCGTGGCGTTTGAACTTTTTCGCGGCTTTTGGTGTCCAACCCCGCAACA
>Ga0101944_10002279_pt1 | contig 32076 bp, 26 predicted proteins | sample DewCreD2012metaG_FD_75245 | JGI IMG/M metagenome (GOLD analysis project Ga0101944, IMG submission 75245) | Hot spring sediment bacterial and archeal communities from British Columbia, Canada, to study Microbial Dark Matter (Phase II) - Dewar... ... | reverse complement strand
TTATGTTTCGCTGATCGCGCCGCAATTGCGCGGCAGCCGGAGCGGGTTTGGCCGGGACTACAGCTCGCGCCGGGGTGGCGGCGGGGGCGGCGGGGGGTCCAGCTCCGCTTCGGTGGCTAGCGTGGCGTCCACGTCGAGCAGTTCCAGCAGTTCCAGTTTGAGCGGACCGTCGGTGTCGGCGACTTCCATGGGTGGCGATGACAGCGGTGTGTCCTCCTCCGGCGGCGGATCCTCGGGGGTTTCCCGGGCCACCAACCGTAGTTCCAGTTCACGAGTGGCTACGACTTCCCGGAGTTCTACGACGACGCGGTCCTCAAGCGCCGCCGCCGCGAGCGTAGCCGCGGATTTGGGCTCGACGGCCAGCCTCATCCCAGGCGGCGGGGGAGGCGGCGGAGGCGGTGGGGGAGGCGGCGGAGGCGGCGACGATTTTGCGTTGATTATCCAGAAGCTCGCCCCAGGCGGCACATTGGTCAACAAAGGCGATGTGGTGGCCGAGTTCGACCGGCAGTTCATGCTGCTCCGTTTGGATGATTACCGGGCTTCCGTACGGCAGCAGCAGTTGGATATGATCAAGCTCCAGACGAATCTGGAGGTGTCGCGGGTTCGCCGCAAGCAGAATGTTGACGCCGCGTTAGCAGCCGTTGAAAAGGCCAAGCTGGATTTGAAGACTACGCCGGTGAGGTCGGAAATTGACGCCGAGCGGCTCCGTCTGGCGCTCGAAGAAGCGGAGGCCAGATACAAGCAGATTCTGGAGGAGGCGCCCTTCGCGGATCAATCCGAAATGGCGGCCATTCGTAAAGAGGAGCTGGACAACCAGCGCGCGGAACTCGAACTGAAGCGCGCCGAGATGAACGCCGACAGGATGGTGGCCAAAGCGGCGATCGACGGCCTGGTGGTGCTGCAAAACATTGTGCGCGGCACGGACTACGGCCAGATCCAGGCGGGCGATCAACTGGCGCCGGGGCAATTCTTCATGCAGATTGTGGATACCCGGTCGATGGTGGTTAACGCCACCGTCAACCAGGTGGATGCGGAACTGTTGCGCATTGGTCAGAAGGCGCGCGTGCGGTTCGACGCCTACCCGGACCTGGAGTTGCCGGCGCATGTGTACTCGATCGGAGCGATGACCAAGACGGGAGGCATGCGGGCTTCATTCTTTAAGGAGATCCCCGTCAAACTCCGGTTGGACAAGCTCGATCCGAGGGTGATCCCCGACTTGTCGGTGGCTGCCGACATCATCATTGAAGCGGAAAAGTCCGAGGCGGCGCTGGCGCCGATCGAAGCGGTTTTCCGCGATACGCCGGAATCAGCCCCATATGTCTATGTGAAGAGTGCTGAAGGCTGGGAGCGGCGGGAAGTGGCGCTTGGCTTGCGGAACAACATTCGAGTGGCGGTGAAGACCGGATTGAAGCCCGGCGAGGTGGTGGCGCTGACGCGCCCGCCGGAACTCAAGCAGGGGCAGGGTTGAAAACTGGCGAGCACCAAGAAGCACGGAGTTGGATGAGCAATGGCTTCTAAAGACGTAAAGCCGAAAATCAGACTTGGGCAATCCGAGTCCAGCCGGCGGCGCCGGATTGTGGCTTGGCTATTGATGTTGACTGCGCTGGCTGGTGGCGGGTATGCCGCCTACCGGTACACCGGATCGACGGTTGTCGAAGTTCCGGTGGCTAAGGTTCGCCGGGGTGAGTTTGTGATCGCCGTGAAGACGCGAGGCGAGATTCGCAGCACCCGGTCGGTCATTCTGACCGCGCCGCAGGTGCCCGATCCGCGCATCACGAAACTGGCTGAATCCGGCAAGCCGATTCGCAAAGGAGATGTCGTGGTCGAGTTCGACGCGGCGAGCGTCGAGCAGCAGTATCTGGACCGGGCGACGACGGTTCGGACAGTGGACAGCGAGATCGTTCAGACCAAGGCGTCGCACAAGATCGTCAACGAGTCCGACTCCATGAGCCTGATGACCAGCGGCTACAACCTCGAGCGCGCCAAGCTGGAAGCCAGCAAAGCGGAGATCGTTTCCGAGATCGAGGGGGCGAAGAATCGCATTGACGTGGGCATTTCGGAAGGAGAGTTGGCGCAGGTGAAAGCGGTGGTCAACTCTCACGGAACGACGCAGCGGGCGGACCTGGAGCGGCTCCAGCAGCGCAAGGACAAGGCGGTGCGCGACATGGACCGGGCCAAGGGCTATTTGGACATGATGGTGATCAAAGCGCCGCTCGACGGCATCGTCAACATCCTCCCCAACTTCCGCGCGCCCGGCTCGTTCGGTTCGACGCCGCCTCCGTTCAAGGAGGGCGACCGCGCCTGGACCGGAGCTCCGATTGCGGAGATCCCGGATCTATCCGAGATGCGGATTGATCTGAAGCTCGACGAAGTGGACCGGGGCAAGATCAAATTGGGGCAGACGCTGCGCATCCGCGTGGACGCCATACCCGACAAGGACTTCACGGCGGAGCTGGATTGGATTAGCCCGATCGCGTCGCTGATCTACCGCGGTTTTGGCGCCTCGGAGAAAGTCTTTCCGGCGCGGGCCACGCTGAAGAACCTGGACGCGCGGCTGCGCCCCGGAATGAGCGCCAGCGCCGAAATCATCATTGAGCGGGAAGAGAACTCGATTCTCATTCCCAGCCGGGCGAGCTTCACGCACAATGGGAAGCCGGCCGTTTACATTCAGAAAGGCCAGGAATTCGAGATCCGGCCGATTGAAGTCGGCAGGCGGAACGACACCGACATCGTGGTGACGAAGGGCTTGCGCGAGGGCGAGGTGGTGGCGCTCGAGAATCCGGTCGAGGCCGCCAAAAAGGCGAAGAAACTGTAGTAGGAAGGCGACTGCCGGAGAAAGCGGACTGGCGATGTTGAAGAAAGTACTTATCAGGGTTGGAATTTTAGCGGTCGTGGCCGCCGCGGTGTGGGGCGGGTACCGTCTGTTTCAGCGCATGCCGCAACGGCAGCAGCAGATCGCGACGACGAAGGTGCGGCAGGGCGACGTGGTGGTGCGAAGTTTCACGCGCGGCGAATTGCGCGCGGTGAGGTCGATCACTCTGGTGGCGCCCAATTTGTTCGGCACGGTTCAGGTGACCCGGCTTGCGTCCTTGGGCTCGCTCGCGCGGGAGAAGGATCTGATCGTGGAGTTTGACGACTCCGAGGTGCGCTCCCGCCTGGAGGAGAAAGAACTCGAAATCGAGCAGCTTAACGAGCAGATCAAGAAGGCGGAAGCGGACTTGGCCATCCGCAACAACCAGGACCAAGTGGAGCTGCTGCGGGCCAGATACGCGGTGCGGCGGGCCGAACTGGAGGTCAAACGCAACGAATTGATCTCTCAGATCGACGCCAAGAAGAACCTGCTCACGCTGGAGGAAGCGCGCCGGCGGTTGAAGCAACTGGAAAGCGACATCAAGTCGCGCCAGGAGCAGGCGCAGGCGGAACTCGCAGTGCTTCAGGAGCGCAAGAATAAGGCGAATCTGGAATTGGCCCGGGAACGGCAGCGGTTGAGCCAGGTGCGGCTGCTGACGCCCATGAGCGGCTTGGTGGCGATCCGGCAAAACTACAGCGGAAGCTTCGGACGGATGTTTGGCCAGCAGTTGCCCGATATCCGGGAAGGCGACCAGGTTTCCCCCGGAATGGCGGTAGCCGACGTGCTGGACCTTTCCGAACTCGAAATCAGCGCCAAGGTGGGAGAACTCGACCGGGCGAATCTGCGCGAAGGGCAAGAGGTGCTGATTTCCTTGGACGCGATTCCCGAGCAGCGGTTCAAGGGAAAGATCAAGAGCCTGAGCGGAACGGCAAGCGCCAACTTCTTTTCGGCGGACCCGGCCAAGAAGTTCGACGTCACGTTCGACATCGACATGCGGGAACTCTTGAAGACTCTCGGCGCCGACGAGGAGCAGATCCGGCGCGTGCTGGCTACCGCGGAGGCGAACCGCAAGAAGCCGGTGGCCACGACGCCGTCTTCGTTGTCCTTGATGGGAGGCCCCGGCGGGTTGATGGCCGGGATGCCCGGCGGCGGTCCCGGCGGGCCGGGAGGACCGGGTGGACCGCCCGGAATGGCGCCCGGAGCCGAAGGCGGACAAGCGGGGGCGCGTGGTGAAGGCGCCGGAGGCGAAGGGCGGAGGCGCGCGGGCGGACCCGGAGGTCCGGGCGGCGCGGGAGGCGCTATGGCCGGCCTCTCCGACGAAGACCGCCAGAAATTGCGCACCGCGATGCAGACGGCTCTCAAGGGCCGTAATATGCAGGATCTTTCGAGCGAAGAGCGGCAAAAGATCATGCAAGAGGCCATGAAGGCCATCGGGCGCGACCCGTCCACGCTAACGGCGCGGCGGCCCACCGAAGGCGCTAAGGGAGCTGAAAGCGGGCCACCGGTTCTGCTTGGACGGCGTCCAGGAGGCGAGGGCGGCGAGGAACGCGGCGCCGGACCGGGCGGCGGAAGGCGCCGGGGGGGCGGTGGCGAAGGGGAGAACCCGTTTGCCGCGATGTTCCGCAGCTCATCGCAGTTTAGCGAGAAGGAGTTGGCGGAGGCGAAATTGCCGCCACCTCCTGAGGAGGATACGCAACTCGACATTTTGATTCGCCCGGGCCTTCTGGCGGATGTGGAAATCATCGTGGAAAGGTTGCAGAACGCCATCCACATCCCGGCGCAGGCCGCATTCGAGAAGAGCGGCAAACTGGTGGCCTATGTGCAACAGGGGCCCGGCAAGTGGGAAGAAAGAGTGCTGAAGCCGCTGAAGCGGAGCGAATCCACGCTGGTATTGGAGGCGGGTTTGAAGCCGGGCGAGGTGATCGCTCTGGCTGACCCGACCGAGAAGCCGGGCGACAAGAAAAAGAAGCAAGCTGAGTCCAAAGGCGGCGGGAACGCCATGGGAGCGATGGGTTCCAAGGGAGGTGCGAAGTAAGCCATGTCGATGTTTTCCGGCATTCTCCCCGAAATCTCCATGGGGCTTTCGAGCCTCCTGGTGCACAAACTGCGCAGCCTGCTCACGATGTTGGGCATGATTTTCGGCGTGGGCGCGGTGGTGGCCATGCTTTCGATCACCGCCGGCGCGCAGAAGGAGATGATGAGCTATATCGACTTGTTAGGGGTCAATAACATCATCATCGAAGCCAAGGAAGCCGTGGACCGCAACGAGTTGCAGACCCGCCGCGCCATATCTCCGGGGTTAACCTTCCGGGATTTCCGCGCGATCGCCGAGAACGTGCAGGGCATCGAGGCTCTGACCCCGCGTAAGCGGTTCAAGCCCCAAAAGGTTCTTCCCAAGACTGCGGCTGAGCCGCCACTTCTGATCGGCGTCGAGCCCAACTACATGACCATCAACTCGCTCAAGATCGTCGAGGGGCGGTTTTTCACCGAAGAAGACAACGCCAAGTCGGCGCCCGTTTGCGTGTTGGGCGAGACGGCCAAGGTCAACCTTCTCGGTTACGAGCCGGCGGTGGGAAAGTATGTCAAGATCAATGACACTTGGCTCCAGGTCATCGGAGTGCTCGCGCAGCAGGCGACGGCGGACACGGAAGTGGAAGGTTTGGAGGTCACCAACCGCAATAACCTGGTGATTTCGCCGCTTAACACCGTCATGCGGCGGTTTGAGGACAACAACAGCTATCTGAAGGATGAAATAGACGGGATTTACATCAAGGTCACCTCGGGGACCGATTCCGTGGAGACGGCGAACGTTGTCAACGCCATACTCACGGCGACCCACAAAGACGCCGGTGATTTCACGATTACGGTTCCCGCCGGATTGCTGGAGCAGAAGCGCCGCACGCAGTTCATTTTCAGCGTGGTGATGATCTGCATCGCCGGCATTTCGTTGCTGGTCGGCGGCATCGGCATCATGAACATCATGCTTGCCACGGTGCTCGAGCGAACCCGCGAAATCGGCATCCGGCGCGCCATCGGCGCCCGGCAGGCGGACATCATCCGGCAGTTCCTGACCGAGGCGGTGCTGATCTCGATTTTGGGCGGTCTGATCGGCGTGGTGTTCGGATATACGCTATCGAAAGTCATCGCCGCCGCCGCCGGATGGCAGACCGAAGTTACCTTTGCCTCCATTGCCGTGGCATTTGGCGTGTCGTGCGGCATCGGTTTGCTGTTCGGCATTTATCCTGCGGTTCAAGCTGCCAAGCTGGACCCGATTGAAGCTATCCGTTACGAGTAGCATAGGGAGTTTACGGGCGCGGGCGGCGGCAGGCCGCCCGCGGCTGCCAGAGAGAATCATGCGCATCATTCCAATCGCTTTCGTTTTTTGTACGGCTGCTTCGCTGTGCCCCGCTCAGGAAGTGGAGTCCCACATGTTCCCTTCGCGGGGCTACTTCCGCACCGTTTTCACGCCGCCTCAAACTCGGGTGGAGATCAGACCCCCGGTGCGGCTCGAGGAATTTGTGGTGGGAGACAAGCTGGAGCTGTCGCTGAAGAATTACCTTGACCTGGTGATGTCCAACAACCCGGACATCCAGGTGCAGATGTTAAGCGTGGAAGTTCAGAAGAACGCCATTACTCGCGCTTTCGGCACATTCGACCCGACCGTTACGGCGTCGTTCAACAGCACGCGCACGAAGAGCCAGACGGGGGACGTATTGGCGGGCGCGGCGACGCTGAACCAGCTGAGCCAGCCGTTCAACATGAACTTCACCCAGAGGTTAGCCACCAGCACGCAGCTAACGGCTAACTTTTCGACCACCAAGACTTCCACGAACAGCACCTTTCAGAACTACAATCCGCTTTACAGCTCCCAAGTCTCGTTCGGGTTCAGCCAGCCGCTGCTCCGCGGACGCGGGCCCAGCATCGTGAAGCTGCCAATCACATTGGCTCGCAGCCGCCTGGCGTCGGCGCAGGCGAACGTCGAGGATCAGTTGCTGCGGCTCATCGCCACGGCTGAGAACGCCTACTGGCAGGTGATTCTCGAACGGGAAAACCTCAAAGTCCAAGAGAAAGGTTTGGAAAACCTCGCTACGCAATTAAAGCGTAATCAGCGGGAACTGGAATTGGGCGCGATCTCGCCGCTCGACATTTATAACCCGCAGGCGCAGTACGAACAACAGCGGATTCAGGTGTCGCAGGCCAAGTTTCGTTTGATGATCGCCGAAGACGCGCTGCGGCGGCAGATGGGCGCCGATCTGGATCCCCGCTTCCGCGACATGCCGATCGTTTTGACGGAGAATCCCGATCCCGGAACGGCCCCTCCAACCTTCGACCGGGAAGCGCTGGTCGAAAAGGCGCAGCGGCGCCGCCCGGACGTTCGGGCTCAGTTGCAGGCGTTAGTGACGGACGATCTCTCCATTCAGCAGGCGCAGAATACCCTGCGGCCCGACCTGAGTTTGACCGGCAGCTACGCCGGCACGGGGCGCGGCGGCAATTTCTATCAGCGCGGCAACGTGTTCACGAGCGACGGCACCCAGTTGCGCGTCTTGCAAGTGGTGCCAGGCGGCGTGGGCGACGCGCTGCACCAGATGTTCACTTTCAACTATCCGATTTACCAATTCGGACTGCGGCTCACGCTGCCGTTGCGCGACCGCTCGGCGGCGGCGAACCTGGCGGACGCCCTGGTCAACAAGAAGTTGAACGCGTACCGGTTGCGTTCCCTTGAGCAGTCGGTGCGCCTGGACGTGCTGAACGCTATTACGCAGGTGGAATCGAGCAAGGCGAGCATTGAGATCGCCAAAGTGGGTCTGGATCTGGCGCAGAAGCAATTGGACGCTGAACAGAAGAAGTACGACCTGGGAACCACGACGATCTTCTTCGTGCTCGACGCGCAGACGCGGTTGGTGAACGCGCAATCGGTGCTGGTGAACCAAACAGTGCAATATCGCCGCAACCTCGTCACCTTGTTGCAACGCACCGGCGAGCTGCTCGAAGCCCGCGGCATCGTCGTGCAGTAGCGGCGGGCTCATATGGGCCGCATTCGCGTCCTGCCCGACAACGTCGCCAACAAGATCGCGGCAGGCGAGGTGGTGGAGCGGCCGGCTTCGGTTGTCAAAGAACTCCTCGAAAATTCTCTCGATGCAGGCGCCGCGGAAGTGCGGGTGGAGGCGGAAGCGGGGGGGCGCCGGCTCATCCGGGTAGCGGACGACGGCTGCGGCATGATGCGCGATGACGCGTTGCTGGCGTTTGAGCGCCATGCCACCAGCAAGCTCCGTAATGCGGACGACCTGCTGAATATCGCTACGCTCGGCTTCCGGGGCGAAGCTCTGCCGTCGATTGCGAGCGTCTCCCGGCTCGTGCTTGAGACCCGGTCCCGCGAAGAGCAGACCGGGACGCGAGTGGAGATCGCCGGGGGACGAATTCTGAATTGTGCAGAGGCGGCGCTCGCGCCGGGCACGGTGGTGACCGTCCGCGACCTTTTCTACAACGTTCCCGCCCGCAAGAAGTTCCTCCGGACCGAGCAAACCGAACTGGCTCATATCGCCTCGCTTGTGACTCACTACAGCCTGGCCCACCCTGGCAAGGCGTTTGAACTGCGGCATGGCGGGCACGAACTCCTTCGCGTGCCGCCGGTGGGTTCGGCCCGGGAGCGGGTCTTCCAGGTGTTTGGGGGTGCGCTCCCGCTCGAGCACCGTAGCCAGCGTCCCATTGGCGTCTGTCACCAGCGGCGTCGCTTCCACCACCACCGTCACTTGTGAAGCGGCGGCGGCGAGCTTCAGCTTGGGATCGACCGTCGCCACCTGCCCGACTTGAATCAGCACCGCGCCCCGCCACGTTTCCATTCCGGGGGATTCGACTTCCAGGCGGTAGCCGCCCGGTTGCAGAGCAGGGAAAACATAGACGCCCGCGCTGTTTGAGGCGGTTTCGAACTTTCTGCCTGTGTCGTCGTGAGTCAGCGTAATCCGGGCGCTGGGCACCACGGCGCCGCTGGGGTCGGCCACCACGCCCTGAATGCTTGCCGCGCCGGTTTGCGGCAGCGCCAACCGGGACGAAACCATCAATCCCAATACAATCCCGAAAGCAAAAGAAAAGCGAAACATGAACACCTCCTCAACGGGGACGGTCGTCGCACATACTCGCCGCAACTATATACTGGACGTCCCTGTCACGTCAAGCTATAATCCATAATGTCTTAAATGGCCATCAGCGAAGAAGCAGACCTCGCCAAAGCCCTCCGGGAGGGAATTGCCGTTCCTCCTCTTCCCGAGCGGGTGGCGGTTCAGATACGGAATGGGATCATGCAGGGCGTATGGAAGCCCGGTGAACAGATCGTCGAGAGCCGGCTGGCGAAGGCTTTGGGAGTGGGGCAGCACGTGGTGCGGGAAGCTTTGCTCGAACTGGAATTCGAAGGATATGTGCGGAAGATTCCCAACCGCGGCAATTTCGTGATCGAGCTTTCCAGGGACGACGTTGCGGGTTTGTTCGAACTGCGGCGTGAACTGGAGTCGCTGGCTGTAAAGTGGATGCGGGAAGCCGGGCGCCCCACGGAGGAAGATGCAGCCCGGATCGAACCCGCGCTTGAGGCGTTGGAAGCGGCAGCAGCCAGACGGGTCTATTCGCAGTTTCAGGAAGCCGACTTTCAGTTCCATCGCCAACTCTGGGAGTGGGCGGGGAACCGCCACCTGACCAAAGCGCTGGAGATGACCGTTCGTCCGCAATTCACTTTCATCTTGCTGCGGACATCCGGCGAGACCGCTCTGGACCTGGCCTCCATCGCGCGCCAGCACCGGGACTGGCTCCGGTGGCTGCGGACGGCGCCGCCCGCCGAGGCTGTGCAGCATACACGGGCTGTGATTGGCTCCTTCAAGCAGCAGGTCCTCGACACCTGGGACGCGAATCATTCGGCTGCGAGGTAGCCTTTCGGAACGATGCGGGCTTTGGATTGGCCCCGCCCGCACTCACCAGGCCAGCGTGATGAGCGAGACCGCTTGCCGGGGGAGGCTGAAGCGTAGGGTCAGCATTCCGTTTGCGACAGTCCGCCATGCGGGTGCGTCGAGCAACTGAAGTTTGCCGGCTCGTTCGAGTTCCCGGTACTGCTCGGGCGTGGGTCGTTGTGGCGAGCCCATACGCTTCCACATTTCATATGCATTACTGTGCTCCGCATCGACGCGGTAATGGTGCTCCAGCACGCGGGCGGCGGTCAAGCCCGTGACGGTCAGCTCGATGGGCGCGGGTTGGGCTGGGATGTCGTCGTCGTGATAGTGCCATAAGAGAATTGTGACGCTCTGCTCTGAGCGGCTGGCGAGCGCGCCCACATCCGCCTGTCCGCGGACGCCACCAGCGAGCATGTCGTCCAGCGCCGCGGCGCCCGAGCTTCGCGCCTCGATGCGCGTGGGACCCATCATGCCCATCATGCGGAACACGTTGAGCACTGGTTTGTCGATGCCGTTGGTGGCAAGAGAGCGGAAGCCGTCGAAATAGGGTTGGTCCTCGAACTCGAAAGCCCAAGTGACGGCGCCTTCGAAGTTGATGCCGTAACGGGCGGCGAGATCATGCTTGCGCGCAAACGTAGCCGCGGTGTAGCTGGCATAGAGAACGCCGTTGCGGTACGCGTTTTGCGGATACACGCGCGCCGGACAAGCGGCGCAGCCTTCCGGGTCGGACTCTCCGATGATCACCGGCAGGCGCTTCCATTCCGGGAATGAGGCGACAATCTCGAAGCCTCGCTGAATGTCGCGCAACTGAAACTGGCTGCCCATTTGCACGCGCCCGTCGGTCGCGCGAGGGCGTCCTTTGGCGTGAAAGCCGATGTAGTCCAGAGGGGAACCGGTCCGGCCCGTTACATGGTTCTTGCCTCGTGCGGCGTGTTCGAGAAATCCGCGCAGAAACTTGGCGGCGGCTTCGCTGCCTGGACCCGTGGAGTGTGGACCGCCGATTCGCGCTTCGGGGAGCGCGCGCTTCAAGCCGTGCGCCGCGTAATCGTAGAGCTTGTGATACTCCTCCGGGGTTCCTTTCCAGTAGCCGATGTTCGGTTCATTCCAAACTTCCCAAAACCATGACGCGGCTTCCTTTCTGCCGTAACGCTCGGCGCAGTGCCGCGCAAGTTGGTAGACCAGTTCGCCCCACTTGGCGTAGTCTTTGGGCGGGCAAGCCCAGCCGGTGAAAATCTGCGAAGTGGGGTTGGAAGGACTCCAGTTATGGCGATACGGTTGCGGTTGGACGGACAGCGCCTCGGGCATGAAGCCGAGCTCGACGAGCGGCTTCATCCCGCGCTCGATGTAGGCGTCGAAGATCTTGTCGATGATCGTCCAGTCGTAGCGTGGGTTGCCTTGGGCGTCTTCGGTATATGCGTTGGTCGAACCCCATTTCAGAGCGGGCGCGCCGTCGCCGCTGGTCAACAGATTATGAACGCGAACGTGAACCGAGACGGGGCTTAGCGCGGCAAGCTCAGACAGGAGTTTCCGCCCGTTCTGCATGTAGGTGTAGTTCGGTTCGTCGTATCCGAAGAACGCATAGACCGGTTTGAGGGGACCAAGGGGAGCGGATGCGTCGGCTCGGACGGTGACGGTCTCTGCGGCGGATGCCGGCGCAGCAAGGCATGCCAATAGCAGGATTCGGACGCGCATCTTGAGAGATCATAACAGCGCCCGGGGCGGGCAGCGACCCGGTTCGGCTCGCGCGAGATGCGGCGGAATTTGGGGGTTGCGTAGCCTGTCCCCGAAATTCTACATTGAAGGGGCAATGAACGATTCTGTTTCCGGACGCAGACGGTTTTTGCAGACCACGGCGGCGGCGCTGGCTGGCGCTCCTGCCATCTTAGGCCAGCGCAACCCGAACGAAGTTTTGGGCATCGCGGTCGTGGGCGTTGGCACGCGAGGCATCTACCTGCACAACCAGGTGCAGGAGTGTCCGAACACGGAAGTGCGCGTGATTTGCGATTTGTACGACGGCAACTTGAAACGAGCCGAGCGGCAAACCAAGAACAAGAAAGTCCGTTTGAGCAAAGAATGGGAGAAGGCGATCAATTCCAAGGACATCGACGCCGTCATCATTGCTACGCCGGACTTCTGGCATGCGCCGATGACCGTACGGGCAGCGGAGCTGAAAAAGCACGTCTATGTGGAAAAAGGCTTGTGCCGCACGCTTGATGAGGCGAAGGCGATCCGCAAGGCGGTGAAAGACAACAAGGTGGTGCTGCAACTGGGGCATCATCAGAACAGCGACCCGACATATATCAAGGCGCGGGAGATCTACCAGTCCGGCAAGCTCGGCAAAGTGACCGTCGCCCGCACCTACATCGACCGCACGAACCCTTGGCCCGAATGGCAGTTTTACACCGCTTACAACATTCAAGACCCTCCCGCCGACGCCAACGAGTCGACTATCGCCTGGGAGCAGTTCATTGCGAACGCCCCGAAGCGCCCTTTTGACCGGGAACGGTTTTTCCGGTGGCGCTGCTGGTGGGAGTACGGCACCGGCATCGCCGGCGATCTGATGTCGCATCAGTGGGACGGCATCAACATGATCATGGGCATGGGCATACCGGAAGCCTGCTTGACGCAGGGCGCGCTGTACTTTTGGAAAGAGGACCGTGAAGTGCCGGATCAGTGGCACGCCATCTTCGAGTATCCGAAGCAAGAACTCACCGTCACTTTCGCATGCTCATTTCACAACCGGCATCACGGAACCAACACCTACATCCTTGGGCGCGAGGGCAGCATCGAAGTTTCAGGCAGCTTCTGCCGCTACTACGACGCGGAATGGAAGCCGGAGTACGCCAAGAAGCTTGCCAAAGCGCGCGCCGACGCGCGAGCCGCGAAACGCGATCCGCGCGACGTGGAAGTTCCGCCGGACTACGATATGCAGCCTGGCGAATTGAAGGTAACCAATCATATGCAGGATTTCATCGACTGCATCCGCACCGGGCAGCGTCCGCGTTGCGACATCGACCGCGCGTGGGAGGAAGCCGTTTGCATCGTCATGTCGGTGGAAGCCTACAAACGGGAGCGGAAGGTCCGGTGGGATCCGGTGAAAGAGGAGATAGTTTAAGTGCTACGGCGTCAATTCTTGGGAGCGGCGGCGGCAGGGGCGGCGCATCTGGCAGGCGCCGCGCCGCGCAAGCCCAACTTCGTATTCATCATCCTGGATGATCTGGGTTACGGCGACTTTGGCTGTTACGGTCAAAAGCTCATTCAGACCCCTAACGTGGACAGGCTGGCGCAGCAGGGCGTGCGGTTCACCGACGCTTACGCCGGCGGGACGGTGTGCGCTCCGTCGCGAAGCTGCCTTATGACGGGGCAGCATACCGGACACACCCCCGTCAGAGCGAACGCCGGAACGGTGCCGATTCTGCCCGGCGACGTCACCGTCGCCGAGGTGCTGAAGAAAGCCGGCTATGCCACCGGCGGCTTTGGCAAGTGGGGGCTGGGCGACGCGGGCACAACCGGAACGCCAACCCGCCACGGATTCGATGAGTTCTTCGGATATCTGCATCAGGTGCACGCGCACTCCTACTATCCCGAGTACCTTTGGGATAACGACCGGAAATTCCCGCTGCCGGGAAACGCCAACGGCGGCAGGAAGCAATATAGCGCGGACTTGATCGCCGAACGCTCTTTCGAGTTTCTGAAGAAGCATCGTAATGAGCCGTTCTTTCTGTATGCCTGCTACACGCTTCCCCATGCGAAATTCGAAATTCCGGACGTCGCCCCTTACGGGGACCGCCCTTGGACGCAGGGACAGAAAACTTACGCCGCGATGGTGACGCTGGCGGACCGGTATATCGGAACGCTGATGCGCCTGTTGGCGGACTATGGCTTGGAGAAGGACACCGTCGTGTTCGTCACCAGTGACAACGGCGCTCATTCGGGCGACGAAAAGGGGTTCACGCTGTTCCGCAGCAACGGTCCGCTGCGGGGCGAAAAAGGGCAGCTTTACGAGGGCGGCGTTCGTGTTCCGATGATTGTCCGGTGGATGGGAAGGACTCCGGCGGGGAAGGTGGACCGCACCCCTTGGGCTTTCTGGGATGTGATGCCGACTTTGGCGGAACTGGCGGCTGTTCCGGCGCCCAAGGACATCGACGGCGTTTCTGTCGCTCCTCTGTTGCGGGGAGAGAGTGCACCCAGGCTCCACAGCCGCGAGTTCCTATATTGGGAGGCGCCGGCGTGGGACATGAAGAGCGGGCGCTTCCGCGATGACCGGCTGCCGCAGGCGGTGCGGTTCGGAAAGTGGAAAGCTCACAGGGCGAAGCCCGGCGCTCCGCTCGAACTCTACGACTTGGAGTCGGATGTCGCAGAGAGCAAGGACGTCGCCGCGGCTTATCCTGCCGTGGCGCGCCGCATCGAAGAATTCTTGAAGACGGCGCGAACCGAGCCCCGCCCGCACAATGCGGGATCCATGAAATTCGTATAACGAGTGAGTTTGAATATGACCAAGCGGCAGCGCGTAGAGGCGGTGTATGCGCTCGAGAGGGCGGACCGGATTCCTTTTGTCCCGGCGATATACGAGCATAAGGCGGCGCTCGTGGGCGCTTCACCTTCCCGCGTCTGCCGCGATGCGGATCTGCTCTACCAGGCGTTGCTCAGAGAGTTGGAAACTTACGACCCCGACATGCTGGTGATTGGCATCGACGTCTACAACGTCGAGGCGGAGGCGCTGGGGTGCAAGGTCGTCTACTTCGAGAATTCCAACGACGTGCCGGGCATCGTGGAGCCGATCATCGATTCCCCGGCGGGGCTGTCCAAGCTGGGCGTGCCGGATCCCGAATCGGCGGCGCGCATGCCGGTTTATTTGGAGGTCGCAAAGCGGCTGTACCGGGAGATCGGCCAAGATATCATCGTGCGCGGCGCGGTGACAGGTCCTTACTCGATGGCGGCGGAGCTGATCGGCGCCGAAAAGTTCGTCCTTTTGACCATGGACGACCCCGGCTTCGCGCACCAGGTGATGGAATTCTGCGCCAAGGTGACAGTGGAGTTCGGGAAGGCATTCTTGCGGCGCGGCGTCGAGCCGATCATGTTCGATTCCCGCGCCACGCCGACGCTGGCGAGCCCTCGCGTGGTGAAACAGTTGCTCATGCCGGTCTACAGAGACTACGTCTTGCCGGAGTTGAAAGCCGCCGGCGGGCGCTACTTGCCCCTGATCATCGGAGGCAATACGACCTCCATCATTGACGACTTGATCGCCACGGGCGCGACGCAATTCTTGTCGGACCGTCCGGCGAATCTTAAAAAATGGTGCGAGAAAGCGCTGGCGGCGCGAGTGCCGGTGCGGGCGAACGTGGACGCGGTATTGGTGAACCGGGGTCCGGAGTCGGCCATCCGGCGCCAAGCAATGGAAATCCTGCGAGATTGCCACGCTCACCCGGGGTTTCTCTTGGGCTGCGGCGTGGTGGCGTATGACGGGAAAAAGGAACACGTGCTGGCGATCAAGCAGTGTTTGGATGAAGTCGCGGCAGGGGCTGTAGACTTCGACAAAGAACTGGCGGAGCGGTGATTTACAGCTCGCCGTTGAATTCTTTGACGGCTGCCAACATAGCCAGGATGTTTTCAAGCGGCGTTCGCGCTTGAATGTTGTGGACGGAGTTGAAGACGAACCCGCCGCTGCGGGCAAAGACCTCGCAACGCGCCAAAACTTCCCGCCGGACATCCTTGGGCGACCCGAACGGCATGGTCTTCTGAGTGTCCACGCCGCCGCCCCAGAAGACGAGCCGTGAGCCAAATGTGGATTTCAGAAACTCCGGCTCCATGTGCGCCGCTGAGCACTGCACCGGGTTCACAATGTCGAATCCGCACTCGATGAATGCATCGTAGAGCTTCGACACGGAGCCGCAGGAATGCTTGAACGTCTTCCATGGAGTGTGGGCGTGAATCCAATCGTTGACCCGTTTGTAATAGGGAAACCACAACTCCCGGAAAGTCTCGACCGAACAAAACTGGGAGCTTTGCGTGCCGAAATCCGTGCCGCAAATGTTCACGGCGTCAACATAGTGTTTGAGACGAGGAGCGAGCCGCTCGTAGTTGCGCAGGGCGATTTCCACCTGTCCTTCGAAAACCTTGTGAATATAGTCCCGCCGCGTCCGGATGGACATGTACCACTCGGCTACGTCGCGGATGCCTTTGGGATGCTTGAGCGACGTGCCGGGCACCAGCGCAATGTCGCCCAACGCCGTGCCTCCGAAGCTGGCGATGACGAAGCGTCCCGAGGCGCGCGCGCGCCTTGCCTCGGTTTCAAGGTAGTCGATCTCGCCATCGGAAATGAGTCCGAATTCCTCGAGGTTGTCCCGCGGGTCGAGCCGGCTTTCATCGATCGGCTCCTGGCGGACGATGGCGTCGAAGAAGTAGCCGTCTTTGGGCATGCGCGCGCAAGGCGGCGCCGCAAGGTCCCCTTGCGGGTAGAGCAGGGTGTCGCCGTTGGCGTCAACCGTAACGTTAAAGCCGCCGGGCACCAGAACTTCCAGACCGTCGTACATCCGCCACGGCTTCCAGTTTTCGGCGAGAAAACCAAACTTGGTGCTCTTGCGGAACACCCCGGCGACGTCGATGCCGAGAATCTCTTTCAGTTCATCGTCAACTTCTCCAAGCATCTGGCCGCAGTCGATGACTCGAACGGGGCGGTCTTCCAAGCCAAAGTGGCGGCGCAGCGCGGCAATGCAGCTCACGTGCATGCCGGTGACGAAAGTGCCGCCGAAATCGGCCGGAACCCGGTCGGGCTGCCTGTGGGCGGCCGTTGTGAGTACGCGCTCGCGGGACGTCATGGCGATGTCAGCTCCACAGGCGGTCGTGGGAGCGCTCTTTGTCCCACTCCGGGGTCGGTTCGAAGTAGCCGCCTTGGCGGATGAACTTCTTCACAGCCTCCTCATTCAGGGTGATCCCGAGACCGGGCTTTTCGGGCACCCGGATGAAGCCTCGATTGACGATAGGCTTTTCGACGCCCTCGACCAGGTCATTCCAACCAGGGACGTCCACGGAGTGGATCTCGAGCACCAGAAAATTCTCCGTGGCTGCTGCGCAGTGGACGTTGGCGAACGCCGAAACCGGGGAACCGGCGAAGTGCATGGCCATCGGCACACCGTAATCCTGCGCCATGTCGCCGATCTTCTTGGTTTCGAGAATGCCGCCCGCGGTGGCGAGATCCGGGTGGATGATGTCGACCGCATGCTCGCGGCAGATTTCGGCGAATGGCTCTTTCAGGTAAATGTCCTCGCCCGTGCAGGTGGGAATGTTCACTTCATCGGTGATCTTTTTGAGAAGCGCCGTGTGTTGCCAGGGGACCATGTCCTCAAGCCATGCGAGATTGAATTTCTCGAAAGCCTTGCCGAGCCGGATGCAGGAATTGACGCCGATATGTCCGAAGTGGTCCGCCGCTAGGGGGATGTCCATGCCCACCGCCTCGCGTATGGCGGCGACGTAGTCGCACAGCAGCGAGATCCCTTTTTCCGTGATCTCGATTCCGGTGAACATGTGCTGCGTGTTCGTGACGTCGCGGCTGGTTTGTCCCAGCGGACGGCTCAGCGTGCCGGGGATGCCTTCCAGCAGTCCGATGCCGACGTCCATCTTGAGCCAGGTGAAACCCTGCTCGATCCGGCGCTTGTAACGCTCAGCCGTTTCCTGCGCGTTGCGCGATTGCGTGGTGTCGGCGTAGCACCGGATGCGGTCGCGAAATTTGCCTCCGAGCATTTGGTAGACCGGAACGTTGTAAGCTTTCCCGGCGAGATCCCAAAGGGCCATTTCAACGCCGCTCACGCCGCCGCCTTGACGCCCGTGGTGACCGAATTGTTTGATCTTGCGGAAGATCTTGTCGACGTTGCAAGGATTCTCTCCGAGCAGACGGCTCTTGAGCATCAGAGCATAGGTTTTGCTGGCGCCGTCGCGCACTTCGCCGAGTCCGTAGATGCCTTGGTTGGTGTCGATGCGTATGAGCGCCACCTGCATGCCCACGCGGATTTCGGTCACGCGCAGGTCCGTAATCTTCAGGTCGGACGGTTTCGAGGCGGAACGCACGTTTTGGGCGGCGGCTTCAATGGTCCCGCCGGCGCAAAACGGTGCGCTGAAGATACCTGCGGCGGCGCCCAGAAAGCGGCGCCGCGTCCGTTGACGCTCGGACTCCATGCTAGTCTCTCTCCTTCGCGGCGATTTGAAACTAGCAGTCTATCAGACGGGCGCGGGCTTACTCGTCCGGCGCGCGGACGGGCTCGGGGATAAACTTCTGGACGTAATGGGTGTCGAAACGCCCGGCGTGAAAGTCCTCGTCGGTAAGGATACGCTGATGCAGCGGGATGGATGTGTGTATGCCTTCGATGACGAACATATCGAGAGCCCGGAGCATGCGCGCGATGGCTTCCTTCCGGTCCGCTCCATAGGCGATCAGCTTGGCGACGAGCGAATCGTAATAGGGCGGTATGACGGCGTCGTGATAAACGGCGGTGTCCACGCGGATGCCGATGCCGCCCGGAATGTTCAGACCGGTGATGCGCCCGGGAGAGGGCGCGAAGGTCTGCGGGTGTTCGGCGTTGATGCGGCATTCAATCGCGTGTCCGCGGATTTCGACGGGACCGGGGATGATTTCCGAAAGCGGTTCGCCCGCGGCGATGCGTATCTGCGCTTTGACGATGTCCACGCCGGTGACGCATTCGGTGACCGGGTGTTCGACCTGGACGCGCGCGTTGACTTCGATGAAGTACAGCGAGCCGTCTTCGTCCATAAGGAACTCCACAGTGCCGGCGTTCGTGTAGCCGACCTCGCGGAAGGCTTTGCGAAGGTGGTCCGAAATGTCCCGGCGCAGGGCGGGGGAAAGGGAGGGCGAGGGCGCTTCTTCCAGCAACTTCTGGTGGCGGCGCTGAATCGTGCACTCGCGTTCGCCAAGGATTTCGACGTTGCCGTGAAGGTCCGCCAGCACCTGAAACTCGATGTGCCGCGGTGAGGAAACGAATTTCTCCAGATATAAATCCGGGCAGCCGAACGCCGCTCCCGCTTCCTGCTGCGCCTGATCGAAGAGCGCCGGCAATTGGGACGGCTTGCGGGCCACCCGCATGCCCCGCCCTCCGCCTCCGGCGACCGCTTTGAGAATCACGGGATACCCGGTGGATTCGGCGACTTGGAGAGCTTCATCCCCGCTGCGGAGCGCGCCTTGTGAACCCGGCAGGATCGGCACGCCCGCGGCTTTCATTGCCGCGCGAGCGTCCTGCTTCATGCCCATCATGCGGATGACGGAAGGTTTGGGTCCGATGAAGACAATGCCGCTCGCTTCGCACACTTCGGCGAATTCATCGTTCTCGCTCAGGAAGCCGTAGCCGGGATGGATTGCTTCTGCGTTGGTGATTTCGGCCGCACTGATGATGGAAGGGATGTCGAGATAGCTGAGCGAACTCCTGGCAGGTCCGATGCAAACGGCTTCGTCGGCAAACCGGACGTGCAGGCTGTGGCGGTCGGCCTCCGAGTACACCGCCACGGTGGCGATGCCGAGGTCCTTGCAGGCGCTGATGACACGCAGCGCTATCTCGCCGCGGTTGGCGATCAGAATTTTCCGAAACATACGGGTTCCCGGCTATCAGTCAGGCTTGATGGCGAAGAGCGCTTCCCCGTACTCAACGGGCTTGCCATTTTCGACGAACTTGGCGACGATGACGCCGGACTCGTCGGCTTCAATTTCGTTCATCAATTTCATGGATTCAATGATGCACAGCACTCTGCCTTTGTCGACGTGATCGCCGATGCGGACGAAAGGCGGCGCGCCTGGCTTGGGCGCCTCATAGAACGTTCCCACGATTGGGGATTTCTGGATGAACAACGTCGGGTCGCTCATCATGTCAACCGCGGCAGGGGCCCCGGCTGGGGCGGGAGGGGCGGCGGGCGCGGGAGCCGTTGCCGGGCTTGGGGCGGGCGCCAGGGGGACTACGGCCTCAGCCGCAACGCCGGCTGTCCGCCGAATACGGACCTTGTTGTCGCCACGTTCTACTTCCAGTTCGGCGACGCCGGAATCCACAACCATCTGAATGAGTTCCTTGATGTCCTGGTTCGTCATTGTCGTCTTAGTCCGCGGTTTGCTCATACCGCCATCGGCTCCTTGCTTGTGGGCGTCAGAATCTCGCACCCGTTCTGAGTCACCACGACGGTATCTTCTATACGAATACCGCAGAATCCTTCCTTATAAATACCGGGCTCAATAGTCACCACCATTCCGGCTCTCAGGGCGAGGGCCGTCTGCTTGGCCAGGCGTGGGGCTTCATGGATTTCCAGCCCCAAGCCATGGCCGGTGGAATGGACAAACAGATCAGCCAAGCCGTGTTTTCTCAATTCCCGCCGGCATGCGGCATCCACCTGCCTGGCGGTGGCGCCTTCGCGCACCGCCGCCAATCCGGCAAGCTGCGCATCGAGCACAGCGCGGTAATGAGCCAGCAGCTTCTTGGGGGCGCCTCCGGCGAACAGAGTCCGGGTCATGTCGCTGACGTATCCGTTCACGCGCGCGCCCATATCAATCAAGAGAACCGTCCCGGGTTCGATGGGCGCTTGGGTCGGCTTGGCGTGCGGCAGAGCGGCGCGGGCACCGGACGCCACGATCGTGTCGAAGGCGGGCGACTCGGCTCCGAGCCGGCGCATCTGATGGTCGATTTCAGCCGCCAGTTCCACTTCGCGCACGCCCGCCCGATAACGCCGCAACGCCGCTTCGAATGCGGAAGAGTTCAAGCGGACAGCGGCGCGGATCGCTTCGATTTCGTCCGGCGACTTGACCATGCGGCGCTCTTCCACCCAGCCTGATACCGGCACGGGCTGAGCGCCAAGCCGCAAACCGCCGCGAAGCGTCTCATAATCCGCGTAGAGGAGCCGCCGGGATTCAAAACCGACGCGCCGGAACTTCCGCCGCCGGACGGACTTCAGCGCCTCTTCCATCAACCCGCCGCGCGCCACTCGCAAGCGGCAATCGGACTCTTGCGCCGCTTGTATGCCATAACGCGGGTCGGTGAACAGCAACTCGCCGCCTTCCCACAACAGCAGGAGCGCGTTGCTGCCCGTGAACCCGGAAAGATAGCGAACGTTGGGCAGCCCCGTTACGAGAAAACAGTCCACCTTCCGCGCGCGGAATTCCCGCACAACGGCCAAGCGGCGTTGTTGAAGAGCATTCTTTTCCACAGAAGGGAACGGATAGCCGAAAAAACGGACAACAGCTTGATTATAGCCGACTGGTCAGCGGTCCGCTTTCCATTCGTCGTACCAAGCCATCTGGATGGCTTCCAGTTTGGCCTCATTCGAGGCGGCGGGGTCGTCGTCGAAATCCTCCAGTTCGGTCACCCAACGGTGCAAGTCGGTGAACCGGACGGCGAGCGGGTCGATGCCGGGATACTTCTCGTAAAGAGCCAACGCGATGTCTTCGAATTGATTCCATGTCAGTCCGGCCATCAGATCTTGGTTCCTTTCAAAGCGCTTCGGACAGCGGTGTTCATCATGGTTTCAGCCAATTTCATGGTGGCTTGGTTGAGCGCGTCGATGTGGGCGCGGATGAGAAGATGGTCGTCGGAATGATACGCCAGCAGGAGCTTATTCACCGCCTCGTCGATGGCGGCGCGCTCCTCGCCGGAAAGTTCGAACCAGGCGTCGTTCTGCCGCGCCTTGTCGACGGCGGCGAGGATAGCGTCGGCCTCCACTCGCGCCTCGCGCACCTGCCGCTCTTTGAAGTCCGCTTCGGCGAGTTCGTAGGATTCGAGAATCATGGCCTCAACCTGCTCGTCCGTAAGGCCGTAGGAGGGCTTGACGTCCACGCTTTGCTCTTTGCCCGTGCGAAGGTCGCGGGCGGTGACGCTGAGGATGCCGTTGGCGTCGATGAGAAAACGCACTTCGATGCGCGCCATCCCTGCGGGCAGCGGCTCGATGTCCTTCAGGTCGAAGCGGGCCAGGCTGCGGCAGTCTTTGGCCAGTTCCCTCTCGCCTTGCACCACGTGGATGAGCACGTTGCGCTGCCCGTCCACCGCGGTGGTGAAGGTCTCAGCGGCGCTTGCCGGGATGGTGGAGTTGCGATGGATCAGCTTGGAAACCACGCCGCCCATGGTTTCGATGCCGAGCGACAGCGGCGTCACGTCGAGCAACAGCTTATCCTCAACCTCGCCTGAAAGAATGGCGGCCTGCACGGCTGCGCCGAGGGCCACCACTTCATCCGGGTTCAGTTCGGTGTGCGGCTTGGCGCGGAACAGCTTCTCAACCGCCGAGCGCACCAGCGGGATGCGCGTCGAGCCCCCCACAAGCACCACTTCGTCGATGTCTTCAGGCTTGACGCCGGCGTCGAGCATGGCGTCGCGGCAGGGTCCGAGTGTGCGGTCGACGATGGGCGTAATGAGCCGGTCGAAGAGTTCTCTGTCGATGCGGCGCTGATAATGTCTCCCTTTGTACTCAACTTCGATCTGGGTGAAGGGGACGAAGGACAGTTCCTCCTTCGCTCTGATCACCGCACGACGCAGGCGCTGCACGGCTTCGTGGTCGCCGGAGATGTCCACTCCCCATTCGCTCGCCACGTCCTCCAACGCGATTTGCAGGAGCAGATTGTCGATGTCGTCGCCGCCCAAGTGTGTGTCGCCGTTGGTGGCGAGCACTTCAAAAATACCTTCGTGCAATTTAAGAATGGAGATGTCGAACGTCCCGCCGCCGAGATCGTACACCGCTACGACGCCCTCCTTGCGCTTGTCGAGACCGTACGCCAAGGCGGCTGCCGTGGGCTCGTTCACCAGGCGGAGAACCTCAAGTCCGGCGATGCGTCCGGCGTCCTTCGTGGCTTGCCGCTGGGCGTCGTTGAAGTATGCCGGAACGGTGATGACCGCTTGGGTAACCTGTTCGCCCAGGTGATCTTCGGCGTTTTTCTTCAACTGCCGCAATATGAGCGCGGAGATTTCGGGCGGAGTGAAGATGCGGTCTCCCACGATGAGGCGGATGACGGATTCGCTGCCTTCGGCGATGCGAAACGGGAACAGCTTTAACTCTTCCTGCACGTCCGCAATGCCCCTGCCCATGAGCCGCTTGACCGAGTAGACGGTTCGTCCGGGTTGCGTCAGCAGCAGCTCACGCGCGGACTCGCCGACGGCGATTTCGCCGTTCGCGGAGATGGAGACGACGCTGGGAACAAGCCTGCCGCCGTCCGCCCCGGGGATCACTTTGGGCGAGCTGACGTCCATGTAAGCGACGAGGCTGTTGGTGGTCCCCAAGTCTATGCCAACCACCCGGCGCCGCTTGGCTTGGCCAAAGTCGATTTGAAACGTGGATTCCATTACAGCCCCAACTCCTTGTCCACCTCCGTAATGAGGTTGCGAATGTAGGTGCGGCGGTTTAGTAGATCGCGGATTTCAACGAGCACGGACTTGTCCTGCGTCGCGTCGTACTTTTCGAACAACCGCTGAAGCTGGGCGTCGATCTCGCCCCGCATGCCGAGGAACTGCCGGCGCGCCTCTTCAAGACGGGCGCGCACCGAGTCGTCTCCATGCCGCAGTTCTTCGAGCGCCATGTTGAGCTCGAAGACTTCTTCCAGCAGTTCCGGGGGGACGTTTTTCGACCGCTGCTCGCCGATGTCAAAACCTGCCTCTTTGAGAATGTACTCGGCTCGCGACACGGGGTCGCGAAGCACCCGGTAGCCGTCGTTCAGAATCGATGACGCTTCGAGGGAGTAGCGCTGCTCTGTGGGCGCGCGCCGGAGAAAACGGTCCGGGTGGAGAATCCGGCTCATCTCATAAAAACGCCGCTGCAACTCGGCTGGGTCGAGCGACAGGCGCTTGGGCAGCCCGAAGAAACGGTAATAATCGGGCGTAGGGCGTTGCAGCGCGTTACATAGCTTACAAAACAGAGATTCGCCCGGATGTGTTCCGCACTGCCAGCAGGTGTCCATCAGGCTGAAAACGAGGAGCCGCAGCCGCAGCTCTTGGCGGCGTTGGGATTATCAAAAGCGAACCCGGAGTACATGAGCGACTCCTTGTAGTCCAGCGTCATTCCGTTCAGGTAGACCATGCTCTTCGGGTCGATGAAGATCTTGACGTCTTCGAATTCGAAGGTCTTGTCCGTAGGGCGGGGGTGCGGATCATACTTGAACTGATAACTCAATCCTGAGCAACCTCCCCCGAGCACGCCGAGGCGCAGTCCGCCCCCGCTCACGCCTTCCTTGGCGAAAGCTTCCCGGATCTTCTGGAGCGCTTTGGGAGTCACCTGAATCATGCCGCTTCCAACCTCAGGATACCGCTTCGGTCACCGGCCGGGCGGCGCCGTCTTTCCCTTGCTTCTGCTTGTAGTCGTTGATCGCGGCTTTAATGGCGTCTTCGGCGAGCACGGAGCAATGGATCTTTACCGGCGGCAGGCTCAGCTCGTTCACGATGTCGGTGTTCTTGATCATCAACGCCTCATCCACCGTTTTGCCTTTCAACCACTCTGTGGCAAGCGAGGAGCTGGCGATGGCGCTGCCGCAACCAAACGTCTTGAAACGGGCGTCTTCAATCACGCCGGTCTCGGGATTGACCTTGACCTGAAGTTTCATGACGTCGCCGCATTCGGGCGCGCCCACCATGCCGGTGCCCACGTTGGGGTCGCTCTTGTCGAGCGAGCCCACGTTGCGCGGGTGATTGTAATGATCCAGAACTTTGTTCGAGTATGCCATCCCTGTTTCCTTTCTCCGTTCCAATTAATGCGCCGTCCACTCGACTTTGCTAAGGTCCACGCCCTCGCGATGCATCTCCCAGAGAGGGGAAAGCTCCCTTAGCTTGTTCACGACGGACACCACTTTCTCGCCGACGTAGTCGATTTCCTCTTCGGTGTTGAACCGCCCGATGCCAAAGCGGATGGAGGAGTGCGCCAAGTCGTCGCCGGCGCCAAGCGCCTTCAGCACATAACTGGGCTCGAGCGTCGCCGAGGTGCAGGCGGAGCCGCTCGAAACCGCCACGTCGTTGATCCCCATGAGCAGCGATTCGCCCTCTACAAAAGCGAAACTCACGTTCAAGTTGTTCGGCAACCGGTGCTCCATGCTGCCGTTGACGTAAACTTCGGGCAATTCGCTCATGAGTTTGTCCTTCAACCGGTTGCGCAACCGTTTCAAGCGGACCATCTCCTCCGGCATCTCGCGCTGACAGATTTCGCAAGCCGCGCCTAGCCCCACAATCCCCGGCACGTTCAGCGTTCCAGAGCGCATCCCACGCTCATGCCCGCCGCCGTCCATTTGAGCTGTAAGCTGTACTCGCGGATTCTTGCGGCGGACGTAAAGCGCTCCCACGCCCTTCGGCCCGTAAATCTTGTGCCCGGAGAGCGAAAGCAGGTCCACGTTGTCGTGGATCACATTCACCGGGACCTTTCCCACCGCTTGAACCGCGTCGGTGTGAAACAGCACGCCGCGCTCCTTGGCGATCCTGCCGATTTCGGCGATGGGTTGAATCACGCCGATTTCGTTGTTGGCGTACATCACGCTCACCAAGATCGTTTTATCGGTGATGGCGGAGCGCAGCAGGTCGAGATCGATCAGCCCGTCCTGACGCACCGGCAAGTATGTGACCCGGCAGCCGCGCTTTTCCAGCTTCTTGCAGGTGTCAAGCACCGCCTTGTGCTCAGTGGCTACGGTGATGATATGGTTGCCCCGTTCGGCGTACATCTCGGCTACGCCTTTGATCGCCAGGTTGTTGGACTCCGTCGCCCCGCTCGTGAACACGATCTCTTTCGGCTGGGCGCCAATGAGATCGGCAATCTGCTTCCGCGCCCTTTCCACCGCCTCCTCCGCTTCCCAACCGAAGCTGTGGTTGCGGCTGGCCGCATTCCCAAACTTCGTAGTGAGGTACGGCATCATGGCGTCGAGAACCCGCGGATCCAGCGGCGTTGTGGCGTGATTGTCCAAGTAAATCGGCAGTTTCATAAGTCAGTATCCTTTCGAAAGCGGAGCCTGTTGAACCGGCAACAACGGGGGTGGCCCCGGCTCGCGGCACGCGCACAGGTCGCGGATCGTCGTGCCGGCCAACAACTGCAAGATCCCTTCGTGCACCTTCCGCAATGGCTCCCGCACGCTGCACTTGCCCGCGATCCCGCATTGCCGGTGTTCCGTGAAACAGTGCGTCAGAATGATCGGACCGTCGATGGAGCGGATTACCTCGAGCGCGCTGATGTTTTCAGGCGTACGCGCCAGCCGGTAGCCTCCGTTGGTCCCATGCTCGGAGCGGAGAAAGCCGTGCCGCGCTAACCGCTGCAACACCTTGGAGAGCAGGGGCAGCGGGATCCCGTACGCCTCCGCTATCTCCTTGGCGCTGGAACTTGTCCCCGCTTCAAGCTCCGCCAAGTGCTTCAGGGCGATCAACCCGTAGTCGGCTTTCTTGGTCAGCTTCAGCATCAGATATGGGACCGAATCGGTCCTAGTTCTAATATAGACCTAACTTCTCCATCCCGTCAAGGCACTAGTGCAGATGTTTGCCGCACCGGGACGGTCGCGTGGTAGATTAAACCTTCAGTCCAAGCCGCAGATCCCATGATCCGCCTGTTCCGCGTTTTCATCCCCGCGAGCGTGCTGACCGCGCTGGTGTGCGACGCGATTCTTTTGTTCGGATGCTTCGTGGCCGCCGTCTACCTGGTGATCGACCTGGGCGCCGACTTGTACCTCACTGTGGAGGGTGGATTGGAACGGATCCTCGTTGTGGTGGCGAGCTTTCTTGCTGGAATGTACCTGAGCGACCTTTACGAAGAATTCCGCATCCGCTCTCGCATCGAGCTGGTCCAGCGAATGTGCGTGGTCACCGGAGGCGCTCTGCTGTTTCAGGCCTTATTGGGCTATCTGGATCCAGATTGGATGATGCCCCGCTGGATGATGATGGCAGGCTCCCTGCTGGCCCTCTGTGCGGTGTCAGCTTGGCGCATCGCATTCGCCACAGTGGGGCTGAAGGTGTTTGGCGCCACGAAGCTGCTATATGCCGGGCTGTCGCAGGCGGCGCGAGAGGCGGCGCGCCGGTTCCACGCCCGGCCTGAGTTCGGGTTTCAGAATCTGGGCTATGTGGACGATGAAAACCGGGCGAGCGACGAAGTTTTGCGGTGGCTCGGACCACGGGCGGAACTTAAACGCGTGGCCTCCGAGTTAAAGCCGGACCGTATTGTAGTGCCCAGGACCGGCGGCGCCGGAGGGCTGGCGGCGCAGACGCTGCTCGAATTGCGGCTTGCGGGCATGCGAGTCATCGGCGCGGCGGAATTGTACGAACTCGCGTACGGTCGTGTGTGCCTGTCGGAGATTCAGGCGTCGGAACTGGTGCTCCCGGGACGGTTTAGCGCGGGACGCGGCGCTATGGCTTTGCGCGACGCCTACTCTTGGCTGATCGCTCTCGCCGGACTCACCCTGGCGTTGCCGCTATTGGCGGTCGTCGCCATTGCGGTGAAACTCACCTCGAAGGGGCCGGTGTTTTACCGGCAGGTGCGGATTGGCATGGGCGGACGGCCCTTTGTGCTATACAAGTTCCGCTCCATGCGGGAGGACGCGGAGTCGGCGAGCGGCGCCGTGTGGGCGGCGAAGGACGATCCACGGGTTACCGCTGTCGGAAAATGGCTACGCCGTTACCGGCTTGACGAGTTTCCGCAGTTGATCAATGTCCTCAAGGGCGAGATGGCGATTGTGGGACCTCGTCCGGAGCGGCCGGAGTTCGTCGCCATGCTCGCCCAACGCGTCCCTTTCTACCAACAGCGCCACGCCGTGAAGCCTGGAATCACCGGCTGGGCTCAGATCAACCACGAATACGGCGATTCGATTCAGGACGCAGTGACCAAACTGGAGTACGACCTCTACTACATCCGCAATCTGTCACCCTATCTGGATGCCTACATCACCTTTCACACCTTGAAGGTCATGTTGCTCGGGCGGGGAGCGCATTGAGGCAAGAAGCGGCCCTCTGTCCCCGGGCTCAGCAAAAATTGCCACCGGCTTCGATGCCGGGTCCGTCAAACGGTTGAGCCACGCCGGTGAAGTCATTGGAAGTCACGCGGATGCGGCTTCCTGACCGGACGCGCAGATACGCTGTCATGGCATTCAACGCCCGGGAACCTTCGATGTGAGCGCGCTCTACATCTTCGAAGACCACCGCCGGGCGCGCTTCCGCTCGATCGAACCCCAACTCCAATCCTTCCATGCGCAGCCCGCGCACGTGGCGGCAATAGAAGGCGAAAGCCGGCAGGTTGCCGAACATCTTGAATTCGGGATACTTCGCCTCCTCTTCGGGCACGTCCCGCCAGGCGAGACTTTCGCCGCCGCCGCCCACGAACCGCAGCCGGATGTTCGAAAGGGTGACATTTTCGAGGAAGTGTCCGGGGATTCCCGCGATGGCGCAGCCGGTAATGCCGCACTTTGTGGCGAGGACGTCCCGCACGATGACGTCCCTGAACGTGCCAGCTCCCGGCTTAGGTCCGTCTTCGCGGAACGGGCGCGCCCGGTTGCCGAGCCGCATGAAAATGGGCGCGCCCACCCCGTCCATGACGACGTTCGACACGCTGATGCGCTCGAGCGCGCCGCCATCCACCATTTCGATCGCCACGCCCGCCAGCCGCGTGTCGTAAATGGCGCAGTTGGAGATCGCGATATTGGAGAACCCTCCGTTCGATTCCGTGCCCAGCTTCAGCGCATTGCAGGCGGTGCTCAGGATGCAGTTGGCTATGACAACGTTGCGCGTGGGACGGTCCGCCGTGCTCTTCAAGACGATGGCGTCGTCGCCGGAAGTGATCTCGCAGTCGGAGATCGTGACCCGGTCGGAGCAGTCGATGTCGATGCCGTCGTTGTTCTGGTTGACCCGGCTGTGCACGCGGATGCCGCGAATCATGACGTTGTCGCAGGCCAGGTAATGCTGCACCCACATGGGAGAATCGGCGATGGTGACGCCGGTCACCGTCACTCCGCGGCATTCGATGATGCGGATCATATAGGGCCGCACTTTGTACGGACCCTTAAAGGCCGCCCCTTGGCCGTCCAAACGGCCTTCGCCGCAGATGGCTATGTTTTCTGCTTTTTCGGCGTAGATGAGGCTCTTCTCGGTGTAATTGTCGGTGTAGGAACGGAACGCCGGGCGGCGGACCGGGTAGTCGGCCAGGTTTGTGCTGCCGAGGAGCGCCGCGCCCCGTTCGAAGCGCAAGGTTACGTTGCTCTTAAGGTCGAATCCGCCGCTGAGATATCGCCCTCGGGGAAAGAGAACCGTCCCGCCGCCTTGCTGCGAACACTGATCGATGGCTTTCTGGATCGCTTCGGTGTCGAGGCGGGCGCCGCCGCCCGTAGCGCCGAATTCCATGACGTTGTAAGTGGAACGCGGAGGCGCAGCCCCGCCTGCCGCCGCCGGCGCAACCGCCCCGGCGGCAGCCAGACCGCCGATGAAGTGTCTTCGCCCGCTCTTCACTGCTCTCTCTCCTTCCGGATGTGCGCCGCCATGGCTTCACTGAAAGCCTGCACGAACGACCGTCCGCGGTTCAACAAGTTGTCCCGCGTCATGTAATCCACTTCGATGTCGGGGCGCACGCCCACATTCTCGATATAGTACGTCTCGGGAAAATCCGGCGTCTTGACCGGCGCTTTGCGGGTCATCAGGGAACGGGTCACATAAGCGAAGCTCTCCGTGTAATAGGTCGCGTCGAACGGCGTTGGACCGCCTCCGAGACCCATGGTGCGGTAACCAACAATGATCCCGCGCGCGTTGTCCTGGATCACAGCAGGAAAAAAGTCGCCCGCCGAAGCGGACAACTCGTCGGTGAGCACCATGAGCGGTTTCGTGTATGCGTAAGACACCGGCAACAGTTCGAGCGAGCCTGTCCCGTTGAGCGACACCGGTCCCGTGCGCCCTCGAACTTCGCTGTATGCGGTTCGGACAAAACCGAGATTCACTTCGAGCGCCTGGATCACCCAATCGGGTTGCAGGAACAGGCGGGCTTCGGTGAGAGAGTCCTCGAAGTACTGAATCCAATCCGCGGTGGCGCGGATTTCAAAGCCGATCGTGCGGAACCGCCGGGGTATTACGCGGCGCAGCAGTTCCTCGCAGTACACGCCATAGCCGCCGGGGTTGCGCATGACGTCGATGATCAAACCGTCGGAACTTTGCTGGAAGAACCTGATCTCCGTGTCGAACTGGGACAGCGCCCCGCTTATGCTTGCGGGCTCGAAATCCGGAACTCGGATGTATCCGATGCGGAAACCGTCGAAGTCAAACGTTCCGCTGACAAAGTAATCAGCCGCGGAGGCGCCGCGCCTCCGCACGAAATTCGATGGCAGGGCGAAAATGGGGTTCCGGTCGCCCCAACCGATGGTGGCGCGCGCCGGGCGCGGCACACGGTAGATGGTATAAGGAGATACCGCTTCCTCCGCTTCCGCCGCGCGCAGGCGCCACATGGATTTGGGGTTCACGGCGCCGCCTGCCGCCATGAGCGGCAAACCGGATTTGATCCAGGGGATGTTGAAAGTCTGCGCTTCGCCGTTTGCGCGGCGAATCACGACGGTGGCGGACTCGCCGGTGCGCGGCGCGCTCGGCATCACTTGCTGGACGCGCGTGAAGATGCGTGCAGCCGCAACCCGCGCCTTGGTTCGGGGGTTGCCTCCGGCGTAATACTTGCCGAACTCTTTTAACAGCTCCGCTACCGGACGCCCGTCGACCGAAATCACCTCGTCGCCGATCTCAAACGGATAGCGGCTCTGCGGCAGCAGCGAACGGGAAATGGTGTCAATGAGCACCTTGCCCTCGTAAACATCGGCGGAGAACCCGAGGCGCGCGACGAAATTCGATGGAAAGAAAACGCCGACGTGCCCGTCGTCAAGACTGGCGGCGTAGTCGACCAGGACCTCCATGAAGTCGAGATCGTCTTGAGCGGCGGAAGCCTTATCGAGCCACGGCTTCAGGTCCATGAGATCGAATCCCACCACGTCCCTCTTCCATTCATAGGGCGCGTAGTATTTGGCGAAGAGATTGGCCAACTGGGTCATGTCTAAACGCCGCTGTTCGGGTGAAAGTTGCGCGCCCGCGGGCAGCACGAGCGAGACCAGAAGCAGAGGATAGGCCAGTTTCATGGAATTGCCCTTATTGTAGCAACGGCCGTCCGGTGATACCCTCGAAATTCAGTCAGGCCATGATGAGGAGACAATTCGTGCAGACCATCGCAGCGGCGGGCATCCCGGGCGCCGCCTCGCGCCGGGAGCAATTGTACAGGCTGCTGGGCGATCTCCCTCCGCGCAGCCGAAAGACCGGCGCGAAACTCATTTCGACGGAAGACCGCGGCGGATTTGTGCTGGAAAAACTGGTGCTCGATCTGAACGGCATCGAGCCCGCGCCGGCGTACTTCGTGATACCAAAAGGAGCCTCCGGGCGGTTGCCCGCGATCCTTTACAACCATTACCACGGGGGCAAATACAAACTCGGTAAAGACGAATTGCTGACCGCGAAGCCGGACGCCGGACTGCCTTCTTACGCCGAGGATTTGACGGCGCGCGGTTATGCGGCGCTGTGCTTCGACACTTGGGCGTTCGGCGAGCGGGCGGCGCGCACCGAGATGGACATTTTCAAAGAAATGCTCTGGAACGGGCAGGTGATGTGGGGCATGATGGTGTACGACTCGCTGAAGGCGATCGACTACCTCTCGTCGCGCTCCGATGTCGACGCCAGGCGCATCGGCACGCTCGGCATGTCGATGGGCAGCACCATGGCATGGTGGGTGGCGGCGCTCGACGAGCGCGTGAAGGTCTGCGTAGACATCTGCTGCCTGACCGACTTTCAGGCTCTCATCGAGGCTCAGGGGCTGTCGGGACACGGCATTTATTACTACGTTCCTTCTTTGCTCAAGCATTTCACGACGGCGCAGATTAACGCGTTGATCTGTCCGCGCCCCCACTTGGGGCTTGCGGGCAACCTGGACAAACTCACTCCGCCGAAGGGGCTGGACCGCATCGACAAGGAACTGCGCGATGTTTACGCCAAGGCGGGGAAGCCGGAGCACTGGAAGCTCCTGCGCTATGACGTCGGCCACACGGAGACTTCCCAGATGCGTTCGGAAGCGTTGGCTTTTCTGGCGAAGCACCTCTGATGGCTTGCGCCCGCCTCTGATGCGCCTGAGGGCAGGAGCCGCCTCCGGTTGCGCCGGGAAAGTGATCTGCGCGCCGAGACGCAAGCTCCGCTTATAGCATTTTCCAATTGAAGGATGAGCATGAAATCGGCTCCGCCCGGCCGGAGGGAGAGCGGACAGGGGGATGAGGAGGCCGCGAGGCGGCCGACTTCCTTTCTTTGGTTTTTGTTCTCTGAG
>Ga0101944_10002277_pt1 | contig 32082 bp, 24 predicted proteins | sample DewCreD2012metaG_FD_75245 | JGI IMG/M metagenome (GOLD analysis project Ga0101944, IMG submission 75245) | Hot spring sediment bacterial and archeal communities from British Columbia, Canada, to study Microbial Dark Matter (Phase II) - Dewar... ... | reverse complement strand
AACCTTATCATCCAAAATTTCGATATATACTGGCGATTTGGCTTTACCTCGTATTATAATTCCATCCCAACCTGCTTTTTTCAAAGTCATGGCAAATGTTCCACCACAATTCGACTCGCCCCAAAGGCCCGACATCGGAGATTTTGCACATGCAACCATTCTGCTAGTATTAGGCGCAAGAGTTCCCGTTAATGGACCCGTCATGAACATAAGAACATTTTCTGGCCCCAAAGGATCGGTTTTTTGGGAGATCTCATTAAATAAATAAGCCGCCGCGTAGCCCGCACCACCCAAAAAGAGTTCACATAACCTTTGATTGAGATCTTCACTTGCAACTTGACCTTTGGTTAGATCTACACTTAAAATTTTACCCATATAGCCAAACATTATTTTTTATCAACTCCTTCATTTTTTGGATCGATTAGAAATCGATAGATTTCCCGTCCAATGCATATTTGATAAGATTGATTATTTCAGGATTATTAGGCGTTCGAGGTGTCATTAATGCGGAGGATGATTCATTTACCAAATCAACCAATAGGTTAATCTTTTCATCGATCTTTTGCTCACTCAAGCCAATATCTTTTAAAGTTTGTGGGAAATCGACGGATTTTTGTAATTCTCTAATCTTTGCGATAATCGCTTTCGAACCTTCATCATCGGTTGCTGAAAAAGGAACAAAGCCAAGAGACTTCGCCACGTCAGATAAAATTTTCTTACTATCATGGCTTTCTGATTTGTTGCATACATATTCCATGATATAGGGTAAAAATAAACCAACGGCAGTTCCATGCATTAAATGATAAACGGCTCCGAAGGCATGAGCAAGAGAATGGCCAACTGTAACTTGAGAATTTCCGAATCCCAAGCCCGCTATTGATGCCGCATCAAGCATCTTTTCTCGATATAAAAGATTCTCTCCATCTTCATATGATCTCTTAAGATATTCGAAAATTAATTTGATTCCATGAATACACATTGCATCCGAAAAATCGGTTCTCCAATTTGATATTAATCCCTCAAAACAATGGCCGAGTGCATCAAATCCGTCCGCAGTGTCCACTTCCTGGACAAGTTTGGCGCGCCGGAAGCGATCTGGGAGTTCGAGGTGGAACGGTTTCCGGCAGTCGTCACGATGGACGCGCACGGGCGGTCGCTGCACAAGGAAGTCTTCGCCGCCAGTGAGGCGGCCCTCGCCAAAGCCTTGTAGCCAAGGATTTGGCCGCGCTCCTCGAGGAACGGGGCGCAAGGCCGCTGGCCGCGGTTGCGGGGGACGCGCCGGAAGGCCTGCGCGTCAGCGCATACCGCAAAGAAACCGATGGGGGAGAGAGAATCGTGGCCCATCTGGTGAACTACAATTGCCAGGTTCCACTCCAGGGTAAGTTCGCCGGCAAGGGGAAGTACGAGACCGGAGCGAAACCAGAGGAACTGGCCCCCAGGCCGCTCCACAACCTGGCCCTGCGCCTGGCGCGCGCGGGGCTGGATATTGCCTTTCTGACGACCTGCGCCAGGAGCCATTTTACCTGGAAGAACGAGATTCCGCCGGGTGTCCGCCGAATCGAGGGGCTGGAAGTCCACTTTTTCCCGGTCGATGAAACCCGCGACGAGGCGCGCTTTCTCAACCTGCAGCACCGCATCAGCCGCGGCGAGGCGCTGAGTCGGGACGAGGAAGAGACTTGGGCGGCGCACAGCGTCAACAGCGCGGCGTTGTGCGCGCATCTGAGGGCTGAGGCGCCGCGGTTCGACCGGATCGTGATGGGCCCGTATTTGTTCGGGCTGGTCTATCGCGCCGCCCGGGTGGCGCCGGAGCGCACGTTGCTGGCGCCGTGTCTGCACGACGAGCCGTTTGCCTATCTGGCGCTGACGCGGGAGCTGTTTGCCGCGGTGCGGGGGTGTCTGTTCAATTCCGAGCCGGAGCAGGAACTGGCGGAGCGCATCGGCGCTTGCGCGCGGGCGCGAGGGCGGGTGGTGGGAATGGGGCTGGAGCCTTTCGAGGCCGATCCGCGGGCTTTTGCGGCGCGGCGCGGGTTGGCGCAGCCGTATGTGATGTATGCCGGGCGGCGCGAGGCGGGCAAGGGAACGCCGCTGCTGACCGCGTACCTGGACGCCTTTCGCCTGCGCACGGGGCGGGACGTGAAGCTGGTGCTGACCGGCAGCGGGCCGATCGAGGCGCCGCCGAGTCTGGGGCCGCATCTGATCGACTGCGGGTTCGTCTCGGAGGAAGAGAAGCGGGCGGCTCTGGCCGGCGCCGTGGCGTTCGTGCATCCCTCCACGCTGGAGAGCTTGGGCATCGTGCTGCTGGAGGCCTTCCTGGCGCGGACGCCGGCGCTGGTGCACGCGGGCAGCGCGGTGCTGCGCTGGCAGTGCCGGCGCAGCGGCGGCGGGTTATGGTTCCGGAACTATGCGGAGTTCGAGGAGGAGCTGCTGCGGCTGCTCGACGATCCGCCGTTGCGGCAGGCGCTGGGCGCCGCGGGGCGGAGCTATGTCCTGCGAGAGTACGACTGGACGGTGGTGCTGGGGCGGCTGAAGGCGGCTTTGGCCGAGCTGTGAGACCGGGGCTCCGGAGGCAAGCGAAAACCGCATCTCAACCGACGCTGAAGACAACCTCCGCGTCCTCCGTCGACTTTTTCAGCGGGAGCTGTCTTGGACTTCCGATCCTGACTCTCGATTCCACGGCGGCGCGTTTTCTATGGCTGTGGCGGAGGCAATAGTCTAAAATGTCTGACCCTCGATTATGGGAGAAAGGAAGCACGACGTGTTGAAGCGGGCGTTGATTCTCTGGTGTTTGTTGTGCGCGGCGGGGCAGGGGGCGGAGTACGCGATCGCGGTGAGCGTGGACGGGCTGGGTTCGACGTATCTGCAGGACCTGGTTGACGCGGGGCGGCTGCCGAACTTCAAACGGTTGCTGGAGGAGGGCGCGGGCACGACCAATGCGCGCACGGACTACGACATCACGGTGACGCTGCCGAACCACACCACGATGGTCACCTCGCGCCCGGTGAACGGGCCGCGGGGCCACGGCTGGACGAGCAACACGGATCCGGCGCAGGGCGTGACGATCCACTCCCAGAAAGGGGCTTACGTGGCCGGGATGTTCGACGTGGCGCACGACCACGGACTGCGCACGGGGATGTGGGCGGCGAAGACCAAGTTTTCGCTCTTCAAGGTTTCGTACGACGCCGAGCACGGCGCGCCGGACGTCACGGGCGAGGACAACGGGCGCAACAAGCTGGATGTGTTCGTGTACGGGAAGACGTGCGCGGAGTTGACGGCGGATTTTGTCGCCAACATGCGCACGAATCCCTGCCATCTGGCGCTGGTGCATTTTGGCGAAGGGGACGCCGTCGGGCACACGCATGGCTGGGGCAGCGCGGAGTATCAGGCGGCGCTGGCGACCATCGACGGGTGTCTGGGCCAGATTATGGACCTGATCGCCACAAACGAACGGCTGCGGGGTCGGACAGTATTGTTGGTGACGTCGGATCATGGCGGGGTCGAGAAAAATCATGGCGACGCCCAACTGCCCCTGGACTACACGATTCCGTTCTACGTCTGGGGGGCCGGGATTGCCAAGGCGGACCTGTACGCGTTGAACCGGGGCGCGCGCGCTTCTCCCGGCGGCGGGCGGCCGCCGTACGAGGCCGTGGCCCAGCCGGTGCGCAACGGCGAGGTGGGGAATGTGGCGTTGAGCGAGCTGGGCCTGGGTCCGATTCCCGGCTCGCTGCTGAACGCGCGGCAGGATTTGCGGTTGCGCGCGGCGGTCCGGAAACACCGGAAATAGCGCTTGCGCAGGACCCGCGGCGAGGATAAAGTGCACCGTTTTATGGCGGACTGCTTCCCGGCCTGGGGGTCGGGGTTCCAGGCGGTTCGCGAGTCAGAAAGCGCGGTAAACTGAAGTATGGAAGCAACCCAAGAGAAGAAACGCGTGGATTTCGATCTTTCGCGTTTCAGCGGCGACGACCGGGCCGAGATGGCCAAGATGTACGAAGAGACGATGAAGGAGTTCGTCGAGGGCTCCATCGTCTCCGGCACGGTCCTGGAAGTGCGCGACAACGAAGTGCTCGTGGATATCGGTTACAAGTCCGAAGGCGTCATCCCGGGCGGCGAATTTACCGATCTGAAGGCCGTGAAGGTCGGCGACCAGTTGAATGTGCTGCTGGACGCCATCGAGGACGAGAACGGCCTGGTGATTCTGAGCAAGCAGAAGGCGGACCAGAAGCTGCGCTGGGATCGGGTGCTGTCGAAGTACGGCGAAGGCAGCGTGGTCGAAGGCGTGGTCAAGAGCCGGGTGCGCGGCGGGCTGATGGTGGACGTGGAGGGCGTGGACGCCTTCCTGCCCGGCTCGCAGATCGACATCATGCCGGTGCGCAACACCGATCCGTACCTCGGCAACAAGTACGAGTTCAAAATCATCAAGATCAGCACGGACCGGCGGAACATCATCTTGTCGCGGCGCGAGTTGATCGAAGAGCGCCAGCGGACGAAGAAGAAGGAATTGATGGCCACGATCCAGGTGGGGCAGAAGCGCAAGGGCAAGGTGAAGAACATCACCGAGTTCGGCGTGTTCGTGGACCTGGACGGTTTGGACGGTCTGCTGCACATCACGGACATGAGTTGGGGCCGCATCAAGCATCCTTCGGAGATGGTGAAGACCGGCGAAGAACTCGAGGTGATGATTCTGGACGTGGACCAGGAGCGGGAGCGGGTCTCGCTGGGGTTGAAGCAACTGACGCCGAATCCCTGGGATGGGATCGAGGCCAAGTATCCGGTGGGCAGCCGGCTGCGCGGCCGGGTGGTCAACCTGGTGCCCTATGGGGCGTTCGTGGAACTGGAGCAGGGCGTCGAAGGGCTGGTCCACGTCTCGGAAATGTCGTGGACGCGGCGCGTGGCGCGGGCTTCGGACGTGCTCAAGGTGGGCGACGAAGTCAACGTCGCGGTGCTGAGCATCAACAAGGAAGAGCAGAAGATTGCGCTGGGCATTCGGCAGACCGAAGAGAACCCGTGGGACACGGTGCAGGACCGCTATCCGGTGGGGTCGCGCGTGACGGGGACGGTGCGCAACTTCACGTCGTACGGCGCGTTCGTGGAGTTGGAAGACGGAATTGACGGCATGATCCACGTTTCGGACATGTCGTGGACGCGCAAGATCAACCATCCTTCCGAGCTGCTGCAGAAGGGGCAGAAGGTGGACGCGGTGGTGCTGGAGGTGGATCCTCAGAACACGCGCATCAGCCTGGGGCTGAAGCAGGCGCAGGACGATCCGTGGAACACGATCCTGGCGCGCTACAGCGTGGGGCAGGTAGTGACCGGGAAGGTGACCAAGGTGGCCACGTTCGGGGCGTTCGTGGAGCTTGAGGAAGGCGTGGACGGGCTGGTGCACGTTTCGCAGCTCAGCGATCAGCACGTGGAGCGGGTGAAGGACGTGCTGAAGGTGGGCGACACGATCACGGCGCGAATCCTGCGCATCGACAAAGCCGAGCGGCGGATCGGGCTGAGCGTGAAGACGGTTTCGCTGCCGGACGAGGAGTTCGCGAAACAGCAGGAAGAATACGCGCAGCAGGGGTTGAAGCCGGGCGAGGACATGGTGGACCTGGCCGGCGCGTTCGACGAAGCCATGAGTCTGGCCGGCGGAATGAAGAGCGAGGAATGGCGGCCCGGCGAGCGGCGGCGCGGCTCCAAGGACGAGGCGGAAGAGGAAGACGACGAAAAATAGGCGTCGGGGACTCCCGGCGGGCGTTTACGCGAGGCGCGCGGCACAGGCTGCGCGCCTCTTTTTTTGCCGTGTCTCGGCCGGCAGGAGCGCGCAAGGCGGGGCTGCCGCGCGGCAGCGGTTCATGGTTGCGGGGTGCGGGGGGTTCCCTTTAGAGTACGCGGCATGACGAACGTGCTGAGCGTACTGGAGGAGCGGGGGTTGCTGGAGGCGGTCACGGCGCCGGAACTGCGCCAACGCGCGGAGGCGCCCTTGACGGTGTATTGCGGGTTCGATCCCAGTTCCTCCAGCTTGCAGGCGGGCAACCTGGCGGCGATCATGGCCCTCTCGCATTTTCAGCGCTGCGGCCATCGCGCGATCGCGCTGGTGGGCGGGGCGACGGGGATGATCGGCGACCCCTCGGGCAAGAGCGCGGAGCGGACGCTGCTCAGCGCGGAAGACGTGGAGCGCAACGCGGCGGGGATTCGCGAGAACCTGTCGCGCTTCCTGGATTTTTCCTCGCGCGCGGCGCCGGCCAAGCTGGTGAACAACGCGGACTGGCTGGGGCGCTTCACGCTGATCGAGTTTTTGCGGGAGGTGGGAAAGCATTTCCGGCTCGGGGCGATGTTGGCCAAGGAGAGCGTGCGGGCGCGTTTGAACAGCGAGGCCGGCATGAGCTTTACGGAGTTCAGCTATCAGATGCTGCAGGCCTATGATTTTCTGCACCTCTACGACACGGAGCGCTGCATCCTGCAGATCGGCGGCTCGGACCAGTGGGGCAACATCACGGCGGGGACGGACTTGATCCGCAAACTGCGCGGGGCGGAGGCCTACGGGGCGACGCTGCCGCTGGTGTGCGACAGCGCGGGACAGAAGTTCGGCAAGAGCGAAGGGAACGCCGTGTATCTCGACGCGCGGCGCACCTCGGTCTTTGCGTTCTATCAGTTTTTCTTCCGGACGCAGGACGCCGACGCGGGGCGGTTCCTGAGGATTTTCACCTTCCTGCCGCTGGAAGAAATCGCGGAGCTGGAGCGGCAGACGCGGGAAGCGCCCGAGCGCCGGGCGGCGCAGCGGCGGCTGGCGGAGGAGGCGACGCGCCTGGTGCACGGGGCGGACGGCCTGGCGCGCGCGCAGCGGGCCAGTGCGGCGCTGTTCGGCGAATCCATGGACGGCCTGCGGGCCGACGAATTGCTGGAGGTGTTCGCCGAGGTGCCGGCCTGCGAATTGCCGGCGGGGCGGGTGGGCGGCGCGCCGGTGCAGGAGGTGGCGCTGGCGGCGGGCTTGTGCAAGAGCAAGAGCGAGGCCCGGCGGCTGATCGAGAGCGGGGGGTTGTACGTGAACAACCGCCGCATCGCGGACATCCAGGCCGTGGTTTCGCCCGCGGAGATCATCGAGGGGCGCTTGCTGGTGCTGCGGTCGGGAAAGAAGAATTACCTGCTGGTGAAGACGGTTTGAGGGGCGCGGCAAGGCCGGCCCTTGCCGCGGGCCGGGGACCCCGGGCGCCGGCGTGGGGTTCAGCGCAGCGAGTCGCGCAGGCGGCGGATATCGGACTGCGCTTCGGCATCCAGCGCCTCGGCGCCGCCGGCGGCCAGGCGCGCGTCAAAAAGGGCCTGGGCCATGTGGGCGACGCGAGCGCGCTCTTCCGGCGTGCGGCGTTCGGCCGGCAATTGCGCGAAGCGTTGCAGCAGGGCCGCGGCGTCGCGGTGCGCGGCGCGCACGAATTCCGGGACCAGCGGTTCGCCGGCGCGGCGGCGGACGCGGCGCTGGTCCGGTTCGCACAGCGCGGTCAGCGGCAGGCGCAGGATCGTGCCGTCGGGACGGGCGAGCGCGACGACGCCGGCGGCGTAGTCCAGGAAGTCCGCTTGCAAGACCTGGCCGGCGAGGTTGGTCCAGGCTTCGGCGCGGGCGGGAAGCGGGCCGGCGAGCCATCCCAGGAGCGGCAGCGCCATGGTTGCGGCGCGGGCGGCGCGCCGGATCGCGGCGCCGCGGGCGGGCGAAGGTTGGCGGGCGCGGCGCATGGGGCAGGTTTTGTCCGCTATTTGGCCTTAAGCCGGTAGTAGGCCGGCGAGGCCGCCGGCTGGATGTAGATGGTGACGAAGTTGCCGTTGCCGAGGAAATCGCCGGCCGCGGCAGGTCCGGTGGGGGTCAGGGAGATGGCGGCGTCGCTCCAGACCGGGGCGCGGATGTTCGGGCAGGATTGGACGCGGTAAGAGGTGCCGAGGATGGTCAGGAAGGTGAAGGCCAGGCGTCCGCCGGGGGCGGGCTTCAGATCGCCGGCGCGCAGTTCGTCTCCCGCGAGGAAGGCGAAGGAGCCGTACCAGAACTCCTGATCGTCCGTCATGCCGTCCTTGTCGAGGTCGCGGCCGTGGCCGACCTGGTTGATATTGGTGACCGCGCCGCCGCTGTTGGCGACGACCATTTGTTCCCAGTCGTCGGGAAGGCCGTCGCCGTCGCTGTCGGCGCCGACGATCAGGTTGATGCGCGCGGGGGCGCCGTCGCCGGGCACGATCAGGCTGTTGGTCCCGATGGTGGGCAGGAAGCCGGAAGGCCCGGGCAGGCGGACGCGGACGGTGTCGCCGGGTTTGACCTGGCCGGGGGCGGCCGTGGCGGGGTCGTAAACATCCAGGTTGAGGCGGTAGTTGACGCCGTCGGGGTAGGTGGCGACGGTGGTGCGGGCGACCTCGGCGGTGGTGGCGCCGAGGTAGGCCGAGACGCGTTCGCCGGCATTGAGGCGGATGCCGAAGGCGTCGCGCAGGTCGCCGTAGATCAGCACGGACGGACGCATGGTGGCGGCGCCGCAGACGCCGGCGGCGGCGCAACCGGCGAGCCAAGCGAGCAAGGATTTCATGGTCAGTTCCCCGAATACGAGTAGGTTTGGAAGAACAGTTTGATGTCTTTGACGCCTTCCCCATCGTAGGCGCCGGAACCGGGCGCCAGCTCGCGGCCGTTGATGAACTGTTGCAACCCCTGGTCGGCATCGGCGAGCAGGGTGCCGCCGGGGATGATGAGCAGCCAGCGGTTGTTCCAGACCGAGCGGCCGATCAGGCGGGCGTTGAGGGTCATTTCGGAGGGGTTGAAGCCGCTGTCGTGGTAGGCGCGCAGGGCGGGGAAGCGGCGGCGGAGGAAGAATTCGCCGCCGAGGATATCGGCGCTGACGTTCCAGTCGGACTTCATCCAGGACTCGTTGGAGAGCTGGTAGGGGATGGGCAGGGCTTGGTCGAGGATGCTCCAGGAGCGGATGGTTTCGCCGACGCCGTCGGGGACGCGGAGGCTGTCCTGGCCGACGGGCACGAGATAGACGCGCGGCTGGTTGGCGAGGAGGGTATTGCGGTAGTTGGTGAACCAGACGCCGACGCCGCGGACTTTGGTGGCGAAGTGGGTGGAGTCGTAGGCGTTGTCGCCGGCGGCCAGGGGCAGGCCGAAGAAATTGCGGCGGAAGTCGATGGTGGTGGCGAAGGGAATGACGAGGGCCGGCTCCGCGGCGGAGCTGGGGGTGAAGGGCAGGCAGAAGACGCGGAAGTCGGGCAGGTCCTTGACGTCGCGCACGAGGTGTTCCGTGAGTTTGCGGCGCCAGACGGCGTCGAAGGCGCTGGAACTGGGGATGCGGAACAGTTCCCGGCGCAGGGAAAAGACGCCGGTTTCGGTCTGGGGGTTGTTGAAGTTGAGGCGTCCCTTGAGCACGCTCCAGTTGGCGGCCATGCGGGCCATGATGTCGGCGAGACCGGGGTCGCCGGCGGACCCGCCGGGCAGGGGCGTGCCGTCGGCGGCGAAGAGGCCGAGGGCGCGGGCGCGGACGATCTGGGAGAGGAACTCGCGGCCGGGGGCGCCCACGGCGCCGTCGGCGCGGAGCAGGCCGGTTTCGTAGTCGTAGGCCTTGGCGGCGAGGTACACATAGCGGGCGGCCATGGCGAAAGTCTGGTCGTAGCGCGCGAGGTCGTCGTTGCGCACGATCTGGTAGGCCATATTGCGGTAGCGGCGGCCGGTCAGATCGGTGGCCCAGATGGTGCGCGCCTGTTCGCGCTCGACCTGGATGCGGTCGCCTTCGGCGATGGCGCGGGCGTACTGCATGCGGAAGGTTTCCGCGTTCTGCAGCGCCACGTCCAGGGCGTCGAGGGAATCGAGGTAGGCCAGGGCGGCATCCACCACGGCGCGGGCGGCGACGGCCGATTCGCGCCAGATGCGGTTGGCTTCCTCGTTGAGCGCGATGATTTCCTTTTCCTTTTTCAGGTCTTCCTCGGTCTGGGTCACCGTTTCGAAGTTGGCGAGTTTCTGGATGGTGGTGCAGAGGTTGGCGGCGGTGGTGGCGGCGCGGATGGGGCCGCGGATGGCGGCGCCGATGTCGAAGCTGAAGCCGGCGATGGAGGGGATGGCGGCCTGGACGGCCTCGTACACCTCCATGACGTCGGTGTACACCTTGTCCACGAGCGCGATGGCCTTATCGGCGGCGGCGAGGATTTGCTGGAGCGAGTTCATGTCGTCGATGGCGTCGAGGCGGGCGTAATAGGCCTGGATGTCCGAGCCGACGCTTTGGCGGAAGGCGGCGTCGGCGGCGAGGATGGCCTTGTAGAGCCGGTCGGACTCGCCGATGGCCTTGGTGGCTTCGCGCAGGGCCAGCACGTACTGGCTGAGGGCGACCTGGACTTCGCCCTCGGCGCGGCGGCTGGACACGTAGGTGTCGGGCTTCATGGGCAGGCCGTCGGACCCGACCCAGAAGGTCAGGAGGTTGGTGCTGTAGGTGATGTTGGGGCCCTGGACTTGGAGCGGCTCGACGCTGACGCGCGGGCCGACCCACTGGCTGATGAAGGCGTCGATTTCGTCCACCGGGGCGCTGATGACGCCGTCAAACCAGGCCACAACGCCGTTGACGGCCTGAAAGACGGCGGTTTGGACCGTGTCGTAGGCGCTCATGGCCTCGCTGTAGAACTGGCTGATTTCGGGGACGCCGAGGTAATCCACGTAGCTTTGGGTCAGCCGGGCGGCGCCGATGATGTCGGCGTACTTGTTCTTGATCGTCTGGTACTGGCTTTGCACGTCGGAGGGCAGGAGCTGGATGATATCCTCGATCGAGAGGGCGGGGTCGGTGAAGGTGGGGGCGGGGACCAGGTCGCCCGGATCGTAGGCGCGGATGCCGGTGCCGATGACCGCCGGTTTGACGATGGAGGCCTGGATGACCGAGGTGTCGAGCGGGATGCGGCCGTAGTAGTCGTAGCGGTTGATGTAGTAGTAGTGGTACAGGTCGGGTCCGAGGTAACCTTCGGGATAGAGTTTGCCGGGGCCGATGTCTTCGAGGTAGGGGTAGCCGTAGATTTCGATCAGCCGCCGGTCGTAGGCCTGTTCCTGTTCGAGGACGGTCGTGTCGAAGTCGCGCTGTTCGTTCTGGTCGCGGATGGCGGCGGTGCAGTTCTGGACGCGGTCGAAGACCGCGCGGGCGACCTTGAGCGCTTCGAGCGCCTTGGCGTAGGCCTGTTCGAAGTGGGTCTTGCCCTGGTCGATCTCGGCGGGGCTGATGTCGAAAGGCACGGCGTCGCGGCCGAGGCCGAGGGGGTTGAGGCCGCGGTCGGCCATGTCCACCAGATGTTGGACGTCGTCGGCGGCGACGGTCAGTTCGGTCAATTCCGGCACGGTGGTGCGGTCGATGACCAGCAGGGGGTTGATGTAGTTGGTGCGGCCGCCTTCGATCATGACGCTGTCAGGCGGGGTGGTGTGCGGCAGCAGGGCGTTGGCCATGACCCAGTCGCAATAGGCGCCCAGGCAGACGCGGGCGCCCCATTCGCCGACGCCCCAATGGCGTTCGCCCCAGGCGGGGTTGGTGCGTTCGTCGCGCTGGACGCGCCAGGGTTCGGCGGCGCCTTCCTGGTATTTCTGGCGGTGGGTGCGGTCCACGATGGCCAGGCCGGCGCGGGCTTTGGCGGCGGCGGCGGCGGCGAATTTCTTCTCGTGCAGCGCGGTCATGGTGGTTTCCATCTGGCCGACGCGAATGCCTTCGAGCTGCGGGAACCAGGTGAAGTTGCGGTGGCGGAAGAGGGCGTAGTAGGCCTTGACGGCGGAGAGGTAGTGTCCCCAGGCGTCGCCGTGGCCCTGGGGGTAGAGGGCGGCGGCGTCGGCGGCGTCCACGACGCCGTTGCGGTCGCCCTTGAGGTCGGAGATGCCGTAGTTCAGGACGTAGGCCACCTGGCCGTGGGTGATGTCGGCGGTGAAGTTCCAGGGCAGGCGGTTGAAGATGGGGTAGGTGTCGGGGTAGGGCAGCGAGGGGGCGGAACAATCGCGGCCGCGCAGCAGGGCGAGCTCTTCCTCCAGGAGGGTGGGGACGAGGTTCTGGAAGCAGAAGATGGAGGGCGCTTCGGCGGCCAGGACCGGGTCGGCGCTGCCCAGCGCGAGGGTGGGATTGAGGGCGTCGGCGTAGGCTTCGTTGCCCAGGACCATGTAGAGGTCGTTCAGGCGGCCGGCGGCGAGCATGAGCGCGAGGCAGACCACCAGCGGGGTGGCGTTGGTGTCGAGGGTGCTGTCGATGCTCAGGTCGCGCGACTGGTTGAGCACGGTCTCGTAGATCGGGATCAGGCCGTACTCGTTGAGGGCTTCCAGGTTCATGGGCACGTCGCCGGCATAGGGCTGGCCGGCCTGCTGGATCATGCTGAGCTGGGTATTCAGCGCGTAGTTCATGTAGTCGCGGATGCGCTGATCGAAGGGATTGATGGCCTTGAGGACGCGCTTGATCCAGCCTTCGCAGAGCACGGGGTCGGTCCAGCCGCTCCAGTTGGTGCCGACGACCGCCTGGATGGCAGGATCGATGGACTTGTAGCGGCAGCGGACGAAGGCGTCGGCCAGACCGAACTCGCCGGAGGAGCCGAAGATGGTGGTGTAGCGGCCCGGTTCGGCGTTGATCAACTGCCGCCAGCCGTTTTCGTTGGGCAGGCCGGCGGCGTCGGGTTCGGTGTACATCCACTCGAAGGCCCAGCGGTGCGGTTCGCCGGCGAAGTCGCCGATATGGCGCAGGGTCATGTACTTGTCGAGCGGGTTGGCGGACTGGATGATGTCGATCTTGCCGCGGAACAGGTTGGTGTCGATGCGGATGACGGCGAGGTCAATGGGGTCGCCGGGGTCGATCATGTCGCGGTTGGTGCTGTTGTTGAAGGCCAGGGTGAGGTAGCCGGCGCCGAGGCCGGGGGTGACGAGGGCCAGGGAATCGAAGGGCACGTTTTCGTCGGGCGTTTCGACGCGGTTGGTGGGCAGGGAGAGGATGGCGTTCTTCCAGTCGTCGTCCATGCCGGCCATGCGCTGCGGGTCGGTGGCCATGGCGATCAGGTCGGGGGTCAGCAGATTCAGCCGCAGGTAATGGTAGGTGGGGTAGTTGACGAAGAGGCCCTTGAGCCAGAGCCGTTCGTTGGTGGGGGCGTTGGGCACGTAGAACAGGCGCTCGCGCAGGTCGGGATCGAGATCGGAGAAGAAGGTGTTGCCGGTTTTGGGGTCGCGCATGGCGCGCATGTTGGGCGGCACCTTGGAGAGGGCGGTTTTGCGGGCGCGGGTGGGATCGATCAGCAGGCCGCTGGCGCCCTGGCCGAGTTTGAGGGACTGTTCATACACGACGCGCACGCTCTTCTGGCCGCGCACGGCGGGCAGGCCGTTCTTGGGAATGGTGAGCGTGTCGCCGATGGACAGGGTGGGAACGATGCTGGGCCACTGGACGTCGAAGGTGACGCGCACGGGCGGTCCCTGGAGGATGTTCTGGACGGATTGATCGCCGCCCAGGGCGCTGAGCCAGGGGATTTCCGTCAGCGGCGGCGGCTGCCTGTCCGCGGCGAGCTGCGGAATCCAGAAGCCGATCTGGAGCGGGTAGTAGAAGTGCATGCCCACGTCGAGGTGGCCGCCGTGGTCGCCGGCCTGTTTGGCCCAGTAGTACTGGCGGCGGTCGCGGAAGATGTGCGTTTGGTTTTCGGCCGCCACGTAGGTATGGCGGCAGTTGTCGGGCAGGATGGAGCGCAGCGGGGCGGGGGGCTGGATCATCTTGCCGGCTTCGATGTTCTGTTCGAAGCGCGGATAGAAGCGGTTGGTGGGCACGACCTGATAGACGTCCAGCGCCTGGCGCCAGGAAGCGCCGTCCGGGGTGTACTGGACGAGGGCGTAGGGTTCGGAGGTGTCCGGGCGGTTCAGGTCGCAGCGCAGGGCGTAGGCGAAGGCGCTGACCACCAGGGCGTGCTCTTCGTTGGGGTTGTAGCCGGCGGCCTGCTCGTCGTTCTGGTAGTAGATGGTGGGGTTCTGGCCGGCGTAGCCGCGGCCGGGGAGCGCGAGCGGCGCGGTCTGCGGCGGCGCGGCGACGGCGGAGTTCGGCGCGAGGGTGACGATCATGTTGCGCAGCAGGTCGGCGCGGACGAGGCCGCCCGGGGGCAGGAGCGGATCGGGGGGCGGGCTGGGCGGGAAGTTGAAGCGGCACATCAGCCCGGACTGCGAGTCCACGGGCGCGCCGTAGTTGGCCAGGATTTCGGCGTCGCTGCGCCGGCCCCACCAGATGCGGATTTCGTCCACATAGCCCTGGTAGAAGGCGGTGAGGGTGCGGTTGGAGCCGCTCCAGGTCTGCACGGCGCCGAGCGCGATGGGGTCGTTGGCCAGGGCGGCCAGGCCGGCCGGCGCGTCGTCGGCCTCGCCGGCGGGGACGCCGTCTACGTAAAACTTCAAGGCGCCGTCGGTGTAGGCGAAGGCCACGTGGGTCCATTCGTTCGGCAGAATGGAGTCGGCCGCGTACCACAACTGGGTGCTCGTGGCCCAGGTGTTGGTCGTCGGCTGCGTGAGGCGGATCACGGCCGCGCCGGGTAGCCCGTTTTCCAGGAAGAAGCACAGGTTGTTGCTGGGGCCGACCGGCTGGCTGAAGAGGCCGCGCCGGCCGCTGAGGGCCTGGGACTTGACGGTGGCCTCGAAGACGATGCCTTCCTGGTAGGCGACGCCTTCCAGATCGTTGGTCCAGCGGGGGTGGGTGCGCAGTTCGGCGGCGTGGGGCGAGCCGCCGAGCAGCAGGCTGCCGGAGCCGTCGGGGACCTGGGTGTCGGTGGTCGAGCCGGCGAAGCTGGCGATGACGATCTGGCGCGGGGCGTCGGGCCAGGCGTTGCGGTAGTCGCAGGCCAGGGAGGGCCAATAGACCGCGGCGGGCATCTCTTCGGCCAGCGCCACGGCGGAGGGGTTCCACCACCACGCGGCCAGGTGGCCGAGGTTGACGGCGAAGATTTGCGAGGGGATGTTGGTGGGGTCGCCGGCGGGGTAGCCGACGGGGTAGGCGTACAGATTCGGAGCGTAGCGGTCCCAGCGGTCGTTCAACACATTGGTGATGCCGGGGCCGGTGGGCGGCTGGGCCGGGACGCGCAGCAGGCCGGGCCAGAGGTCGTAGGCTTCGCCCGGCACGCCATTGGTCATGAAGGGCCGCAGTTCGTTGCCGATCGCCCAGGTCCGGACGCCCTGGTACACGAGCGGATCGGTTTCCCAGACGGTCCGGACCGCTTCGAACCACACGTCCTCGCCGGCGGTGTATTTGACCGTGCACATGCCGGGCGCGGTGGCGCGGAAGACCTTGCCGCTGACGCGGGCGAACTTGGTCGCGGCCTTGACGAAGCGCAGTTGGCCGCCGGAGGTGTCGGCGACGGCCTGATAGGGCAGCGCTTCGGCGGTGAGTTCGGGCGGAATATAAACGCCGGGATTCGTGCCGCCGCGGTCGGCCGTGGCCATGGCGCACAATTGCGGCTCGGGGTTCCAGTCCACGCTGTAGATGTCCACTTCGAAAGGCCAGATGACGTCGAGTTTTTCCTTGGCCTTCCAGAAGATTTCGATCTGCCAGGGGGCGTCGGTGGGGCGGATGGCCCAGACCCAGCCGTTGCGGGCGCCCATCATATGCTTGTAGGTGAAGACCTCGTCGGGCTGGATGCCGCTTTCGTCCACGCCGCCGCGGGTGACGTCGCAGAAGAGCTGCGAGGTGTCGTAATCGCGCCGCTTGGGCAGCAGCCTCTGGCCGACATAGGCGGAGAGCGTGGAACTCATGGGTTCGAGCACGTCCACGACTTCGTAGTCCAGCAGTTCGCGGATTTCGCTGAAGCCCTCGGGCCGGCGGGAGTAGGTGAGCACGACGCGGCCCTGGGTGCGGGCCATGGCGCGCAATTCGTTGTTCTTGATGAAAATGGTGGGCGGGGCGATCTTGTCGATCTGCTCGTTGGCGATGTACTCGGCGTTGGTGGGGTTGCGGGCGGGGTCGGGAATCTGGCTGTTGTACCAGATTTTGACTTCGTAATTCTTGCCGAAGCGCACCCGCGGGCCGGCGTACTGGCCTTCCGTCCAGAACAGGCGGACGGGGCGGCGCGTCAGGTTGGGGCCGATGACGTAGGCCTGGGCCACGCCGCCGGTGCCGACGGCGTTGGTGTCCCAGCGGACAAAGGCAACGCCTTCGTCCACGGCAATGAGGATGTTAGTGTTGGAGAAGGAAAGCCATTGCACGGCATTGGGATTTCCCTGGTTGGTCACGACCACGGCCACCCAGCTTTCGGGCACGTTTTCGGGTCGCGGGAGGACGTCGCCGATGCCGTACTGCGTGGTCAGGCCGACGATCGGGATGCCGATCCGGTTCTGCAAGGTCTTGCCCGTTTCGGCGCCGGAGGGGGCGGCGCGGTTCGTAACCAGGACGGCGCCGCCGCCGGGGGTGAAGGCCGCGTTGCGGTTCCAGTTGGTGGCGGTGGGGCAGAAGGGGTTGGGATAGCCGTTTTCCAGCATGGGCGCATCGTACTGCGCCAGGGCCGGGAAGACCGGGCCGAGCAGCAGGAGCAGCGCGCCGAGCCGCCGCGCGCGGCGCTCAATACCGCGCGGCTTGCGCCGCGATGTCGTCGTCATGGCCACACCTCGTTGTGTTGCACAGCAGCATCGCCTGGTTGTCCTTGGCGTCGCCCCCGCGGGGGAGGCGGCGTCGCGGCCGCGTTTTACAGGAATTTGGTCAAGCCCTTGCGAATGCCCAGCAAACGGGGATAAGCATTGCCGGTCACGGCGCTGGGAAAGATCACGACCACCCGCGAGCCGCTGACGTAGATGCTGCGGGGCGCCGACTGCGGGTTGACGCTCACGTGCCAGCCGACGATCATGACATCGTACTTGGCGACGTCGATGCCCATATCGACGTCCACGTTCGACTGGCTGGAAAAGGGAACGCTGGGCGTGTGGTACACGAACATCGGTTCGCCGTCGATTTTAATGTTGGCGGTGCCGATCGCCAGGTTGGTGGCGCTGATGCTGACGCGTTCCTCGTAGCCGATGTTGACATCCTCAGCGCCGTAGGGGGGGATGTAGATGTACCCGCCGCCTATGCGCATCATATAGCCCGGGGTATAGCCGATATTGACGGTGCCGGTCTGGCAGTTCAGTTCGATTTTGTTGCCCGGCGCGGCATAGCCCCGGATGTTGTTGCCGTAGAGATACGTTTCCGTGGCGTTGGTGCCGCTCTGAAAGCCCAGATAGACATTGCGGGAGAAGAGCGTGGAACCGCCTGGGGTGTAGTAGCCCAGATGCAAATCGCTGTTAGGGGCGCAGATTTCGACGTGGCGGTTCGTGGCGCCGACAATCTCCAGATCGTTGCCGGCGTTGGCCCGCAGCGTTGTGGCGTAGAGGTCGCCCCCGGTCACCCGCAGTCCGCGGGTGACGCTGATGTCCTGGGTGCTGGTCAGCGTTGGGGTGCTGACGCCCGCAGGGGCGTCGAAGAGAGCGTCGGCTTTCGAGGCGTACACGCTCTGATGGGAGCGGTAGGCGAAGGGGGCGGTCAGGAACTGCTGGCGCGGCGAGGCCTCCGTGCCGGAGATCGGATTGCCTTTGGAGTCCGTCAACACCGTCAGCGCCAGGTAGAAGTTGTCCGGGTCGGAGGCGCCGGACTTCCACATGACCTTCCAGAGTTTGTTGGTCAGACCGTCCACGGGAGTGCCGCCGGTGCCGAGCAGGATCGAGAAGTAGCCGTCCTGCGTCTTGACGGTGTACTGTTCGCCCCAGAGTTTGGCGCCGCCGCTGGCGCTGTCGTACAGCCGCAGTTGCACCACGTGGTTGGCGTTGGAGTAGGGGACGCCGTTGGGATCGACCAGCCGCCCCTGGTAGTTGATGAACTCGGGGATCGCGCTCAGCGAAGCCGGCGGGTGGCCGGCCCGGGCTGCCGCGCCGATCAGGATCGCCAGTGCCGCCGCGGTGACGAGATGTTTTGCCGTGCTCATGCTTGCTGCCTCCTTGCGTTGCTGGATGTTGCTCGATGGAGTGTTACTGAACCAGGACGCCGTTTGCGATGGAGCGTTGCAGACGGAAATGGCCTTTGACTTTGATCAGCCGGTTGGACGCGTTGAGCGGGCCGCCAAGGCCGTAAATCTCCTCGCGGTAGATGCCGCCGCAAACGGTCTCGCCCCAGCGGGGATCGGGGTCCGACTCGTCCGGCGGCTGGAACAGCAGTTCGAGGTCGCGGCGGATGGAGTAAACCTCGACGTCGTCGGCGTAGGGCACCCGGTTTTCGGCGCGCTGTTCGAGGTTGTCGTGCATGGGCGCGAAGGCGTGCAGGAAGGGGTTGACGGGATCGCTGCGCGGGATGTTGACGGTGCCGCGCAGGGTCTGATAGGGCACGCCGAAGGAGCCGCCGCTGAGCGGCACGGGATTCATGAACGGGAAATTGGCGCTGGAGACGCGGAAGATTTTGCCGTCGGGATGGGCGGACTGGTAAGCCGCGACCTTCGCTTCGTCCGCCAGCAGATCGGTCAGCACTTGCGCGGTCTGGGGATCGTAACGGGTTCCGACCAGGGCGCGCTGCAGCAGCCGGCAGACGCCGTTGGAATCCACGTGGGCCAGGAGGCGGAAGCTGAAGGGCCGGGCCACGGGCACGGGCGCGGCGGGAATGGCGCCTTTGACGCCCAGCATCTCCAGGCGGCCGACGTCGGTGATGGTGGCTTCGCCGACCCAGAGACCCTGGGCGTCGGCCACGGCGCCGGGCCGGGTCTGGGCCCGCACGCCGAAATACTGAAGCACGGCGCCGTTCCCGTCGCTGGCCTCCAGCAGGCACTGGTAGGCCTTGTTGGTGTCGCTGGACGTCATCTGCGCCGCATCGGGCAGCAGCGCCAGGCGGACGGAGGCGCCGGCCTGGAGTTGGGTGGACCAGAGGCTGGGCAGGGGGGCGTAGGCGCGGCCCAGGAGTCCTTCTTGCGGGGTGACGACGGCATAGCGCAGGGGCACGAGGCCGGCGTTGCCGGGTTCGTGCGGCGGCGGGGGCTCGGAAGGCAATTGGCGCAAGCGGGCGAGCAGAGGGGCGCCGCTGTCGTTGCGCAGCGTCACATATTGCGGCACCAGGCGCCGGGTGAATTCGATCCAGCCTTCGGGCGCCTCGACTTGCACGGCCAGCGGCCCGCCGTACTCAAGGCGGTTGGCGGCCTTGATCCAGTAGGCTTCGCCCCGCCGCACGTCCGTGAGGGCCGGCTGATAGATGCGCTGATGCGAACCGTCGGACAGGACGCGGTAGATTTCCCCGCCCAGGCGGAAGTCCACGGGAATCTCGTTGGTGACCGGGGCGAAGAAGGTGGCGAAGGTCGTGGGCGGATTGGTGGGCGCGGGCAGGCCGGTGAAGTGGTGGGCGCCGGCCGTCCAGGCGGGCAGAAAAGCGACGGGGCGGCCGATGATGGCCAGGGTGATGCGCGGCCCGGAGGTCAATTCGATCAGATAGGCGGCGGCGCCGTTCATCTGCGTCATGCTGAGCAGGGGGCGGTTGGGGCTGTTGGTGGGATACCAGGCCAGCCAGGAGCCGCCCGCGGGCAAGGCGGTTCCCGCGGCTTCGTCGTAGATCATGTCGTCCGGCGAGCGCGGAGCCCAGCGCCGCACGCTTTTGATGCGCGGCCGGCCACTGAAGAGTTCGTCGCAGGCGGAGGGACTCGGCGTCACGGTCAGAAACACGGAATTCCAGCCCTGGGTCAGAACGAGCGTTTGCGTTTGCCATTGCGCCGGCGCGGGCCGCGGCGCGCAGATCAGGGCGAGGAATGCGGCGCCGGCGATCGCCGCGGGGAGCGGCTGGAAACGCGCCGCGCCGGGCCGGACGCTGCGCCCTGGGCGCGAGTTCGCGCGCGGCGGAACGGCAGTCCGAGGCAGTGAGAAGCGCATGATGAACCTCCGAGGCTGCGGCGATGCGGCGGCGCGGCTGAGGCGAGCTGCCTGCGAAACGGTACGACATCCGCGAGGAAGCGGCCGCATGAATATACTCCCTCCTCTCGTGCAAGCATCATATGACGGCGCGTCTGTATGTCAAGAACTCCGCGTTTTTTTTCGCCGGACGGTTGGTCGGCGGTTGCCCAGGCCGCCGGCGGGGGACGATGGCGTTCGAGGCCGGGCGCTCTCCACCGCTGCGCCTAGCGGTTTATGCCGGAAGTGGCCGCCGGCAGCTGGACTTGAGCGTCAGCTTTTGGGACACGGCCAGGGCAAAGCGGCAGAGGACTGCCGCAGTCCAAGGCGCTTCGCGCTGCGCTGGGCCCTGAGTGGGGATGCTGGCGCTCGGGGCCGAGCGCCCTCCACCGCTGTGCCCAGCGGTTTATGCCGGAAATGGCCGCCGGCGGCTGAACTGGGGCGTCAGCTTTTTGGACTGCGCCAGTCCTCTGGCGCTTTGGAATGGGACACGGACAGGGCAAAGCGGCAGAGGACTGCCGCACTCCAAGGCGCTGCGCGCGGATTCGGCATGGAAGAAGTCGTGAGAAGGGTAGCGTGAGCAGAGAAGAAGGCGCGAGAAGGGGACAGACCTTTCGCGCCTTGACCTTTCGCGCCTTCAGCGGGCGCGAACACCGCATTCGAGGGAGCGTGCGACCGAGAGCCGGAGCGGTTGTATAGCGCCGCATGGCTCCGCATGCGGCGTGAGTTCGCTGGGCATGGCGGAACGATAGGAGTTGAGCGTAAACGAGCCTACGGAGACGGCCTGGCCACGCAAAGCGGCCTGACCAACGCCTGGCTGGAATCACAGGGCCTGGTCTCGGTGCGAACGCTGTGGATCGCTTTTCACTACCCGGCAGCGGGTCGGTCCGGGCAACGTGGCGCGACACGGCAAGCCTTCCGAATCGCCGGATGCGGACCTGACTTCGCTGAAGCTACGTCAAGGCACGCCCGCACGTCCGGTGGTGCGGGAGCGGGGAGCTAATCACTCCCCGCGACCCGCTTGGGTCAGTCTTTCAGCTTCTTCAGAATGTGGCGGGCGAGATGCTCATTGATCTCGCGATGTCGAGGAATCGGCTGACATGCGCCGGTCTTCGGGTTCTGATACCAGTCATGCCTCCCGCCGGGTCGGATGAAGACACACCCATTCTCCTCACTCTGGCGGATGAGGTCGCGCCGTTTCATGCGATCTGGAGTTCCGCAACGTGGCGGACGCCCGGGACTTTGCCCCCGGTGATGTCGTCGTAGATATCCCTCAGGTTTTCCTGAAGTTCCTCCAGGGTTCCGCCCTGCGTCATGTAGTCCGGGAATTCCTCAATGTATCCCAGCCACATGTCCCCATCCTGCCAGTACACGTATCGAACGGTGTTCATGCCATAATACTACCGCCTCCCGCTATCGGTTTCAACCGTCCCGTTTACCTTCCCTTGTCTTTACCCAACGTGCATATTGTGAAGGTCACGGCGACCCGTCCGCGGGTTGACGAATACCTTCCGGTGTGTGGTGTACGCCCAGCATGGGCGTGAGCTTATGGGGTGACCCGCCTACGTCGGAACTCCGGCGCGGCGAGAAGTCCCCTATGGCAGGTCGGTATAGGGAACCATGAGCCGAAGGCCCTGCTGGGGTGTGTCCCCCTATGCTGCCTGTGCTTGCGCGCCGCAAGGGAATCCCCTCACAGGCAACGGCCGGTGCAAGCGGGCGTGCTCTGCGGATTGCTGCCGCGCTCCGTCTCACAAAGGCTTTTTCGCCGAGGCCAGCCAATGCGGCATCGGCGGCGGAAGCGGGCGGCAGGAGAACTCCGTGAAGCCGGCTTCCTCAAGCCACTGCTTGAGCTCCTGATCGGAAAATACCCAGCCGTTCTCGGTGGTCAGGGCCATATTGACGGCAAAAAGCGCTGAGAACCGCGGTGTTGCGCGGGTTGCGTCGGTCATCATGTCCAGAATAAACACGCGGCCGCCGGCGCGAAGCGCGCCGGCCGCGCGCCGGAGAAGGTCCCGGATCGAATCCGGCGTCTCCTGATGGAGCACGCCGAAAAACAGCACCGCGTCGTTGTCGGGTGGAAACGGCATGAGGCGGTAGTCGCCGGCGATCAGTTCCAGGCGGTCGCCTGCCGGATGCCCAGCCGCGAGTTCGCGGGCAACCTTGACAACGGCGGGCAGATCAATCACGCGGCAGCGCGCGAGTTGGCGCTTTTCGGCGAGAAGCATTGAATAGGTTCCCGGCCCTCCGCCCACGTCGAGGATGACGCTGCCGGCCGCAAGGTCAACCTGGTCGAGCGCCGCCCGGCCGATGCCCAGGGCCCGGTGGTGCATCGCCATCACGAACGAGCGGGTTCGTTCGGGATCGGCGCCAAGGTGCGTTTCTGGGCGTTCCACGGGCCGGCCGGAGCGCACGAATTCGGCAAGCTTGCCCCATGCCGCATACACGTCCCGATTGTAGCGCAGAGCGCCGGACAGGTCGGCCGGCGACCCAGGCACGAGGAAAGCGGCTGCTTCGGGAGCATTGGAATAAAGATTCTCTTCCTTCTCCAACAGCCCCACGGCGACGCACGCATCCATCAGCAGGCGGCAGCCGCGGCGGCTCAAGCCGCAGGCGGCTGCGATGGCGTCCGCGTCACTGCCCGGCTTTTTCGCGAGCGCGGCAAAAATGCCGGCGTCAACGGCGGCGAACAGCACACACGATTCGTAGAACGCGCTTGCCATGTCCACGATTCGCTGAGGATTCATGTGACCTCTCTCGCGGGCAGCAGCGCCTCCGCGAGCCAATCGCGTGCCGTGCTGCCCCGCGCAGCCGTATGTTCGTCCGCCCCGTTCACAACATTCCGCCGGCCCCGGCAACTTGTTGACTTGGCGAAGTGTGAAACTGAAGGCTGCGGAAGTCAACATCGGGCGAAAGTCGTTCCGCGCTTTTCCCGTGCCCCACCCAAAGCGCCAGAGGTCTGGCGCAATCCAAACAGCCGGCGCCGGAGTTCAGCCGCCGTGTGTCGCAAGGCGAGCCGAAAGGTAGTGGCGGCCGGTGGTGGGCGATACTGGACTCGAACCAGTGACCTTCTGCATGTCAAGGAAGCCTAACCGTGCGCGCCGGGCGGGAAAGCCCCGTTTTTCTTGGCTTTCTGGCGTATCCGGGGACTGATCCCGGATGACTTGGAATGCAGAAGCGCTCCGAAAGTGGTCCCCTCACCGGAACAGGTCGGAGTGCGTACCGGTTCTGACGATTTGGAGAACATTGCCTTCGATTCGGTAGATGAGCAACCAGTCGCCCTCGATGTGGCACTCCCGGCAGTCCTTGAACACGCCTTTGAGTTGGTGGTCTCTGTACTCTGCCGGCAGCGTTTGGCCTTGGGCCAGGGTTTCGATGACGGTCCGGAGACCGTCGGTGTCCTTGCCTCTCTTCTGCGCCAGTTTGACGTCACGCTTGAACTGGCTCGTCCGTAGGATCTCGTACATGGCTTGACTTGCCGGGGCGTAGTTCGGAGCGCCGATCATAACGCCGTGCCTCGTTCGTGCTCCGCTTCGAACGAAGCCCGGCGGCTCCTATATGCCGAGATCCTTGAAGAGCGCCTCGGTGGTCACGAACCTCTCGCCATGTCCCTTCCGGGCATCCTCGATGGCCCTCCGCGTCGTCACGTTCGGGATGCGAACGTCGAACGGCAAGCCACGATTCAGGATGATCTGGCGATAGAACAGTTCGAACGCCGTCGAGACCGATAGGCCGAGATCGTGAATGATTCTCTCGGCCTCGGTCTTGATGTCGGGTCGGATTCGAGCCCTGGCCGTTGTTGTTTTGACGGAACTCATTGCTTCACCTCGATTTGAACTTCATCGTTCAAGAGTAATGTAGCACATCATGGGCCACACGGCAAGGGCAACTTTCGGCCATGTCTTCACCTTCCCCGCCTGTTCAGTTCCGCCAAGTCGGCGACCGGCGCGAACACCAGACGCTGTTCGAAGTCGCTCTGCACCGTCAGAAAGAACCGTTCGATCTTGCCCTTGCTCCACGCGGCGTAGGGCTTGGCGTGGATCAGCCAGCCCCAGTCCCTCACGCTCTACCCGGAACTCCCGACGCCTGCCCCTGACAAAACGTGCACAACACCCCGCCCATCTTCAGGAGCATGCGTGCATGCTTACACGTGTGCCGCAAGGCGAGCCGAATGATAGTGGCGGCCGGTGGTGGGCGATACTGGACTCGAACCAGTGACCTTCTGCATGTCAAGCAGACGCTCTAACCAACTGAGCTAATCGCCCGCGTTCGGGACGGTCGGCGCCGCCTCCCGGAGGCGGCTTCAGCCAACCTGCGGGCACTATAGGGCAGCCAAGGGGCGAAGTCAACGCCGCCAATCCCGACCGCCAACCTGTCCCACGGTCTTTTCTTTTGGCCTGTTTTTCGCACTCGGACGCCACGGAGGGCGTCCCTCCACGGTCACAAACGCCGTTTCCGGCACTTTGGAGGGTCGGGCTCCGTCCCGACCGGCGAAAAAGACGCCAAAGGGAAAGACCGTGCAACCTGTCCAGCCAACCGGCGCGCTACAGTCGCTCACGCCCCGTCCCCCCCCGGCCTGCCGCGCCTGACACGTGCCGCGCCGCGCCAAAGCCGCAGCAACAGCCAGAGCGCGATCAGCACCGACCAGTACCCCGCAAAAAACCAGGCCGACCGCCACCAGGCAATCCCGACGATTCCCCAGCCGCTGAAGGGATAGAAGAGCAGGGTCTGAAATTTCCCCGCCCCATGCGACACGGCGTCGAGCGCCACATGGGCCGTCCAGGCCACGGACGGGACAAACAGGCGCCGCCAAAAGACATAAAGCAGCGCCGAGACGATCAGGGGCGCCAGCAGATTGTGAACCGCCCGGTACAGCGTCAGCCAGCCGCCGCCAAAGTCATGGAAGAAGTTGCCCGGCGCCCCGCTTGCCGCATGCGCCAGGAACGGCAGCCACATCGAAAGAGCGTCCGGCAGTACGCCGAACACCGCGGCCCACCAGAACGACGGGTCGCGATGCCACGGTCGGTTCGCGCCTTGCCGGCCGCCGGCCAGACCCGTTCGCGAACACAAGGTGGCGCCATAAAGCGCATGCGCCAGAATGTCCATGACTGCCTCCGAAACGCCTGGTCACCCCCCGTTCACTTCGCGAGTTCCAACGACTTGGCGCAGCTTTCCTCCGACACCAGCAGCTCGTCCGTCACCGCCGGCCGCGCCACGGGCGGCAGCGGGTCGTCCGCATCCCAGATCTCCGCCGCCAGAGAGACGTGGCCCGGCCGATGGCCGGGCCCAGGGAACACGGCCAAGCGTTCAGGCTGGCGGCAGATAACGCCGCTCCAGCGGAAAGGCGTTGGACAAGTGCCGGACGACGGGCGGACCGGCATCGGGCGCGCCGACCACCTCCACCACGTCGAAGCGGAACGGCACGCGCGGATTCGGGAGCGCCTGCAGATAACGCACCGCGGCGCGGGAGAGAGCGTGCCGCTTGGCCCGGTCCACCGCGGCGGCCGGGCTGCCGAAGGCTTCGCTGGCGCGGGTCTTCACTTCCACGAACACCAGCGTGCCGCCGTCGCGGGCGACCAGATCCAGTTCGTCCCGCCGGCCCACGCGCACGCGCCGGCCCAGAATCTTGAAGCCGCGTTCCCGCAACGCCCGTTCCGCCTGCGCTTCGCCCCAGCGCCCCGCTCGGGCCGCGGGGGTTTCCGCCGCGGGCGCTCTCCGACACCAGGGCCAAATCCTCACGTCCGCTCCAGAACGCCCGCGCTCGCCGCCCGATAGCGCAGTCCGATGGCGTCCTGCACCGGGCGAAAGGTGCGGCGATGCTCCGGGCAGGGACCGTACTCCAGCAACGCCTGGGCGTGGGCCGCCGTGCCGTAGCCCTTATGCTGCGCAAACCCGTATTGGGGGTAGAGGCGGTCGAGTTCGCGCATCCGAGCGTCCCGCACCACCTTGGCCACGATGCTGGCGGCGGCCACGGACAGGCTCTTGGCGTCGCCGCCGACGATCGGCGTGGAGGGGCACGGCAGGCCGCTGACGGCCAGGCCGTCCACCAGCGCGTGTTCGGGCGGGCGGCTCAGCGCCCGCACGGCCCGGGCCATCGCGGCATGGGTGGCGCGCAGGATGTTGAGCCGGTCGATTTCTTCGGCGTCGGCCATGCCGACGCCGATCTCGACTGCGGCGGCGGCTTCCAACAACAGCCGATAGGCGGCCTCGCGCGCGCTCGGCGACAGTTGCTTGGAGTCGGTCACATGGCGCAGCAGACCGTGCTCTTCGGCCTCGGCAAAGGCGCGATCGAACACCACCACCGCCGCCACCACCGGGCCCGCCAGCGGGCCGCGGCCGGCTTCGTCAATTCCGGCCAGGCGGCCGCAGCCCTCGTTCCAGAACCTGCGCTCGAATTCCAGCAAACGTTCCGTCCCCCCCGCTCCGCCCGTGCGCGCGGGCTCTCAGGCGGACGCTTCCTTCTTCTCGGCCCCCGATTTGAGCCGCGAGCGCTTCCCGCTGCGCGCGCGCAGATAGTAGAGCTTGGCCCGGCGCACGCGCGCCCGCTGCTCGACCTCCACTTTGGCGATGTGCGGAGACTGAAGCGGAAAGATGCGCTCCACGCCCACGCCGTGGGAAACCCGGCGCACGGTGAAGGTGGCCGTGGCGCCGCGGCCGCGGCGCGCGATCACGGTGCCCGCGAACACCTGAATCCGCTCCTTGTCCCCTTCCTTGATCTTCACGTGGACCCGCACGCTGTCGCCCGGCGCCACCGCCGCCGCCTGCTCCTGCCGCTGGTTCAATCTGGCCATCACTTGCCCGCTCATACTCGTCCCTCTTCCGTCGCGCGTCCGGGCGGTCCGCCCGCCCGGCGCCTGATTTCGTCTCCGCCCCTCTCAGTCTTCCCGCTCGTCGGCCAACAGATCCGGCCGCCGCTGTTGCGTTCGCTGCCGCGCCTGTTCCCGCCGCCAGCGCGCGATGGCGGCGTGATTGCCGCTCAACAGCACCTCCGGAACCGCCAGGCCCCGGAACACCGCCGGCCGCGTGTACTGCGGATATTCCAGCAGTCCGCCGCGAAACGACTCCTCCGCCGTCGAGCCCGCGCAGCCCAGCGCCCCCGGCAGCAGCCGCACCACGGCATCGATCACCACCGCCGCCGGCAACACGCCGTTGGTCAGGACGTAGTCGCCGATGGAAATCTCGTCGGTGACCAGCGCCTGTCGGACCCGTTCGTCCACCCCTTCGTAGTGGCCGCAGACAAAGATCAGGTGCCGTTCGGCCGCCAACGTCTCGGCCAGCCTCTGATCGAAGCGCCGGCCCTGCGGCGTCATCAACAGCACCCGGGACTGCGGACCGCGCACGGCCTCCACCGCCTCGAACAGCGGCCCGGGCAGCATGACCATCCCCGGGCCGCCGCCGTATGGGCGGTCGTCGGTCGAGCGGTGCGTGTCGTGCGCGAACGCGCGCAGATCGTGGCAGCGCACCCGCACCAGACCGCTTTCCGCCGCCCGTTTGAGAATGCTCTCTTCCAGAAAACCTTTGAGCATTCCGGGGAAGATGGTAATCACATCGATCTTCAGCGGCTCAGCCATGGCCCGCGCCGCACTGGCTTGGCGCCTTTCAGCCTTTTGCCCGGCGCGCGCGGCGAATCAGGCTGGCGACCGTATCGCTCGCCAGGGCGCCTTTGCTCCGCCAGTATTCGACACGCTCCAGATCGATCTCGAAATTCTTGCCTTCCCGTTTCGGATCGTACCAGCCCAAGGTCTCCAAGCTGCGACCGTCGCGCGGCTTGCGGGAGTCCGTCGCCACCAGCCGATAGCTCAGGTCGTTCTTGGTTCCGGTTCGTCTCAGCCTGATTCGTACTGCCATGCTTCCTCCCCACCCGCTCGGTCAAAGGGCCGTACCTTAGCCGATGCCTACGACTCCTGGCAAGCATTCTTCTCGCCCAGGGCCAACTCGTTTTCGTCAGCCGCTTCGGCGCCGCCATCCTCCCCTTTGCGGGCCGCCTTGGCCCGGAATTTCAAGCCCTCGCCGGACTGCCAGACTTCGATGCGCAGCGTGTTCTCCAGCCGGCCCCGCAAAATTTCCTCCGAGAGCGGATCCTCCAGATAGCGCTCGATCGCCCTGCGCAAAGGCCGCGCGCCCAGGGCCGGATCGAACCCCTTTTCGATCAGGAAGTTGCGCGCCGTGCGGGTCACGCTGACCTCGCGGCCTTTGGCCGACAGCCGCGCCTGGACTTTCGCCAGTTCCAGATCGAGAATCCGCTCCACGTCCTCGCGCGTCAACTGCCGGAAGACAATGATGTCGTCGAAGCGGTTCAGAAACTCCGGCTTAAAGACCCGCCGCGCCTCTTCGAGCATGCCGGCCTTCAACTTCTCGTAGCTCGCCGCCTCGGTCGTCCTGCCAAAGCCCAGGCCGGCGGAGCGCTTCGAGGCGTCCTGCCCCAGGTTCGACGTCAGGATCAGCACCGTGTTGCGAAAATCCACCTTGCGCCCGAAACTGTCCGTGAGCGTGCCCTCTTCCAGCACCTGCAAGAGCATGTTCATCACATCCGGGTGCGCCTTCTCCACTTCGTCGAACAGCACCACGGCATACGGCCGCCGGCGCACTTTCTCCGTGAGCTGACCGCCCTCGTCATAGCCCACGTAGCCCGGCGGCGAACCGATCAGCCGCGAGACGGTGAATTTTTCCATGTACTCCGACATGTCGAACTGCAACAGCGCGTCGGCGTCGCCGAACATGAACTCGGCCAGCGCCTTGGCCAGCAGCGTCTTGCCGACGCCCGTAGGCCCCAGGAAGATGAAGGAGCCGATCGGCCGGCGCGGATCCTTCAAGTCCGCCCGCGAGCGGCGCAGGGCCTTGGCGATCTTCTCCACCGCCTCGCTCTGGCCCACGACGGTCTTGGCCAGCTCCTGCTCCATCTGCAGCAGGCGTGCCAATTCCTTGCCCTCCATCCGCCGCAACGGAATGCCGGTCATGCGGGAAACCACCATGGCCACGTGCTCCTCGGTGACCGTGAGCTTCTCGCCGCCGGTCGTGTTCCGCCATTCCTTGACGATCGCGTCGAAAATCTCGCGTTCCTTCTTTTCCCGGTCGCGCAATTCCGCGGCCTCCTCGAAGCGCTGTTCCTTGATCGCCTGCTCCTTGCGCTGCCGCAGGGTTTCGATCTGCTGTTCGCGTTGCCGCAAGTCCGGCGAGCGGGTGGTCGAGAGCACCCGCACGTGCGCGCCGGCCTCGTCGATGGCATCGATGGCCTTGTCCGGCAAATATCGGCCGGTCACGTAGCGCCCCGTCAGCCGCGCGGCGGATTCCAGCGCCTCGTCCGTGTAGCGCACGTTGTGATGCGCCTCGTAGCGCTCGCGGATGCCCTTGAGAATCGCGATCGTTTCCTCCACCGAGGGTTCGTCCACGCGCACGGTCTGAAACCGCCGCTCCAGCGCCGCATCCTTCTCGATGTACTTGCGATACTCCGTCAGAGTCGTGGCGCCCACGCACTGCAGTTCGCCCCGCGCCAGGGCCGGCTTGATGATGTTCGAGGCGTCCATCGCCCCCTCGGCCGCGCCCGCCCCCACGATCGTGTGCAGTTCGTCGATGAACAGAATGATGTTCTTCGCCTGGCGGATTTCGTCCATCACCGCCTTGATCCGTTCCTCGAACTGGCCGCGGTACTTGGTGCCGGCAATCATCAGCGCCATGTCCAGCACGATCACCTTCTTGTCGCGCATCCCTTCCGGAACGTTGCCCGCCACGATGGCTTGCGCCAAGCCTTCGACCACCGCCGTCTTGCCCACGCCCGCCTCGCCCAGCAGCACCGGGTTGTTCTTGTTGCGGCGGCAGAGAATCTGAATCACGCGCTCGATTTCATCCTTGCGGCCGATCACCGGGTCCAGCGCCGACTGCCGCGCCAACTCCGTCAAATCGCGTCCGAAGGCGTTGAGCGCCGGCGTCTTGCTCTTGGCCGCCGCCGGCTTTGCCGGCGCGGACGCGGCGGGCGACGGCGCGCCGGACGCGGCGCCCGTCTCGTCTTCCGCGTCCAAATCGGGATCCAGCTCCTTCATCACCGCCAGCCGCGCCGACTCCAGGTCAATGTTCAAGTTCCGCAGCACCTGGGCCGCCACGCCTTCCCCTTCGTGCAACAGCCCCAGCAGGATATGCTCCGTTCCGACATAGCTGTGATTCAGCGCCTGCGCCTCGGCCATCGCCAGTTGCAGCACCTTCTTGGACCGCGGCGTAAACGGCACATTGCCCACCGTCTTGGTCTCCGGCCCCTGCCCCACCGCGCGCTCCACTTCCAGGCGCACTTTCTCCAGCGAAACCCCCATGCTCTCCAAGACGCTGACCGCCACGCCCTCGCCCAGCGCAATCAAACCCAGCAGCAAGTGCTCCGTCCCCACATAGGGGTGGTTGAAACGCTCCGCTTCCTGCTGAGCCAGTTTGATGGCCCGTTGCGCGCGCGGCGTAAAATTACCGAACCCATTCATCGCCAACGTTTAACCTCATTCCGTAAAGCGGGCGTTGCGCAGCCGCTCGCCGATCACCTTGGCCCGCAGTTCGTCGCGTTCCTCGGGAGTCAGCTCCTCGTGCGCTATCTTCTGCAAATGACCGGGTTGTGTCAAGATCATCAGTTCGTTCAGACAGTCCAGATCCACATGCCCCACCAAACCCAGTTCCACGCCCAACCGCAGCGCCGAGAGCCGTTCGATCGCCTCGCTGGATGATAGAATCCGCGCGTGCAGCAGAACGCCCAGCGCCCGCCCGATCTGGTCGAGCAGATACGTACGCCGACTTTCCAACAGCCGCAGACGCGCGTTTCGCTCGTGCGTTTCCAACTCGCCGATGGTCTGAAACAGGCGGTTGACCAGCGCCACCTCGGTCTCGCCGATGGTCATCTGATTGGACACCTGATACATGTTGCCGTGCGCCTCCGTCCCCTCGCCGGTCAATCCCCGCACGGTCAGCCCGATGCGCTCGAGACCGTTGATCACCGCCTCGATCTCGTCCATCAGCTTCAGCCCCGACAAGTGCAGCATCACGCTGGCCCGCAGGCCGGTGCCCAGATTGGTGGGGCAGGCCGTGATGTAGCCCAGCCGCGGGGAGAAGGCGTAGTCCAGGAGTTCCTCCAGTTCCGTGTCCACCTGGTCGATCCGCATCCAGGCCGTCATCAGGTCCAGGCCGGGCATCAGGGCCTGCAGGCGCAGATGGTCTTCCTCGTTGACCATCACCGCGATCTGCTCGTCGGCCGTCACGGCCACCCCGCTGCCGGGGCCGCGTTCTGCCAGTTCGTGGCTGATCAAGTGCCGCTCGGTCAGAATGTCTTTCTCCGTGGCGCTCAGCGCGCCCATGTCCAGGTAAACCGCCTCCCGCAACGAGGGCGCCGCCTCGAGCGCTGCGCGCAGCTTGCCGGCCAGCCGCACCCGGCGATCCTCGCCGGCCCAGCCGGGAAAGCGCTCCCCCTTGACGTTGCGGGCCAGCCGCACGCGGCTGCTGATCACGATTTCCGTCGCCTGCTTCGAGCCCAGCCAGGCGCCGGATTTGCGAACGATCTGGTCCAGATTCATCGCACGCCGTCTCCGATCGGATTCTCGCGGCGGGCTTGCTCGCCGCCGGCGGCCTCGCGCCGCGCCGGCCCGCGCAAGAGCCGGATGCGGTCCCGCAGCCGCGCCGCCTCCTCGAAGTTCTGCGCGTCCACCGCCTCTTGCAGCGACTTTTGGAGCCGCGCCAGTTCCGCCGCCGCGCGTTCCTTGACGGGAACCTTCCCCACATGGCCCGGACATTCGGGGATCGATTCCAGATACGTCGCCGCTTCCTCCGCAAACACGTCGTAACAGGCGGGGCAGCCCAGCAGCGAGGTCTTGCGAAACTCGCTGGCCTTCATCCCGCAGGCGGGACAGGTCTTTTCTCGCGCCGCGCGCCGGGGGGCCGGCGCGGCCTCGCCGAAGAGCAGATCCTTGAGCAACGGCAACGGCAGGGTCGAGTCAAACCCGTGTTCCCGGGCGCAGGCATGGCAGGCATGCAGTTTCTTGGCCACGCCGTTGATCACCTGCTTGATGAACACCGTGGCTTCCTGTTTCTTGCAAATATCGCACTTCATGCATCCGCTCCGCAGTCCGATCCCAATCTCGAGCAGGATTATAGGACGGCCGCTTCGCCGGAAGCAAGCCCCGACATCCCCCCTGTCGTGGAGTTTTCAAAAGCGGAATTTTTGGAGCGAGCAAAAGCGGAAAGCAGGTGAGTGTTCAGCGAGGTCGGTTGGTGAAGAGCATGACGGGGAG
>Ga0101944_10002276_pt1 | contig 32085 bp, 25 predicted proteins | sample DewCreD2012metaG_FD_75245 | JGI IMG/M metagenome (GOLD analysis project Ga0101944, IMG submission 75245) | Hot spring sediment bacterial and archeal communities from British Columbia, Canada, to study Microbial Dark Matter (Phase II) - Dewar... ... | reverse complement strand
GATCATGTCGGCGGCCGGCGAGCATAGGAAGGCCACCACGCCGGCGACGTCTTCAGGCGTGACCACGCGGCCGGCCGGGGTGCCGGCCGCAATCTTGTCCAGCACATCGGCCTGGCGCATCGTGGCGAAATGTTTGAGCGCGTCGGTGGCCACGATGCCGGGCGAGACGGCGTTGACGACGATGTTCTGCGGCGCCAGCTCGACGGCCAGGTAGCGCGTCACCGCCTCCAGCGCGGCCTTGCTGGCGCCGACGACCACGTAGTCCGGCAGGACGCGAAACGAGCCGGGGCTGGACACGCTGACGATGTGACCGCCGCCGCGGGCCGCCATGCCGGGCGCCGCGCGCTGGGCGCAGAACAGCGCCGCGCGGGCGTTGATGTTCATCGTCCAGTCCCAGCCCTTGATTTTCTGCTCCATCACCGGCCGGTTATAGCCGGAGGCGGCGTTGTTAATCAGAATATCCACGCCGCCGAACGCCTTCTCGGCCTCGGCGAAGAGGGCCTCGATGCCCTCCGGCGTGCCGACATCGGCTTTGACCACCACGGCGCGGCGCCCGCGCGCCTGCGCCTCGGCCGCCGTCGCCTCAGCCGGCGCGCGGTTGCGGAAAAAGTTGACGACCAGGTCGGCGCCGTCCGCCGCCAGGCGCAGCGCGATGGCGCGGCCGATGCCGCGGCCGGACCCGGTAACGACGGCGACTTTGTGTTGTAAGAACATAGCGCCTCGACGAAGGGGATGGGGCTAGCGCCGGCCGCGGCCGGACCCGGTAACGACGGCGACTTTGTGTTGTAAGAGCATAGCGCCTCGACGAAATACGGTCTCCGAATGGCCGTTGACGTAGGTTGAGTGAGCGCGAGGGGGCCTGCCTCTATGGATCAGCGCTATCCATCATTTTGAGCGGCTTGAAGAGACCCCGATCGAATTCCGCGATGCGCTCCGGCCCGAGGGCTTCCAGCGCGGCGCGCGCCGCCCGGGCGTCGGCCCGCAATTGGGCCACGTCGACGCCGCGGCAGACATCCGGCAGCGGGTCCAGCCACTGCCGCTGGCGCAGGAACATCTTGAGCGCGCCGTTGTAGTTGCCGCGTTCGATTTGAAGATAAGCGACGGCCACCTGGAGCAGGCCGCGATACAACTCGCGCGCCGGGCCGGGCTCGGCGTTCCAGGCATGCTCAAGCGCTTCATGCGCCTCGAAGAACTCCCCGCGATTGAAAAGCGCAATCCCGTCCCGGGCCGGCGCTGAGAGCGGCGCGCAGCAGTCGGCTTCCAGGGCGGCGGCGTCCACGCGGCGCGCATGCTTCTGCAACCACTCTGGCAGTGAGCGCATCAGCGCGCTCCTGGCCAGGATCACATCGCAGCCGACGTCTTCGGCGCGCGCCCGCAGGGCCAGGTCGATGTGCGGGCCAAAGGCCACGACCGGGATGCGGCGCGTGGCCGGCGATGATTTCAGCGACGCGATCCAGACCTCCCAGGGGAGGGCGTCATTGCTCAGATCAACCAGGACCAGCGCCGGCTGCCACTCCACCACCTGGCGGACAAAGGCCGCGCCGCGTCCGCTGAGCGGCTCCCCAGGCCCGCGCGCGTGGGGGGCCCCGGCTTCGACGATGTCGCCGCGCTCGATCCAGCGCATCTCGAAGCCCAGCGCACGCGCCGTGGTCTCGATCGGCGCCATAAAAAACAGGTCGGAGATCAGCCCCAGGATGAGGGGCGGCGGCGATGTCATGGTGAGGGATAGCCGGTCGGCTCGGGCACCTGCGTGGCCGGGTAGCCGTAGCCCTGCGGCAGGGAGGTTTCTGTCGGCGCCGCCGGCGTGGCAGTCTCCGTGGCGGTGGGCGTCTCCGCGCCCGACGTCGCGCCGGCCGCCGGCGCAGTCGGGGTCAGCGTGGAGGTGGCCGTTGGGCTGGCCGTCGCGCCGGCCGGCGCAGGTCCAGCGCCCCCAGCGCCGGCTGACGTCGCGCCGGTCGTCGGGGTGGGCCGCGTTGCGGCGGCCGTGGGGCTTGGCGTCATGGTCGGCGGCTCCGTCGCCGTCGCCGTCGGGCCGGGCGTGGCCACCCACGGCGTCCGGGTCGGCGGCGGCAGCGGGTTGAGGACGGTCTGGGGGTTGAGAAACACGAGGGTGAGGTAGGCGCAGGCGCAGGCCGTCAGCGCCAGGGTGATCCCGGTCAGCGTGTACCAGATGACGGCTGGCACCGGGCCAGCCGTCTGAGATGGCCGCGGCGTCGGCGGCGTGGCGTCGTCGGTCATAGATGCGGATTGTAGCACAGCGATCCGGCCGGTCTTCTGTGCTAGAATGACGACGCGAGCCGCTTGGTTCGCTTTTTTGTCCCGGCCCGCCTTGTTTGCATGTCTCCGCTGATCCCGCTTGGCCTGTTGCTGGCCGGCACGGCTGTCTTGCTCGTCAGCCTGTCTCCGCGTTTCCCCTACGCCGGGGGCAGCGCCGCCATCACGGCTGCGCTCGCCTGTCTGGCGACTCTGGTGTTAGGTTGGAGGCTGCCGGTCCAGGCCGAGCTGTCCGCCTGGGGGCAGGTCGGTTTGCTCCGCAACAATTTGCAGTTGAGTGTGGACGGCGCCGCCTGGCTGCCGGCTCTGGCCACGACCATGATGTGCCTGGCGGCCTTGCTCACCGGCCTGGCCCGGCCCGGCGGCCAGCGGCTGGCGCCCCGGGCGGCCAGCCTGCTCTTGACCTTTGCCGGCCTGGCGGCGCTGTTTGCCGATAACCTGGTGACCCTCGTGATGGCCTGGGCCGGCCTCGATTTCATCTATTTCCTGACGTTGATCCTGCTGGCGCGCGGCGAAGGCGTCCAGCCGCAGGCGGCCCTGCATCTGACCTTCAACTCGCTCGGCACGCTGTTTGCGCTGGCGGCGGCCCTGCTGGTCAGCCGGGAGCGCGTGGACCTGACGCTGCACGCCGCGATCACGGCGCCGGGCTCGGCGCTGCTGATGACGCTGGCGGCCGTGTTCCGCCTGGGCCTGTTCCCACTGCACCTGGGCCTGCCGGTGGAGGCGAACATCCGTCAGGGTCTGGGATTGCTGCTGCGGCTCATCCCGGCGGCGGTGGCGCTCATGGCGGTGGCGCGCCTGGCGGCGTTTGGGTTTGCGGAAGGCCTGCGACCCTGGTTGACCGCCTTCGGCGTGGCCGCGCTCTTAGTCGGCAGCGCCCAGTTGTGGAGCAGCCCGGAGCCGCGTCAGGGCCTGACCTTTGTCGTCATCGCTCAATCGGGACTGGCGCTCCTGGTGGGGCTGTGGGGCGGGGCCCAGGCGTTAAGCGGCGTGATTGCCCAGACCCTGACGCTGCTGCTCGGCAGCGCCCTGGTTTTTCTGGCGAATGGCTATGATGAACTGCGTCCATGGGCGTCCGTTTTGCCCGGCCTGGGCGTGGCTATACTGGCCGGCGTCCCGGCGACGGTGGGTTTTGTGGGTCTCAACGTGTTATACAGCCGCCTGCTCGATCCCGGGCATTGGGCCTTGTGGCTGGCGCTGGCCGGGGTCGTTGTGGCGCAGGCCGTCCTGGTCGGCGGCCTGCTGCGGGCGGTCGCCTGGCCGGGGGACCCGATTGAGGGCGGGGCGCCCGGGCTGGCCGGGTATGTGACCGGGCTGGCGTTGTTGGGCGTGTTCGGGGTGCTGCCGGGCGTGGCAGTGGAGCAGTTCGGCGGGATTATGGGGGTCGCGCACGCCGGCGTGCTGGGCCTGGAAGCAGCCCCGAACTGGATCGCCCTGGGCGTGAGCCTGGCGGCGGCCCTGGCGGGCGCAGGTCTGTGGCGTTTTGAGACCGTTGTCCGCGGCCGGACGGAGTCGGCGGCGCAGTTTGTGACTGCGCTGCTGCGCCTGGACTGGCTCTACCGGCTGGCGTGGGGTGCGGTTCGCGTCGTGGACCGGTTGATGTTCCACCTGGCCGGCGTGCTCGAAGGCGAAGGGGCGTTGCTCTGGGCGCTGGTCGTCGCCCTGGCCGTGATGCTGTTGTTCCGAGGATGACGGAACGGTTGTCGTCGCTGTCTCTGCCGGCCCTGGTCGGCGTGTTCATCACCGTGGCCGCGCTGACGTTGACCACGCAGTGGCGTCTGCGCCTGGCGATTCTGGCGATCCAATATGTGCTGACGGCCCTGATCATCGCCCAATCCGTCATCTGGCAGGTGGCGGCGGTCAAAGCGGCCGTCGGGCTGCTGGTGGTGGTCATGTTGAACCTGACGGCGGCCGAGGTGTCGGCCGCGCGCCGCGCCGGCGAGGCGGTCCGGGCCGGCGACGAGCGGCCGGCGTGGCGCCGGATCGAGCTTCAGACCAACCTGCCGTTCCGGGTGGCGGCGCTGCTCCTGGCCTCCGTGGCGACGTGGTATCTGGTGACCGAGTCTGGCCTGGCCCTGGTGGACCTGCCGCTGGAGCTCAACCTGGCGGCGGTCCTGCTGATTGTGCTCGGCCTGCTCGGGCTGGGGTTGAGCGAGGAGCCGATGAACGCCGGTATCGGTCTGCTCATGGTCCTGAACGGCTTCGAGCTGTTGTATGCGCCGGTGGAGAGGTCGCTGACGGTGGTGGCCATGCTGGCCGGCGTGAATTTCGGCGTGGCGCTGGCGGTGAGCCACCTGGCGCTGCTGTCCTACGCCGGGAAAGGCGCCAGCGAATGATCCCGGCGCCCATGATCTTCCTGGCGCTGCCGTGGCTGGCGGCGGCGGCGGTCTACGTCTGCCGGCAGCGCGGCTGGCGGGCGGCCGAAGTAACGGTGGCGATCGGCGCGGCTCTGACCGGCGCCGCGCTGGCCGTCTGGCTGCCGCTGGAGGCGGCGCCGTTCCTGCGCGATTCGTTTGGCGTGCTGGGACGGCGTTTCGTCATGGAGGCCGCCGACCGCGGCGCGCTGGGCCAGATTTTTCTGCTGGCCGGCCTGGTCTTCTTTGGCGCCGCCCTGCGCCCGCAGGGGCGTTTCTTCCTGGCCGCCGGCACGGCCGCGCTGGGCCTGCTGGCGGCGGCGCTTTTTGTCCGCCCGTTCCTGTTCGCCGCCATCTTCCTGGAGCTGGCGGCGGCGCTGGCCGTGTTCATGCTGGCGGACCAGGCGCACCCCGACACGCGCGGCGCGCTGCGCTATCTGACCTATACGACGCTGGGTATGCCCTTCATCCTGTTCACGGGCTGGCTGGTGGAGACGAGCGCGGCCAACCCGCAGGACCCGCAGCTCCTGACGCTGGCCACTTACTCGCTGGCGGCCGGGCTGGCCATCCTGCTGGGCGTGGCGCCGTTCCACAGCTGGGTCCCGGTCGTGGCCGAACACGCGCCGCCGCTGGCGACGGCGTTTGTCACGACGGTTATGCGCGTCCCGATCGTCTTTTTGACCCTGAAGCTCCTGGCGACTGAAGCCTGGCTGGGCGGGAACCCGCTAGTCTACAACATGTTGACCCTGGCGGGGTTTGCGATGGTGGGCCTGGGGGCCTTGTTCGTCTTTGGGCAGCAGAACCTCGGGCGCAGCGTGGGCTATGCGCTGGTGATCGAGATCGGCGCGGTCCTGCTGGCCATTGGGCTGGGGACCCTGGCCGGGGTGGAGGCCGCTCTGGCGGCGCTGGCGTTGCGCGGCCTGGGGATGTGGTTGTGGGCGGTCGGGCTGGACGAGCTGCGGCGCTCGGCGGCCGACAGTTCATTTGAAGCCCTGCGCGGTCTGGGCTGGCGGCACCCCTTCGCCGTGACGGCGGTGGCGATGGGGATGTTGTCGCTCGTCGGTCTGCCGTTGATGGCCGGTTTCCCGCCGCGTTGGGCGCTGCTGCGCCTGCTCATGGAGCAGACGCCCGCGCTGGCCGCTATCCTGCTGGCCGCCATGACCAGCGTCGGAGTCGTGATCATGCGCGGCCTGGCCGCGCTGACCACGCCCAAATCGCCGGACGACGTCATCCAGCCTGAAGAAAGCCGGCTGGGCAAAGCGGCTTTCAGCGCCGGCGTCCTTCTGGTCCTGTTGCTGGGCGCCTTTCCGCAATGGGTGCTGCCCGCCGCTACGGGCGCGGCTTCGGCGCTGGCGCCGCGCTGACCGCTCGGACCTCTCACCCCGCGCCGGCCGGGGCCCTCAGCCGCCGGTAGACAGCCTCCAGGTTCGGGAGGAGGGCGCTCCAATCGTAGCGGCCCTGCACGAAGTCGCGCCCGGCGAGGCCGAGGCGCCGCGCTTCAGCCGGATCCGTCAGCAGGCGCAGCACGGCCCGGGCGAAATCGGCCGGCGCATCGGCGAGGAGCAGCTCGCGCCCGGCTTGCACCGGAAACCCCTCGGCGCCGAGGGTGGTCGACACCACCGGGCGCGCCAGCGCCATCGCCTCGAGCAGCTTGAGGCGGGTGCCGCCCCCCATCCGCAGCGGCGCCACGAACACGGCGGCCTGCGCCATCAGCGGGCGCACATCGTCCACGGCGCCCGTCACTGTGATCCCGTCCCGTCCATCCAGCGCCTGAACCGCCGGGGTCGGCTTCTGCCCGACGATCATGAACCGGGCCTGCGGCTGCGCGGCGCGCACGCGCGGCCAGACCGAGGCCGCAAACCACAGCACGGCGTCGATGTTCGGCCGGTAGTCCATCTTGCCGGTGAAGATGACGGCCGCCGGCCGGGCGTCGTCGGGCGGGGGGGCCGGCGCGAGGAAGGACGCATAGCCGGCGACGTCGATGCCGTTGGGGATGACGCACGGCTCCAGGCCGGGGACCAGCGCCCGCAGGCTGGCGGCATCCTCAGCTGAGACGCACGTCACAGCATCCACCTGGCGGCAGGTCCAGGCTTCGAGCTGCTTCAGGCGCGGCCACTGGAGCCACGAGTAGAGCGCGGCCGGCCAGCGCGCCGGGCGGGCCAGGTCGACGCGGGCGGCGCGCCGCTGAAGCATGTGCTCGACGTTGTGGGCGTCGTAGAGGCGGCGCGGGCCGGGCGGGATCGCGGCCAGATACGGCGCCATCTCCAGGCCTTCAATCTGGACCAGGTCGAAGGACGCGGCGCGAACCGTGTCGGCCAGTTGCCGGCTGAAGGCCGGCGACCATAGCCGGCGCGCGAGGTCGGCGTGCGGCGAGAAGAGCGCGCGCAGACGTTCGGCGCGGGTCCGGCGGGGCACCGGCACGGCGCGGACGCGCGCGCAAACGGCCGTCAGCTCGGGCGGGATCGCGGAGGCGGCCTCGTCGGTGAAGGTCAGCAGCGTGATGGTGTGGCGCTGGCTGAGGTGGCGGATCAGGCCCCAGTTGCGGAGCGCGGTCCCCTGGCGCGGCGGGTAAGGGAGCTGGGGGGCGAGGAAAAGGAGATTCACGGGAGCCGGTGGCGGGGGCAGGGGGCAGACGGCCGGTGCGAGCGATTTCAGTCTGGCGGCGGGGCGCACAGGCGCCGGAGGGTTGCCACCAGCAGGCGGTGCTCGACGGCGTGGATGCGGGCCTCCAGGTCCGCCAGGGTATCCTCAGGCCGGATGGGCACGATCTCCTCAGCCAGCACGGGCCCGGCGTCCACGGCCTCGTCCGGGACCAGGTGGACCATGACGCCGGTGTGGGCGATGGCGCCGCGCCGGTAGGCGTCGTAGGCTCTTTCGATGGCGCGCACGCCCGGGAACGCGCCGGGCAGGGCCGGATGCAGGTTGAGCACCCGGTCCGGGAAACGCCCCAGAAAATGCATGGAGAGCAGGCGCATCCAGCCCGCCAGCACCACCCAGTCCGGCTCGAACGAGGCCACCAGCTCGGCCAGCTCCGCGTCATACTCCAAGCGGGTCTGCGTCGTGCGGCGCGGCTTGTAGATAGCCGGGATCAGGGCGTTGTGCGCGCGCATCAGGCCAAAGGCGTTCTCCTTGTTGGAGATGACGGCCATGACCTGCGCCGGCAGTTCGCGCGCGGCGCAGGCGTCGATGATGGCCTGCAGGTTGCTGCCGTGGCCCGAGATCAGGACGACCAGCCGGGCGAGGGTGTTCCGGGGCGGCGCGCTCATCGCAAGGTCACTTTCCTTTCCCCGGCTATCAGCTCCCCGATGACGAAGCTTTCCTCGGGCAGGGCGGCCTGCAGGTCGTCGGCGTCGGCGCGGGCCGCGACGATCACCATGCCGATCCCCATGTTGAAGACCCGGTGCATCTCGTCGTCGCCGACGCCGCCGCGCTGCTGGATAAGCCGGAACACGGGCGGCGTCGGCCAGCTCCCGGCGCGCACCACCGCGCCGAGGCCCTCGGGCAGGATGCGCGGGAGGTTCTCGACGAAGCCGCCGCCGGTGAGGTGGGCCAGGGCCTTGATGGCCGTCGGCCGTTGGCGGAGGGCGGTGTGCAGGAGGGGAAGGTAGGAACGGTGCGGGGCCAGGAGCACGTCGGCGAGCGGCGCGCCCAGCTCCGGGAAAACGGCGTCCAGCGGGACCCCGTCGAAGACGCGGCGGATGAGCGAGTAGCCGTTGGTGTGCGGGCCGGACGAACGCAGCCCGATCAGCACGTCGCCGGGCGCCAGGTCCGGCCGGGGCAGGACCGCGTCCCGTTCCACCACGCCCACGATCGTGCCGGCCAGGTCGAACTCGCCCGGCTGGTAGACGCCGGGCATCTCAGCCGTCTCGCCGCCGAGCAGCGCGCAGCCGGCCGCCCGGCAGGCCGCCGCCACGCCGCCCACCACGGCGGCGACCTGGGCCGGGTCGATCCGGGACGAGGCGATGTAGTCCAGGAAGAACAGCGGCCGCGCGCCCTGGACCAGGATATCGTTGACGCAGTGGTTGACCAGGTCCTGGCCGATGGCGTCGTAGCGCCCGGCCTGGGCCGCGAGCTTGATCTTGGTGCCGACGCCGTCAGTGGAGGCGACGAGCACGGGCGCGCGCAGGTCTTTGAGCGCGCTCGCGTCGAACAGGCCGCCGAACGCGCCGAGGCCGGCCAGCACCTCCGGGCCGTAGGTGGCGCGCACGGCGTCGCGCATCAGTTCGACGGCGCGGTTGCCGGCGTCGATGGAGACGCCGGAGAGATTGTAAGAACTCATCTCACTTCCACATCCACATACGCTTCGGAGTAATTCCCATCCAGGTCTTCGACGATGAAGCCGAGGTTGTACCGGCCGGGCGGGGCGTCGATGGCGAACCACGTCCAGGGCGTCGCGCCGAAGGTCAGCGTCTCGCCCTCGGTCGTGTAGTAAGCCTCGGTCGCCAGGTCGTACCACGTGTCCAGCAGGATGAACCGGTCCCCGGCCTGCGGCGTGATCTCGCTGGGCGCGCCCGTGCCATCCGCGCCCGTGAAGCCGAACACGGCCCGCAGGTCGCCGCGGCCGTCGAAGATCACGCGGGCATAGCGCTTCTCGCCGGAGGCGAAGACATACCTCCCGTCGGTGGAGAAGGTGGCGTCCTCGGCGGTGGCGCCGTAGCCCTCCGGGTTGAGCAACGCCTGCACCTGGCGCGTCCCGTCGTCGATGGCGTACAGCGTCGGCGTCCACTCGAACTCGATCGGGATCTCGGGGCCGTCCCAGACCGGGTAGAAGACGCCGTCCACCGCCTGGGTCGCGTCGCCCTCGATGAAATCCTGGTCGGCGAACTTCAGCGCGTTGCGCGCCTCGTCGTAGTAGCCGACGAACAGGTAGATGAAGCCGATGTTCTCACCGGTGGCCTGCGTGGTCAGGATGACGGGCTGGTCGGCCGTGGCGATCCCGGCCGAGAGCTCGATCGGATCGAGCGTGATCGTCCCGGCGCCGGGCGCCACCCCGGCCGCCTCCGGAGCCGGCGTGGGCAGCGTCACGGTCCGGGTGAGCGGCCGGCCGGTGTAGTGCGCCACCAGGAAATCGTCCCAGAGAGAATTGTCGGCGAAGCGCTGGGCGACGGAGGTGTACGACGCGTAACCCGACAGCGAGGCGCGAAACAGATCGGAGTTGGGGAAGTAGATGGACATCCCGTAAGCGCCGGGCCGTTCCGGGCCGCTGGTCTCCGCCAGGATGGCATCTCCCATCGCGGCGAGCAGGGCTTTGGCGGCGTCGGTCACGGCGGCGTCGCCGGTCTGCTGCGCGGCCAGCGCCGCGAAGTGCGCCAGGTCGATATAGCTGGGCGGCGCCGCCTCGCCGAAGATGCTTTCGAAAGACTGCGCGTAGCGGCGCGCGCGCGCCACCAGGCTTGGGTCCGCCTCGCCCAGCCTCAGCGCGAACTCGTCCAGGGCCTGGAGGACGGCCGGGAGCCGCTCCAGGTCCACGGCCGAGAGCGTGGCCGAGGCGGCGGTGGCCTGCGCCACTGCCTCAGCGGACAGGCGCCGGCCGGTGTAATCGGCGCGGGCCTCGTCGTCCACCACGCGCTCGTCCGCGACGATGTAGGTGTCCACGATGGCCCGGCCCAGCGCCGCGCCGTCCATGCCGGGGTTGTTGACGAGCTCGTTCAGGAAGGCGGCGTAGGCCCAGCCCAGGCCCGGCTCCACCTCCTGCGAAGCGACGGCGTAGCGCGCGTAGGGCTGCACGGCGGCAAAGACCTCGACGTGCGCCATCAGGCAGGCGTCGAAACCGATCAATTCGAACTGGCCGATCCCGGTCTCGCGCACCGCCTGCGCCAGGGCGCGATCCAGTTCCATCAGGTAGAGCAGGTCGCCGAAGGCGCGCGCGATGGGCACGTCGTCGCGCCCCTGGCCGCGCGCCGTCGGGTCGTTCCAGCCGCCCGGCCATCCCATGCCGTGGTCGGACAGGATCAGCGCATACTTGTCCGCCGGGTAGTTCTCCACCGCCCAGCGGACGAAGTCCACCAGGGTCTCGCCGTCGGCCATGTTGGATTCGCCCTCGGCCGCCGGCTCGGAGCCGAGCCGGTAAAGGTCATCGTCCTGCCGGATGAAATAGCGGCGCGTGCTGTCCCAGTCGCCGTCGCCGCGGAAGCCGCCGCGGTAGCGGTCGATCTGCGACACGAGGCGCACCCGGTCGGTGGAACCGACGCGCTCGGCCTCGTTCAGGTCGATGAAAATATCCTGTTCCAGCACCTCGTCGTCGGCGTTCTGGTACAGCATGACGGTCCAGGTCTGGTTCGGGCGGGTCGTCGAGCCTCCGGCGCCGGCCGGCGCCGGGGTGCGGGTGGGCGCCGGCGGGCGCGGCGTGCTCGTGGCCGGCTCTTCGGCGACGCCGGCGGCCTCGGTCTGAAGGATGGCGGCCTCCTCCGTGGCCAGCGCGGACTCGAGTTCGCGCAGCGCCGCCTCGTCGAGGCACGCGGCGAGCAACAGGCTGAAGGCGATGGCGATCACGGTCAGGGAGCGTAGCGGACGCGGCATGCTGGGCCTCTAAGGTGTGGGCGGGCGTTCAACCGGGGCGGCGACGGCGCGCCAGCCGATGTCCCGGCGATACTGTTTCCCGTCAAAGTGGACCTGGCGCACGGCGGCGTAGGCGGCCCGCAGGGCCTCCGGCAGGCCCGCGCCCCAGCCCGTGACGGCCAGCACGCGGCCGCCGGCGGTGATGATCTTGTCGTCCACGCGCTGCGTGCCGGCGGACACGCGCTGCGTGCCGGCGGACACGCGCTGCGTGCCGGCGGACACGCGCCGCGTGCCGGCGTGAAACACGACCGCATCCGTGAGCGGCGCGTCGAGGCCCGTGATCGTGCGGCCGGTCGGGCAGGCCCCGGGATAGCCCTCGGATGCCAGGACCACGCACGCCGCCGCGCCGGGTTTCCAGCGGATCTCAAGCGCGCCCAATCGGCCCTCGGCGCACGCCAGCGCGACCTCGAGCAGATCGCTTTCCAGCAGCGGCAGCAGGGCCTGCGTCTCCGGGTCCCCGAAACGGCAATTGAACTCCAGCACGCGCGGGCCGGCGCGCGTCAGCATCAGGCCGGCGTACAGGCAGCCAACGAACGGACGCCCTTCGGCGCGCAGGCCATCCACCGCCGGCTGCAGCACGCGGCGCATCACCTCGTCGACCAGCGCGGCGGGCGCGCACGGGGCCGGGGCGTAAGCGCCCATCCCGCCCGTGTTCGGGCCGCGGTCGCCGTCGAGCAGGCGCTTGTGGTCCTGGGCGGGCGGCATGGCGCGCACGGTCACGCCGTCGGTGAAGGCCAGCAGCGAGACCTCCTCGCCCTCCAGCCGTTCTTCGATCACGACCTCATCGCCGGCGGCGCCGAACTCGCGCGCGAGCATGATCCGGCGCAGCGCGGCCTCGGCCTCCGCGTCGCTGTTCGGCACGACGACGCCTTTGCCGGCCGCCAGGCCGGAGGCTTTGAGGACCACGGGGTAGCCGGCTGAGCGCAGGTGGTCGAGCGCCTCGTCGAAGCGTGTGAAGACCGCATAGCGGGCGGTGGGGATGGCGTGGCGGGCCATGAAGGCTTTGGCGAAGGCCTTGCTGGATTCGATCTGCGCGGCGGCCTGGGAGGGGCCGAAGACCCGCACGCCCACGGCGCGCAGCGCATCGGCCAGGCCGGCCGCCAGCGGCGCCTCCGGGCCGATGATCACCAGGTCGATCTCGCGGCGCTGCGCGAATTCCACCAGCGCCGGCGAGTCTTCGGCCGGAATGCTGAGATTGGAGAGGGGGGGCCGGGATTGCGGCTGGTCCGTGCCGGCGTTGCCGGGCGCCACGTACAGGGCCGTCAGGCGCGGTGAGGACGCCAGCTTCCAGGCCAGGGCGTGTTCCCGGCCGCCGGAGCCGATGAGCAGAACTCGCATCTTGAATCGAGGGTCGTCACTGGTTCGCGCGGCGCGACTGCCGGACGCGCCTGCCATGCTACCCGCCTTCCGCCGCGCCGTCCACCTGGCGCCGGTCGGGATTGGGTTTCGTCCGCGCCGTCCGGGCGCGGTCAGGCCAGCGCTTTCTCAAAGCCGGTCTTGGTGTGGGCCACGTCCACTTCGAGCGGGTAGACGCCGGTGAAACAGGCGTTGCAGTAGCCCGCCGGCCGGCCGAGGGCGCGCCGCATGCCGTCCAGCGAGAGGAAGTGCAGCGAGTCGGCGTCGATGTGGTCGCGGATCTCGTCAATGGTCAGGTGGTGCGCGATCAGTTCGTCGTAAGTGCCCATGTCCACGCCCATGAAGCATGGGTGGGCGATGGGCGGGCATGTGATGCGCATGTGGACCTCGCGGGCGCCGGCGTTGCGCAGCAGCTTGACGAGCGGACCGGACGTGTGGCCGCGCACGATGCTGTCGTCGATGACGACCACGCGCTGGCCGCGCAGGTTCTCCTCCAGGGCCAGGAACTTGAGCGCCACACCCTGCTGGCGCAACGAATCCGTCGGCTGGATGAAGGTCCGGCCGATATAGCGGTTCTTGATAAAGCCGTCGTTGTGCGGCAGGCCGGCGGCGCGGGCGTAGCCGATGGCGGCCGGCGTGGACGAGTCCGGCACCGGGATGACGACGTCGGCCTCCACCGGCGCCTCGCGCGCCAGGGCCTCGCCCAGGCGCTGCCGGACATGGTGGACCGTGAGGCCGTCCCACACGCTGTCCGGGCGGGAGAAGTAGATGTGCTCGAACGTGCAGCGCGCCAGATGGGGGGCGGGCGGCAGCGCCTGGCGGACGCGCAGGGCCGTGTTGCTCAGGACGACGACCTCGCCCGGCTTGACCTCGCGGATGGCGTCGCAGCCCAGCGTGCGCAGCGCGCCGGTCTCGGAGGCGGCCACGTGCCCGCCGCTGGGCAGCCGGCCGACGCTGAGCGGGTGGAAGCCCCACGGGTCGCGCACGGCGTAGACGCCCTCGCGCGTCAGGACCACCAGGCAGTAGGCGCCGCGCCAGCGCGGCATGGCGGCCTCGAGGCGCTCCGGCCAGGTGTCGCCGCACGCGCCGGCCAGCATCATGGTGATCACCTCGCTGTCCGACGTGGTCGACAGCCCGATGCCGCGCTCCAGCAGCTCGGCGCGCAGCTCGGCGGCGTTGACCAGGTTGCCGTTGTGGGCGACCGCTACCGGCCCGTGCCGGGTGTCGATGACGAACGGCTGGGCGTTGCGGGCGTGCGAGGAACCGGTGGTGGAGTAGCGGGTATGGCCGATGGCGAAATGCCCCTGGAGCGGCGCGAGGTTCTGGGGCGTGAACACCTGCGCGACCAGGCCGACATCTTTATGCAACCGGATGCTCTGCCCATCGGAGACCGCGATGCCGGCGGCCTCCTGGCCCCGGTGCTGCAGGGCATACAGGCCGAAGAAGGCCATGCGGGCCACATCTTCGTTGGGGGCGAAGATGCCGATGACGCCGCATTCGTGTCGGGGGTGATCCAGGTCTGGCACAGGCTTACCTCGCGTCGCTGAGATTGGCGCTGATTGTAGCTTCAACCGGGCCGGCGCGCTTGGGGCGTCGAACGGCCTGAAGGCCGCGGACAGGCCCGCGCGTGTTCATGGGCTCGTTTCGGCGCCGGGCGTCCACACCGCCTGGGGGACATCGACCCGGGCGCACAGCGCTTCCAGCCGCGCGGACAGCGCCCGCTCGTCGTCGGCGCAGACGGTGACATGGCCGAGCTTGCGCCCGGGCCGGGCGGTCTTGCCGTACAGATGCAGGTGCGCGCCGGGGATAGCCAGAACCTGCGCCGGGTCGGGCAGCGCGCCGATCAGGTTGACCATGGCCGCGCAGCCGCGGGCCGCCGTCTCGCCCAGCGGCCAGCCCAGGACGGCGCGCAGGTGGTTGGCGAACTGGCTGGTGACGGCGCCCTCGATGGTCCAGTGGCCGGAGTTGTGGACGCGCGGGGCGATCTCGTTGGCCAGGAGCCGCCCGCCATGCTGAAAAAACTCGATGGCCAGGACGCCGACGTAATTCAAGGCGGCCATTAATCGTGCGGCGTAATCTTCGGCAAGCGATTGGTGACGGGCGCCTGAGCCGCGCGCCGGGGCGAGGGACAGGCGCAGGATACCCCCGTGGTGACGGTTCTCCACCAACGGATAGAACGCCGTCGCGCCGTCGCGGCCGCGGACGCTCAGCAGCGACAGCTCGCGCTCGAAGGGCACGAAGGCTTCCAGGATCAGGGGCTGGCCGCCCAACGCCTGCCAGGCCGGGTCGGCGTCCGCGCTCGCCTGGAGCATGCGCTGGCCTTTGCCGTCGTAACCCAGCCGTCGCGTCTTGAGCACCGCCGGCAGGCCCGTCCGGCCCAGCGCCGCGTCCAGGTCCTGGCGCGTCTCGACCGGGGCGAAGTCCGGCGTCGGGATTTCCAGCCGCCGGAAGAGCTGCTTCTCGTTCAGCCGGTCCTGGGCGGCCTCCAGGGCCTCGGGCGGCGGCAAAACCGGCGCGTACTGCGCCAGCTCGCGCGCCGCCGCGACGGGCACATTCTCGAATTCGTAGGTGATCGCGTCCAGGCCGCGGCCGAACACGCGCAGGGAGTGCGCGTCGGCGTAATCGGATACGACCTGCTCGGCCACCTGGCCGGCCGGCGCTCCCGGCGCGGGATCTAAGAACCGGAAGCGCAATCCCAGCGGATAGCCGGCCAGGGCCAGCATCCGGCCGAGTTGTCCGGCGCCCAGGACTCCGACGGTGATCATGGCTGGCGGCGGGCGGCGAGTGACGGGTGATAAACCATGTAGTCGTCTTGTCGCCCTTGCGCCCGGTCAACTCCCGCGCGGGTCAGGCTGGTCCAACACGGCCTGGGTCTGCGCGGCCCGGTAGCGGCGGAGCGCCTCGCGGAGGTCCGGGTATTTGTTGGCCAAAATGGCGGCGGCCAGGAGCGCGGCGTTCACGGCCCCGGCCCGGCCGATGGCCAGCGCCCCCACCGGCACCCCGGCCGGCATCTGCACGATCGAGAGCAACGAGTCGAGGCCTTTCAGCGTCTTCGACTCGACCGGCACGCCCAACACCGGCAGCGTGGTCTTGGCGGCCGTCATGCCCGGCAGATGGGCGGCGCCGCCGGCCCCGGCGATGATGACCTCCAGGCCGCGCGCCTCCGCCGTGTCCGCGTACTCGAACAACAGGTCCGGCGTGCGATGGGCCGAGACGACCCGGACCTCGTGCGGGATGCCGAGCTGCGTCAGGGTCTGGGCCGTGTGCTGCATTGTCTCCCAGTCGGATTGGGAGCCCATGATGAGGCCGATGAGGGGTTGCATGTCAGTTGGCGGTCAGCCGTAAGCCATGGTGAGCGGTGTTCAACGGCCGGGCAGAAGACCGGCGCGTTTCAGATTCTCCAAAAGGCGCGGCTCCACCGGATAGGGGGCCGGGTCGAACGGCTGGCCGGTCAGCGCTTCGTAGATGGCGATGTAGCGCGCGGCGGCCGTAACCCACACCTCGTCCGGCATCGCCGGCGGCTCGCCGTCGCCGCGATAGCCGCGCTCGGCGTAGGCCAGGCGCACGAACTCCTTGTCGAAGTTCTCGGGCTCCCGGCCCAGCGCCAGGCGCTCGGCGTACGTGTCCGCCTTCCAGAAGCGCGATGAGTCGGGCGTGTGGACCTCGTCAATCAGCAGGAGCTGCCCGTCCGGGCCGCGCCCGAACTCGTACTTGGTGTCCACCAGGATCAGGCCGGCCTGCCGCGCCACGGCCTGTCCCTGCCGGAACAGGGCCAGCGCCGCCGCCTGGACCGCGCCCCACGTCGCCGCGTCCAGCAGTCCGCGCGACACGACCTCCGCGCCCGTCAGCCGCTCGTCGTGCCCGGTCGGCCCGCCCTTAGTGGTGGGCGTGATCAGCGGCTCCGGCAGCGCCTGGTTCTTGCGCAGGCCGTCCGGCAGCCGGTGCCCGTAGATTTCGCGCTCGCCGAGCTCGTAGCGGCGCCACAGCGCCGTGCCGGTGACGCCGGTAATGTAGCCGCGGACGATGACCTCGACCGGGAACGGCGCGGCCTCCAGGACGACCGAGGCGTTCGGGTCGGGGACCGCGATCAGGTGGTTGGCGATGATGGGCCGCGTCTGCGCGAACCACCAGGCCGAGAGCGTGTTGAGCACCTGGCCCTTGTAAGGCACGCGCGCCAGGACGCGGTCGAAGGCGGAGAGCCGGTCGGTCGTGACGATCAGGCGGCGCCCGCCGCCCAGCGGGTGCCACTCGCGCACCTTGCCGGCCTGGCGGCCGGGCAGGGGCAGGCGCGTCTCTCCCAGGGCCTGCGGCAAAAGCGCGCGCAGGGCGTCAGCAGTGAGCATGGGCCGCGGCGCGGCGCTCACCATCCGGGCGTGAAGCGGCGCTCGGCGCGGGTGAGGGCGGCGCGCGCGCCCTCGGCCAGGGCCGTGGCGATCATGGCCTTGGCGGCGTCGACGACCAGGAAGGGCTGCACGCCCAGCGCCCAGCCCTGCGCCCAGTCGCCGCCCAGGAAGCCGTACGTCAGCCAGGCGGCGCCCAGCGCATAGATCACGACGATGCCGGCGACGCCGGCCACGAGACGCAGGAGCATCAGGCGGCCCAGGCCTTTCTCGGCCAGGTAGCCGGCCACGAACGCGCCGGCCACAAAGCCGATCAGGTAGCCGGCCGATGGCCGGGCCCAGACCAGCGTGCCCAGGCCGCCGGCGTCGATGGGCAGGCCGGCCGTGATCAGGACCAGGTACGCGATCTGGCTGACGGCGCCATCCCGTGCGCCGAGCGTCAGCCCGGCCAGCAGGACGGCCAGCACCTGGAGCGTGATCGGCACCGGCTGCAGGTTGAGGGTCAGCCGGGCGCCCGCGGCGGTGAGCGCGGTGAAGGCGGCGATGGCCAGCAGACGGACAAGGATGGAATGCGAGACGCGGGTTTGCAGATGCGAGGCGAGCATGGTCTTCCTCGTGGTGAGCAGGGTGGATTACGACTGGGCGGCGTATTGCACGCCGTTCTCGAACAGGCGCAGGCCGAGCCGGCGGGGGGTGGGGCCGCGCCGGGCGCGCTGCGGGTGCTGGTAAGCGAAGAGGTGGTCCTCCGGATGCGGCATCAGGCCGAGCACGTTGCCGCGCGGGTTGCACACGCCGGCGATGTCGGCCAGCGAGCCGTTGGGGTTGGCGGGATACGCCTCGTCGGCCGGCGCCCCGTCCGGCCAGGTGTAGGTCAGCGCGATCTGGTCTGCGACGTGCAGGTCGGCCAGCAGGGCGCGGTCCGCCACGGTGAAATGGCCCTCGCCGTGCGCCACCGGGCAGTCGATCAGGCCGTGCAGGCCGCGGGTCCACACGCAGCGCTGCGAGCGCGGCCGGAGCGTCACCCAGCGGCACTCGAAACGACCGCGGCTGTTGAGGGTGAGCGTGGCATACGGCTGCTGGTGGTTGGCGTCCAGGCCCGGCAGCAACCCGGCCTTGAGCAGGGCCTGGAAACCGTTACAGATGCCGAGGACGGCCTTGCCGCTTTCGACGAAGGCGCGGGTCTCGTCGGCGAAATAAGCGCGCAGGTCCAGCGCCAGGAGCCGACCGGCGCCGAGCGCATCGGCGTAGGAAAAGCCGCCGGGAAGGATGAGTAATTGATAACGCGACCAGGGCGTGCGCTCGGCGCGCAGGGTCGTGAGCGGCACAATCTCGGGCCGGGCGCCGGCCAGTTCGAGCGCCTGGGCGGCCTCCAGGTCGCGGTTGGTGCCGGGGGCGTGCAGGATGAGGGCGCGCGGCGTCGTCATGTGAGGAGCTTGCTCATCGTGTGCTCGTCGACGAAGACGCCATCGACGCGCAGGGAGCGCCGGAGCGTCCCTTCGATCTCGAAACCCATTTTCCTGTAGAGCGCCAGCCCGGCCGCGTTGTGGGTCATCACGGTCAGCTCCAGCCGGCGCAGTCCGCGTTCCCGGGCCCAGCGCTCGAGCGCTTCGAAGAGCCGCGTGCCGATGCCCCGGCCGGTGAACGCCCGCCGGACGCCGATCCAGACGTGGGCGCTGTGCCGGTTGCGCCGATGCTGGCCGCCGGCCGCGCCCAGGTAGCCGACCAGCTGCCCGGCCTGTTCGGCCACCAGCACGGTCGAGTTGCCGCTGGCGCGCATGGCGCGCAGGCGCTGGCGCTGCTCCTCGACCGTGGTCTGTCGTTCGCCGGGCTCGTACATCATGAAGCGTGTCTCGTCGTCAATCTGGCGGGCGAGCTCCAGGAGCGCGGCGGCGTCATCTTCCACCGCCTCGCGGATCACGAGCCGTTGGGCATCCATGCGTCCACCAGCGCCTGAACCGGGAGCGAAATGAGGGACCGGTCGCGCGCCGAGACGCTCAGGCGCGGGCCGCCGGTGACCAGGCCGATGCGCCGCGCCGGCCGCCCGGCCAGGCGGGCCTCGAACGCGGCGGCGTCCTGTGGCCGGACTTCGGCCAGCAGGCGTCCGTTCGATTCGCCGAAGAGCGCCGCCGCCGGGTCGTCCGCGTTTATCGTCAGCGCCAGGCCCAGCCGCCCGCCGAGGCACATCTCGGCGGCGGCCACGGCCAGCCCGCCCTCGCTCAGGTCATGGCAGGCGCGCACCAGGCCGGCGTGGAGGGCGGCATGCAGGGCGCGGTAAAGGCGCGGCGCCTCCGTCTCATCCTGCCCCAACAGGTACACGACGTTCCCGGCCTCCTTCAGGTCCATGGTCACGGCGCGGGTCACGTCGTCGATCAGGCCGATGGCCGAGATGAGCAGTGTGCCGGGGATGGCGTGGCGCTGGCCGTCGGAGCCGAGGTACTCGTTGTTGAGCGAGTCCTTGCCGGAGATAAACGGCGTCCGATAGTGCAGGGCGGCGTCGTGGCAACCGCGCGCCGCCTCGGCCAGCGCGCCGAGCGTCTCCGGCCGGGCCGGGTCGCCCCAGCAGAAATTGTCCAGCAGCGCGATTCGGTCCGGGTCCGCGCCCACGGCCACGGCGTTGCGGACCGCCTCGTCCACGGCGCTCCAGGCCATCTGATAGGGGTCGTGTTTCCCTAATTCCGGGTTGAGGCCGTTGGCGAGCACGATCCCGCGCAGTCCGCGCGCGCCGAGGGGCTTGAGGACGCAGGCGTCGGAGGGGCCGTCGTTCTGCGCGCCGGTCAGCGGCCTGACCACCGTGCCGCCCTGCACTTCATGGTCGTAGACGCGGATGATGGCGGCTTTGGAGGCGATGTTGGGGTGGCTGAGGAGTTGGAGCAGGGTCTGGTTGTAGTCGGCGGCTGAGGCGGGAGGGAGGCGGAAGAAAGGATAGAGCCGATCCCGCGCCGGCCGGCCGCCTTCCACAACCGCCGTCAGCCGGCGCTGCGGAATGCCGTCATGCAGAAAATCATTCGCCAGGTCCAGGACGACCCGGCCGGCGTAGCGCACGACCAGGCGGCCGGCCTCGGTGAAGGCGCCGATGTCGGTCAGTTCCACCTGATAGGTGTCGCACAGCGCCTGCAGCCCGGCCACGGCCTCGGCGGGCGCGGCCAGCACCATGCGCTCCTGGGCCTCCGAGAGCCAGATCTCCCACGGCGCCAGGCCCGGGTATTTGAGCCGGACGCGCGTCAGTTCCACGTCGGCGCCTAGGGCGCGCGCCATCTCGCCCACAGCCGACGACAGGCCGCCGGCGCCGCAGTCGGTGACGGCGTGATACAGGCCGAGGTCGCGCGCGCGGGTGATGACCTCGATCAGGCCCTTCTCGGTGAGCGGGTCGCCGATCTGCACCGAGGCGCCGGCCACCGCGCCGGTCTGCGCGTCCATGGTCATGGAGGAAAACGTCGCGCCGCGCAGGCCGTCGCGCCCGGTGCGCCCGCCGAGGACGAGCACGCGGTCGCCGGGCCGGGGGTCGCGCGGATGTCGGCCCTTCGGCGCGATCCCCACGCAGCCGCAGAAGACGAGCGGGTTGGACGTGTAGCCGGGATCGTACACCACCGCGCCGTTGACGGTGGGCAGGCCGATCTTGTTGCCGTAGTCCTCGATGCCGGCGACGACGCCGGACTGGATGCGGCGCGGGTGCAGCACGCCCTCGGGCAGGGCGGTCGGGTCCAGGTCCTGCGGCCCGAAGCACAGGACGTCGGTGGCCGCGATCGGTTTGGCCGAGACGCCGAGGATATCGCGGATGACGCCGCCCACGCCGGTGTTGGCGCCGCCGAACGGCTCGATGGCGGAGGGATGGTTGTGGGTCTCGACTTTGAAGGCGATTTCGTGCTCGTCGTCGAAGTCGATGACGCCGGCGTTGTCCACGAAGGCCGAGCGCACCCAGGGGGCGTTGATCTGCTCCGTGGCGGCTTTGAGGTAAGTGTTCAGGAGGCCGTTGATTTCTGCGGGGGCGGGGGGCGGGGGGCTAGACCCCGTTCCCCGGCCCCCCGTCCCTGGCCCCAGCACCGTGATCCGGGCCTTGAACGTCTTGTGAACGCAGTGCTCGCTCCAGGTCTGGGCGATAGTCTCGAACTCCACGTCCGTCGGGTCGCGGCCCGCGTCGCGGAAATAGGCCTGGACGGCGCGCATCTCGGCCAGGTCCAGCGCGGCGCGGCGCTGGCGCGAGACGGCGAGCAGGCCGTCGTCGTCCAGGCCGCACAGCGGGATGATCTCGGTGCGGTCGGTGGGCTGGGCCGGCTCGGGAAAGCTGGGCTCGATCTCGCCCAGCGCGTAGCGCTGGATGACGGGGTTGGCCAGCAGGCTGCGCGCCAGGCGATGCAGATCGGCCTCGGTCAGCGCCGGGCCATACACGGCGTAGCGGCGCCCGGTGGCGGCGCGCGTCACGCCGCGCACGCCGAGCTCGGCCGCGGCGCGCACGATCTGCTCGGCCACCGGGTCGGTGACGCCGGGCCGCAGCGCCACTTCGATGAGGTGCCGATGCTGTCCGGCGCCGGGGGGCGTCTTCAGCGGCCGGCCGCGGCTGCGCCATTCGGCCGTCTGCGTCACCGGGTCGCTGAGCAATTCCGTCTCCAGCCGGATCTGGGCCTCGGCCGACAACGGGCCTTCCACAAAGTACAGGTCGCGCACCTGCAGGGCGGTGATGCCGGTCAGCCCGAGGGCGTGGGCGTCGGCGAGCAGGCTGCGCGCGCGCGGGTCGTCGGCGCGGCGCGGCCGGACGACGAGGCAGTGGATGGGAAGGGACATGAACGACGGCGAGCCGCAAGGGCAGGGCGATGACGTCCGCGCGAATTGTGAACGGGTAGGAAGCCGCTTCGATTCTAGAGGAGGCCGGTGTCCGGCGCAAGGGTCCCGGCCCGCCGAAAACGGAGGGAAACTCGCCGCGTTTATCGGTCAGGTCGCCGGGGCGGCGGCCGGCGCACGGCGCTCCATCCAGCGCTCCGGGGCCTGGAGGGCCTCAAACCCGCCGTGGCGGCGGTAGAGGGCGTGGGCGTCGCGCGTGGCCAGCAGCAGGCGGCCCAGGCCGCGCAGCGCGGGGTGCGCGACCACGGCCTCCACCAGGCGCTTGCCCAGGCCGCGCCCGCGGTGCGCCTCCAGGATGAAGACATCGCACAGCCGGGCGAAGGTGGCGTAGTCGGTGACGACGCGCGCAAACCCGACCTGCTGATCCTGAACGTACACGCCGAAGCAGAGCGAGTTCTCGATCGAGCGCTGCACGACCTCGCAGGGCCGGCCGAGCGCCCAGTAAGCGCGCTGGCTGAGGTAGGCGTGGATCAGCTCGATGTCGAGCCGCGCCCTGTGGAAACGATATATAATCACCGTCATCCCCTGCAACGGAAATGGGTCCCATGTCGGCGGGCAATCCACAAGTCTCCCTGGCTGAACTCGTGCGCCTGACGTTTCCGCGCGGCACGCCGCTGCCGCCCGTCGCGGTCCGTGAGCGGGAGGTGCGCTGGGTGGTGATGGCCGGGGGCGGCGTCGCGCCGCAGGCCGGCGATTTCGTGTTGTGCGCGACCCTGCCGGCGCGCAAGGAGCTCGGCGCCTGGGCCGAGCGCGGCGTGGTCGGCGCGGCGGTGATCGGCGAGGCCCCTGCCAAAGCGGACCTGCCTGTCCTGAGCCTGCCGGCCGACGCCTCGCTGCGCGATTTGCAGCAGGCCGCGCTCGAGCTGATCGTCAATCGCCAGTCGTACCTCATCGGCCGCGGCGCGCAGATCTACCAGATGCTGGCGCGGTTGTCGGTGGAGGGGGTGGGGCTGGCCGGCCTGGCGCAGGCCATGTCGGAACAGACCGGCAAGACGATCCTGGTGCAGGACAAGCGCCTGATCCCGCTGGCCGAGGCGGTGACGCCGGCCCTGGCGCCGGCCTGGCGCGAGTCGCTGGAGGCGCTGGCCTCCTGGAGCCACCTGCCGGAGAGCCTGCGCGACCGGCGGCAGGCGGCGGCGGTCGGCGGCTGGCGCGACCAGTCGCTGCCGAACGGACTGGTGCGCCTGGTCTGTCCGATCGTGGCCAAGGGCATGGCGCGCGGGTTTCTGTCGGTGATCGGCCGGCCGGGCGAACTGGACGCGCTCGATCAGCTGGTGGTGGAGCACGGCGCGGCGGCCTGCGCGCTGGAGATGGCCAAGGCCAAGGCCGTGAGCGACGCCGAGAAGCGCGCGCACGGGGATTTCGTTGACGCCGTGCTGACCGGGTCCGTGCCCCTGGAGGAGCTGGCGCGCTGGGCGCAGCGAATCGGTTACGACGTGGAGCCGCCGCACGCCGCCCTGATCTGGCGCTGGGGCGGCAAGCCGACGCCCAGCCTGCGCCGGCTGGAGACGATCGTCAACCAGTCGGTGGCCAAGGTCGGCGCGAACGCCCTCATCCGCCCGCGCGGCGAGGACGTGGTGATCTTCTGCGCGGTGGCGGAGGCCGGGCGGCCGGAGGCGGCGCTCAAGCTGGCCAGCGCCATCCATCGCGCTGCCGCCGAAGAATACCCCCAGCAGCCGGCCCACTGCGGCCTCGGGCGTCCGATGGCCGAACTGGCGGATTGGAAGGACTCCTATCGCGAGGCGGCCCAGGCGCTGTCAATGGCGGTCCGCCTGAACGAGCGCGCGCCGCTCTTCTTCGGCGACCTGTCGGTCTACCGGCTGCTCTTTCAGTTGGAAGGCAACCCGGAGCTGGAGTCCTTCTGCCGCGAGGTGCTCGGGCCGCTGATGGACTACGAAGGCAGCGGCGACCTGCTGGAGACGCTGGAGGCGTTCTGCGACCGGCTGGGGAACCTGAGCCAGACGGCCGAGAAGCTCTTCATCCACCGCAATTCATTACTGTACCGCATGGAGCGCATCCAGCAGCTCGCCGGCATCGACATGAACAACCCGGACACGCGCCTGGCCGTCCACCTGGCGCTGAAGATCCGGCGGATGCTGCGGCCGGCGCCGGCCCGCAAGCCGCGCCCGTGAGCCCGCCGCCCCTCTCAGCCCCGCCCCTTCTCTTTCAATGCCGGGAGAGAAGGGAGAGAGCGCCTTCCCCCTTCCGCCGCGCCGGGGGAAGGGCTGGGGAAGGGGGCGGCGGGCGGCTGATTTCGCCGGCCGTATCTATGCAATGCAGGCGACGGCCGTGAACATCACCAGCGCGCCCGGATACAGCTTTTGCGGCTGGCAGACGGCGCGGGCGGGCGGCTCGGCGGGGAAGTAGCTCCGAAAGATCTCGTTGAACACCTCGATCTGGCCCATGTCGAGCAGATAGAGCTGCACGAACAGCACATCGCCGTAGCCGCCGCCGGCCTCTTGCAGCAGCGCGCCGAGGTTGCGCAGCGCCTGGTGCGCCTGGGCCTCGAACGTCGGCAGCATCTGGCCGGTCTCCGGCGAGCGCCCGATCATGCCCGCCGTGTACAGCATCCCGTTCGGCGCGAGCGTCGCCTGGGACACCGGGTTGTACATCGCCGCCGCTTTCGTGGTCGCGATTACTGTCTTCATACGGCCTCCTGTCGTTGAGTCTGGCCGGGAAGTATAACCTCACATTTTCGGCCGGCCTCTTTTGGCGAAAAGCGCCAATTGACAGCGGTCCGGCTTTCGTGTTACCGTGGGCGGCAAGATGTTTTCTGGCCTGGGCACTACCACTACGACTACGCGGATGACCCCCTCCGCCCTGGAGGCCGTCGCTTTGGCGTGGGTATGAGTGCCTGGAGTCGACCAGACCAGACGCGGAGCGAAACGGCTCCGCGTTTTTATTTTCTCTTGTACAGGAGCGCCGTGTGTCTCAAACCCTCGTGATGAAATTCGGCGGGACGTCGGTGGGCAGCGCCGCCGCCATCCGCAGCCTGATCGAGATCGTGCGCGCTGCGCGCCGCGATTGGGCGGGCGTCGCCGTGGTGGTCTCAGCGATGAGCGGCGTCACGGACGCCCTGCTGCACGCCGCGCAGGCCGCCGAGCAGGGCGAGACGGAATTGCCGCGCGCCACGGCCGTCAAGCTGCGTGAGAAGCATCACGCCGCCCTGCTGGAGCTGGCGCCCGGCGCGGCGGAGGTGGCCGCCGCCATCGACGCCGCGCTGGACGAGTTTACGGCCCTGTGCCACGCCATCCGCGTGCTGGGCGAGGCCTCGCCGCGCGCCCTGGACGCGATCGCGTCGCTGGGCGAGCGCCTGAGCGCGCCGCTGGTGGCGGCGGCCCTGACGCAGGCCGGGATCGCGGCCCGGGCCGTCGACTCGGCCGAGGTCGTTGTCACCGACTCCGTCCACCAGTCGGCTACGCCGGACATGGAGGCCACGCAGGCCCGGGCGGAGGCGGTGGTGGTGCCGCTGCTGGCCGCCGGGACGGTCCCGGTCATCACCGGCTTCATCGGCGCGACGCGGGCCGGCGTGGTGACGACGCTGGGACGCGGCGGCAGCGACTTCTCCGCCGCGATCTTTGGCGTGGCGCTGCGGGCGGGCGCGGTCTGGATCTGGACCGATGTGCCCGGCGTGATGACGGCCGACCCGCGCGTGGTCAGGGAGGCGCGCACGCTGCCGGAGCTGACGTTTCGCGAGGTCTCCGAGCTGGCCTTCTTCGGGGCCAAAGTGCTGCACCCCAAGACCATCCGCCCGGTGGTGGAGCGCGGCATCGCCTTGTGGGTGAAGAACACCTTCCAGCCCGAGCATCCCGGCACGCGCATCGTGCCCGACAACGGCGCGGCCCAGGGCGCCATCCGCGCCGTCACCGCCTTCCGCGGCCAGTGCATCATCACGCTGGAGGGCCGCGGCATGCTGGGCATCCCCGGCATCGCGGCGCGCACCTTTGCGGCCGTGGCGCGGACGAAAACCAGCGTGTCGATGATCTCCCAGGCCTCGTCCGAGCAGAGCATCTGTTTTGTGGTCCCGCGGGCCGCCGCGGAGACGGTGGTCCACGCCCTGGAAGATGAGTTTCGGCTGGAGCTGGCCCGGCACGACATCGACAGCATCACGGCCTCGCACGAGTGCGCGGTGGTGACCGTGGTCGGCGCCGGCATGCGCCACACCCCCGGCATCGCCGGCCGGGTCTTCGGGGCGCTGGGCGCGGCCGGCGTCAACGTGGTCGTCATCGCCCAGGGGTCGTCGGAGTGCAGCATCAGCCTGACCGTGGAGGCCGCGCAGGCGGACGCGGCGGTGAAGGCGATACATGGGTTGATTGTCGGGTAGGGCGCAATTTCAAATGCATAAGAGCGTATCTCTAAACCCGCCCGATAGCCGACGGCAGTGCCGTCGGCGACGCCTCTGCTGAGGTTTAGAGACAGGTTCTAAGGCACAATTGAGAATTGCGCCTTGAACTGGGTGAGGAATATTCCATGAGGGACAAAATCAAAGTTGCCATCCTGGGCGCCACCGGCGCGGTCGGGCAGCGGTTCGTCCAGTTGCTCGAAAACCACCCCTGGTTTGATGTGACCGCGCTGACCGGCTCGGACCGCACGGTGGGCCAGCCCTACGCCGACGGCGTGCGCTGGGTGCTGTCCGGGCCGATCCCGGAGTACGCGCGCCGGATGACGGTGCTGCCGACCGGGCCCGGCTTCGACGCCCGGCTCGCCTTCTCGGCGCTGCCCAACGACATCGCCCGCGTCGCCGAGCCGGCGCTGGCCGAGGCCGGCTACGCGGTCTGCTCCAACGCCTCCGCCCACCGCCTGTGGCCGGACGTGCCGCTGCTCATCCCGGAGGTCAACCCGGACCACACCGCCCTGATCGACATCCAGCGCCGGGCGCGCGGCTGGCGCGGCTTCATCGTCACCAACCCCAACTGCACCATCACGGGCGTCACCATCGCCTTCCGCGCCCTGCACGACGCGTTCGGCCTGAAGCGCGCCTTCCTGGTGTCCATGCAGGCGGTCTCCGGCGCCGGCTACCCCGGCGTGGCGTCGCTGGACGCCCTGGACAACGTCGTCCCCTACATCGGCGGCGAGGAGGACAAGGTCGAGACCGAGCCGGGCAAGATGCTGGGGCAGTTGAGCGACGGCCGGATTGCGCTCGCGCCGCTCGTCATCTCGGCCCACACCAACCGCGTGCCGGTCACCGACGGGCACCTGGTCTGCGCGTCGGTGGAGTTCGAGCGCGCGGCGGCGCCCGAACAGGCCGCGGCGGCCCTGGCCGGCTTTCAGGCCCCGCCGGTCGCGCGCGATCTGCCCTCGGCGCCCAAGACCGTGATCGAGGTCCGCGCCGAGCCGGACCGGCCGCAGCCGCGCCGCGACCGCGACGCCGGCGCGGGCATGACCACGGTGGTCGGCCGGGTGCGCGCCGATCCGCTCTTCCACGTCAAATTCGTGGCGCTCTCGCACAACACCATCCGCGGCGCGGCCGGCGGCGCCCTGCTCAACGGCGAACTGCTGGCCGCGCAGGGCTACCTCGCCGGCGCGTGACAACCCGGGCCGGGCGTGTAATAAATCCGTTGGGAGAGGGCCGAACCTCAGTCGGCGCGTTCGAGAATTTGAGTACAATATAGGCATCTTCCCGTCCGGGCCGGTCGATAAGTTGAGGGGATTCGCGAAGCGGGCATGTCTCTCTCCATCGGGCAACTGCTGCACGACCGGTACCGCATCGACGGCCTGCTCGGGCAGGGCGGCATGGGCGCCGTCTACGACGCCTGGGACACCCGCCTGGGCGTGCGCTGCGCCATCAAGGAAAACCTCCTCTTCACCGAGGCCAACCAGCGGCAGTTCGAGCGCGAGGCCCAACTGCTGGCGCGCCTCCACCACACCAACCTGCCGCGCGTCACCGATCACTTCGTCATCCCGGCCCAGGGCCAGTACCTGGTGATGGATTACGTCGAAGGCGAGGATCTGCGCCAGCGGCTGGAGCGCCTGGGGCCGCTGCCGGAGGCCGACGTGCGCCAGTGGGCGGCCGATATCCTGAGCGCGCTGGCCTACCTGCACGGGCGCCAGATCATCCACCGCGATATCAAGCCCGCCAACATCAAGATCACGCCGGACGGGACCTCGGTCCTGGTGGATTTCGGCATCGCCAAGGAGCTGTCGGCCGGCAGCGGCGAGATGACCACGGCCGGCGCGCGCGGCATGACGCCGGGTTTCGCGCCGCCCGAGCAGTATGGGCTGGGCACGGGGCGCACCGACGCCCGCTCGGACGTGTACGCCTTCGGCGCCACGCTCTACACGCTGCTGTCCGGCGAGGTCCCCGCCGACGCGCTCTCGCGCATGACCAGGCCGGAGAAATTCATCCCGCTCTCGCGGCGCGCGCTGGAGGTCAGCCCGGACTTCGCGGCCCTGATCGACCGCGCCCTGGAGATGGAGCCGGAGGCGCGCTTCGCCGACGCCGGCGCGATGCTCTCCGCTCTGCGCGGGAACGTCCCGGCGGCAACCCGCCTGACGCCGACGCCTCCGCCCGCGTCCTCGTCCGCGTCGTCCACCCACAAGGCCACCTCGCTGGTGGACACGACCGTGCGCCCGTCCCGGCCCGGCGGCCTGCGCTGGCTGGCGTTCACCCTCGGCGGCGTGATCCTCGCCGGGTTGGCCGGCTTCGGGTTGCTGCAGGCCGGCGGTTTCATCCCTGTGGCCCGCGCGCCCACCCCCACCACCGGCCCGTCGCCGACGGCGAGCGCGACCCTCACCCCCAGCCCCACCGCCACCGCCACGCCGACGCCGACCGCCACGCCCACCCTCACGCCCACGCCCACGGAGACGCCCACCATCACGCGCACGCCGCGGGGCGGGGGGCAGGGCGAGATCGCGTTCGCGTCCATGCGCGACGGCGACAGCGACATCTACGTCATGAGCGTCGAGGGCGCTGACCTGCGCCCGTTGACCGACAACACCGTCTACGATGGCGAACCGGACTGGTCGCCGGACGGCCGGCAGATTGTGTTCGTCTCGCGCCGCGACGGCAACAGCGAAATCTACGTGATGAATGCGGACGGCTCCAACCAGCGCCGCCTGACGACCAATCCCTCTATCGACTACAACCCGGCCTGGTCGCCGGACGGCGCGCGCATCGTGTTCGCCTCGCGGCGCGATGGCCGCCGGGACGACCTGTATGTGATCAATCCGGACGGCGGGAATCTGGTCCAACTGACCGACAACCCCGGAGACGATTTCGAGCCGGACTGGTCGCCGGACGGCCGGCAGATTGTCTTCGTGTCCAACCGTCTGAGCCGCGTCGACCTCTACCTGATGAACGCCGACGGAAGCGACGTGCGGCGATTGACGACCACCGGCGCCCGCTATCCCGCCTGGTCCCCGGACGGGACGCGCATCGCCTTCATCTCCCTGCGCGGTCCTAAGGCCGAGGTGTTCGTGATCGGCGTCGACGGCGAAGAGGCGACGCAGCTCACGCTTTATCCCGCGCACGCCTCCAGCCCGGACTGGTCGCCGGACGGGACGCGCATCGTCTATGTCTCCGACCGGGCCGTCAATGTCGACACGCCGCGGCCCGACGACAACCGGCTGTTCGTGATGAACGCCGACGGCTCGGTCAAAACGCAGTTGACCGACGAGTCAGTTAACGACAACTGGGCCGCCTGGTCTCCATGACCCAGCGCCTGGCGGATCGGCTCCAGGCGGCCCGGCGCCGCCGCTTTGTGGGACGCTCGGCGGAGCAGGCTGTGTTTCAGTCTGCCCTGGCCGCCCCGGAGTGGCCTTTTCAGGTGCTCTACATCTTCGGCCCGGGCGGCGTGGGCAAGACGGCGCTGCTGGGGGAGCTGGCGCGCCTGTGCGAGGCCGCGGGTTTTCCCGCCACCTACCTGGACGCGCGCCACATCGAGCCTACGCCAGAGGGTTTTCAGGGCGCCCTGCGGCTGAGCCTGCGGCTGGAGGGCGGCGATCTGCCCCTGACGCACCTCGGCCGCCAGCCGGGCCGGCACGTCCTGCTCTTCGACACCTGTGAGAACCTGGCGCCCCTGGAAGCCTGGCTGTGGACGACGTTCCTGCCCGAACTGCCCGAGAAAGTCCTGGTGGTCCTGGCGGGCCGCCAGCCGCTCGATCCGGCCTGGCGCGCCGATCCGGGCTGGCAGGCGCTGGTGCGCGTCTGGCCGCTGCGCAACCTCAGCCCGGAGGAGAGCCGGACTTATTTGAGCCAGCAGGGCGTCCCGGATGAGCAACATGGCCCGGTGCTGAGTTTCACCCACGGCCATCCGCTGGCCCTCTCCCTGGTCAGCGACGTCTTCAACCAGCGCGCCGGCCAGAGTTTCCAGGTGGAGGCCACGCCCGACGTCGTCAAGACCCTGCTCGAGCGTCTGGTGCAGAAGGCGCCCGGCCCGGCCCACCGCGCGGCGCTGGAGGCGTGCAGCCTGGTGCGCGTGGCCACCGAGAGCCTGCTGGCGACCATGCTGGGGACGCCGGACGCGCACGAATTATTCGAATGGCTGCGGTCCCTGTCGTTTGTGGAGGCCGGGCCGGGCGGCCTGTTCCCGCACGATCTGGCGCGTGAGGCGCTGGCCGCCGACGTGCGCTGGCGCAACCCGGACTGGTACGGCGAGTTGCACAAGCGCGCCCGCGCCGACTACACCGCGCGCCTGCAGCGCACGGCCGGCCTGGCCCAGCAGCAGGCGCTGTTCGACCTGATCTTCCTGCACCGCGACAACGCCGTGGTGCGCCCGTTCTTCGAGTGGCAGACGGGCGGCAACCTCCTGGCCGACTCGCTTCGGCCCTCCGACCGGGACGCGATCGGCGCGATGGCCCTCCGCCACGAGGGGCCGGACTCGGCTGCCTGGGCCGCCTTCTGGATCGACCGCCAGCCCGAGAACGTCGTGGTCTTCCGCGATCCAGCCGGGCACCCGGCGGGCTTTATGCTGCAGGTGGCCCTGCAGGCGGCCGCGCCGGACGAGGCGCAGCGGGACCCGGCGACGCGCGCCGCGGTCCGCTATCTGCAGACCCACGCGCCGCTGCGCCCCGGCGAAGCGGCGACGCTCTTCCGCTTCTGGATGGCGGACGACAGCTACCAGGCCGTGTCCCCGGTGCAGAGCCTGGTCTTCGTCAGCGCGGTCCGGCATTACCTCACGACCCCCAACCTGGCCTTCACTCTGTTCCCGTGCGGCGAGCCGGATTTCTGGGCGCAGGTGTTCGCGTACGCGGATCTGGCGCGTCTTCCGGACGCCGACTTCGTCGTGGACGGCCGCCGCTTCGGGGTGTACGGCCACGACTGGCGCGTAACGCCGCCGGCGGCCTGGCTGACGCTGCTGGCCGAACGGGAGACGGCGCTGGGGGCCGCCCCGGCCGCGCCGCGTGCGGGGGCGCCCCTCATCGTGCTCAGCGAGGCGGACTTCGCCGAGGGCCTGCGCGAAGCGCTGCAATCGTTTACCCAGCCGGACCTGCTCCGCGGCCATCCGTTGCTGCGCTCGCGGCTCGTGTCCGAGCGGGCGGGCGCTCAGGCGGATGACGCGGCCCGCGTGGCGGCCCTGCGCGCCCTGATCCACGAGGCGGCTGAGACGCTGCGGGCCTCGCCGCGCGACGCCAAGCTGTATCGCGCCCTGGAGGCCACCTACTTCAGGCCGGCTTCCACACAGGAGCGGGCGGCTGAACAGCTCGACCTGCCCTTCAGCACCTACCGCCGCCACCTCAAGGCCGGCCTGACGCGCGTCGTCGAGGCCCTCTGGGCGCGCGAGATCGGCGCGGCTTAGGGCGGTTTCCAACTGCGTTTACGGGCGCCCTGAGCGGCGGCCGCATCCCGATTTCGGTGTCAACGCGTTGAGGCGCACGGCCGCGCGCCCCCTGCCAGCGGGCAATTGCACAAAACTCGAAAAACGATCCTGCGTCGGGGCCGTCGAACGATAACCGCGGGCGTCTGTCAGCCGTAGAGCGCGGCAACGGCATCGCGTTCCGGCCAGGGCCAGGGGCGGCCGTCTGGCTGGCGCACCGCCGGCGGGCCCGGCATCACGTCCCCCAGCTCGGCGCACGCGATCCCGTCGGCCTCCAGCGCGCGCCGGATCGCGCCCGCGTCGGCGGGCGGCGTGGTCAGCAGGAGCGCGCCGGAAGCGATGGCGGCCAGAGGGTTGATGTTGAGCGCCTGGCACAACCGTGCGCTCAGAGCCGGCACCGGTACACAGGCCGGGTCCACCACCAGCGCCTGCCCGCTGGCCTCCGCCAGCTCCCACAGCGCCGCCGCGAGCCCGCCCTCCGTCGGGTCGTGCATGGCCGTCACCGCCCCGGCCCGGAGCGCAACCTGGGCGTCGCGGAGCACGCTCAGACCGGGCGTGTGCAGGCAGGCGCGCGCCTCGGCCAGGTCCGCTTCGGACAGGGCCGGGCGCAGC
>Ga0101944_10002275_pt1 | contig 32122 bp, 27 predicted proteins | sample DewCreD2012metaG_FD_75245 | JGI IMG/M metagenome (GOLD analysis project Ga0101944, IMG submission 75245) | Hot spring sediment bacterial and archeal communities from British Columbia, Canada, to study Microbial Dark Matter (Phase II) - Dewar... ... | reverse complement strand
CGGTCGCGAACCACCTGTCAAGCGAAATCCGCAGGCCGGCCGCAACTCCGCGTCAGATCAAGGCCGGTTTGTCAGCAGCCTCTCTCGCGGCGGGGGGTGGACGCGCCGGGACATCGTCCCAGGGTTGAGGAGCTTGGCTGGCAGATCGAGAGGGCTCCGACCCGGGCCGAGGCATGGAAGGCGATCCAGGTCTTGCGGCGGGGTGCGTTGCACGCGCCGGCGCGGTTCCGCAACCGGCTGGAGCGGCGCGGCGTGCGGGCCGGCCACGCCAGGAACGAGGTCGGTCCGCGACGGCACGGGGTCAACCGGACCAGCGACCCCGCCGACTCCTCGAAGAACCGTTTCGGAACCGGAACCGCCGGGAGGCTCAGGGGGTGCGCGGTCCGATGTAGCGCGTCGCCGCCACCACGTCGTCGTACCACTTGCGCGCCACCGACCGCGGGTTGCTCCCGGCGTGCAGCGACAGGCCGAAACGGTCGATCTTCAGCACGTCGGTGTAGCGCAGCGCGAGGTTCTGGAAGTCGGCGATCAGGACGCCGTCGAGCCAGCAGGCGATGCGTCCGTCCCGCGCCCCCACCGTGTTCGCCCGCACCATGAACTCGTACTCGTACCACCGCCCCAACTCGGGGTTCACGTCCGGCCGCGCCACGAAGCGCGGACCGAAATCGAACGGCAGGCTGGTATTGGGCATCACCAGCCCGGTCGGGAAGAAGTGGTCGCCCCACTCCGACCGCTGCAGCGGATGGTAGACGTAGACGTTGAGGTTCCCCGGATTCGGCTCCGCCGCCTCCCCGCGCCAGCTCTCGTATCCCGCCAAAAACTTGTTGTAGCCGTCGGCGGGGATGCCCGGCGTCGCGTGGCCGTCCACGAAGTAGTGCGCCGAGATCATGCTGCCGTTGTGACTCGAGCCGACGACGTCGAACTCGAGGTTGAACTTCGAGTAGTAGCGCAGGAACAGCACGTCGAGTTCGTCGGTCAGGATCTTGTCGACCGCGTTGCTCAACTCGGAATCCCGCACCGGGATCGTGAACTCGAGCGCCTGGCTTCCGGCGTGGACGTTGGCCGGCTCCCGGGCCAGGCGCGTCCGGTCCATCTGGAACACGTTGTCCCACCGGTCCCACAGGTCGTCGGGCGTACCGTAGCTCTCGAAGTCGTCGGCGAAGATCACGTCGGGGTCGGTCGGGATGTCGACGTCGCCCGGATACCGCGCCGCGATGCCGGTCGGCCCCTCCGGGAGCGGGTCGGTCCCGGGGTCCCCGTCGGCAACCTCGACGGCATCGCCCGCCTCCCCGGCCTCGGCCGCATCGGCGGTCTCGGTCGCGTCCCCGGTCTCGGTCGCATCCCCCATCTCGGTCGTCCCGTCGTCGCCGGCGGCATCGGCGTCGCCCGGCTCCGCGTCGTCGTCGCCGCAGCCGGGCGTCGTGCCCAGGCAGACGCTCACGAACAGGCCCCACAGGATGTGTCGCATCGTGAACCTCCCGCGGAGCAGTCTAGCACCCCGCGGAGGACGAGGTCCCGGACCGGTCAGCGTCGACGCGCGAAGAACTCCGTCAGCAGCGCCCCGCACTCGACCGCCCGCACGCCGCGCTCGACCCGCGCGACGTGGTTCCAGCGACCGTCGACGCCGACCGCGTAGCGCGACCCGAGCCCCCCGGCCTTCGGGTCGTCGGCCCCGTAGACGACGAGCGGCAGACGCGCGCAGGCGATCGCTCCGGCGCACATCGGGCACGGTTCGAGCGTCACGTACAGCGTCGCGCCGTCAAGGCGCCAGCGACCGACGCGCGCGGCGGCCCGGCGGATCGCCAGCAGCTCCGCGTGCGCGGTCGGGTCGCCCGTCGCCTCCCGCTCGTTGAAACCCTCGCCGAGCACGGAGCCGTCGGGGCCGACGACCACCGCGCCCACCGGCACGTCCCCCGCGGCCTCGGCCGCCCGCGCCAGTTCCAGCGCGCGCCGCATCCAGCGCTGCGCCGTCGCCGGGTCGAACGCCGGCGGCGGCGCCACGGGGAAAACCCTGGACGTCATCGCCCGCTCCTCGCGCGGCCGGCACTCGCCGCCGCCGCGCACTCCCCGGGTCTCGCGGATCGGGTCGTGCCGCGCGCGCCGGTGCACCGATCGGGTCGTTCCTGTCGTCTTGAGCGGGGCCAGAGGGACTTGAACCCCCAACCTGCGGTTCCGTAGACCGATGCTCTATCCAATTGAGCTATGGCCCCGTGCGTTCCGCCCGTCCGTTCGTCCTTCGTCTCGTTCGCCTCCGTTCTGCCTCGGCGGAGAGAGTGGGATTTGAACCCACGGTACACCTTTTGGGCGTACACCCGCTTAGCAAGCGGGCGCCTTCGACCACTCGGCCATCTCTCCTTCACCCCCGGGTGCGCCCCGGCGCTCCCGGAACTCCACCCGGCGGAGGAGGAGGGATTCGAACCCCCGGTGCTTTCGCACAACGGTTTTCAAGACCGCCGCCTTCGACCGCTCGGCCACTCCTCCTCGGCCCACGGCCGAGGCGCGTACGTACCGGCAACGGGCCGCAAAGTCAAGTCGAAAACCGGGTCGAGGGTGTGCGAGCCGGGCTCCGAGGCGTCATGCGCCGCCGGCGGCCCGCCCGATGGATTCCGCCACGACCTGCAAGGCCGACGAGATGTACCTCGTCCCCCTGCCCTGGTTGCGGCGGCCGGAAACCGGGGACGGGGTCGGCGCCGACCGCCCGCGCTAGGGCGCCAGGACCTCGCCGCCGAAGTACGGCTGGAGCGCCGGGGGGATGCGCACCGAGCCGTCGGCCTGCTGGTGGTTCTCGATCAGCGCGAGCCAGGTGCGGCCGACGGCGAGGCCCGAGCCGTTGAGGGTATGCACGAGGCGCGGTTTCTCCCCCTTGCCGGGGCGGTAGCGGATCTTCGCCCGGCGGGCCTGGAAGTCGCCGAAGTTCGAGCAGGACGAGATTTCCCGGTACGTCCGCTGGCTCGGCAGCCACACCTCGAGGTCGTAGGTCTTGGTCGCGCTGAACCCGAGGTCCCCGGCGCACAGCGTCACCACGCGGTACGGCAGCTCGAGCCGTCGGAGGATCTCCTCGGCGTCGCGGGTCAGCGACTCCAGTTCCTCGAAGCTCTTCTCCGGTTCGGCGAACTGCACCAGCTCGACCTTGTGGAACTGGTGCTGCCGGATCAGGCCGCGGACGTCCTTGCCGTACGAACCGGCCTCGGCGCGGAAGCACGGGGTGAACGCGGCGTACTTCACCGGCAGCGGCCCGTCGAGCACCTCGTCGGCGTGGAAGTTGGTCACCGGCACCTCGGCGGTCGGCACCAGGAACAGGTCCTGGGGCTCGACGTGGAACAGATCCTCCTCGAACTTGGGGAGCTGTCCGGTCCCGGTCATGGCGGCGCGGTTGACGAGATAGGGCGGCATCAGCTCGGTGTAGCCGTGTTCGCGGACGTGGACGTCGAGCATGAACTGGATCAGGGCGCGTTCGAGGCGGGCGCCGGCGCCGCGCAGCACGGCGAAGCGCGGGCCGGCCAGCCTGGCCGCCCGCTCGAAATCGAGGATCCCGAGCTTCACGCCGAGGTCCCAGTGCGCCTGCGGCTCGAAATCGAAGCTGCGCGGCTCGCCCCAGGTGCGTTCCACGCGGTTGGCGGTCGAGTCGGCGCCGTCGGGAACCGACGCGTGGGGCAGATTGGGAACGCGCAGGAGCTGCCGCTCCAGCTCGGCCTCGGCCTCGGCCAGTTGCGCTTCGAGCACCTTGATCTCGTCGCCGTCGGCGCGGAGCTTCTCGCGCAGCGCGGCGAACTCGGGGCTCGTCTTGTCCCGGAACGAACCGAGGTTCCGGCTGGCGGTCTTGAGTTGCGCGCGGCGGTCCTCGGTCTCGCGCAGCAGGGTCCGGCGGCGGGCGACGACGGGTTCGATGCCGTCGAGCGCGGCGACGGCGGCCGGGCCGCGGCGGGCGAGCGCCTCCCGGACCTGTTCGGGGTTCTCGACGACGAGCTTGGCGTCCAGCATCTCCTGCTCCCGTCCGGCGCGCCGCGGGGTACCGCCGCGTCCGGCGTCACGGCCCGTAGTTGTAGAGGAAGACGAAACGGTACGTCTGCTGCGGATGGTCGATCCGCGCGTACTCCGGCTGGCCCAGGTTCTGTTCGAGGCAGTCCTTGAACGCGCGGAACTGCTGCTGTCGTGCCTCGTCCGCGCCCGCCACCGACACGCGGCGGCTGGGGACGCCGAAATCGACGTCGAGCGTCACGGCGATGCGGGAAGGGCGCGGAACGCCGGCGAACGCCTTCTCGAAACACTGGGTCGTGGTCGACTCGGCGCGCGCCATGAACAGTTCGATGCCGCGGACGCGCCCGCACCGGTCCCGTTGCAGTTCCACGCCGTCCGCTCCGGCACACTTGCGCACCTCGACCCGGTCCAGCGTCAGCCCGGACGGAACCGCCGCGGGCGACGGGGGAGCAGGAGGAGGAGCCGGCGCCGAAACCCCGGCCTCGGCCGCCGGCGCGGGAGGCGGCGGAGGAGGAGCCGGCGTCGAAGCACCGGCCTCGGCCGCCGGCGGCGGCGGAGCGGGCACCGCGGTCCCGGCATCGACGTCGGTCCGCAGGTCGGCGGCGGATCCGGCGGCGGCGGCCGGGGTCGCCGCCCCCGCCTCGGGCGCCGCCAGCGGCCGGCTCGTCGCGGAACGGTCCGTCCCTTCGGGGCGGCAGACGAAGTAGACGAGGCAGAAGCCGACGGCCATGGAGCCGAGGGCGACGGAGACGAGCGGCAGGGCGCGGACCTTCTCGGCGGGCGTGGGTTCCCGGAGATCCGGTGGTGCCGTGCGATCGCCGCCGCTGTGCCGCGCGCCGCTCACGGAGCGGATCGGTAGCGGAGTCGGATGCGGGGGTCAAGAACCGGCCGCGGCGACCGGGTGGGAACCGAGGCCCTCCGGCGGGCCACGAACGGTCCGCGTTGTCGCCTCCGATCGAGGGTGTTATGCTCCGGGCGGCGCGCGGGAGGTGGAACGTGCCGGCATCCACGACGCTCCACGGTTCGGCATCGCTGTTGGCGGCACTGCTGGGTCAGCCGGCCGGCTCGGCTGGCGGCGACCCGGACTTCGGCATCTGGGTCTGGGTGCTGGTCGCGTTCGTGGTGGCGCCGATCGTGATGTACACGGTGAAGTACATCGGCGAGAAGCGGCGGGACCGGAAGACGCGCGAGTTGATCGAGGAGTCGAACCGTGAGGGTCCGGTGCCGGACCTGCCGCCGGACTTCGAGATTCCGCAGGTCGTTCCGCGAAGGAGCAAGCCCGGCCGCCGACGGTAGGCCGGCAAGCCGGGAGGACGAGCCCGCGATGTCGATGCTGCTGGGGCTGCTTTCGACCCACCCCGACTGGCTTCCCTGCCTGCTCGACTCGCAGCACGAGGTGCTGCGGGTGCCGGACCCGCCGCAGCCCGGGGGTTGGGGGATCGGGTTCTACCAGCAGGGGGAGGTGCTGCGCCGCCTGACGCCGCTGGAGCGCGCCGCGGGGCCGCTCGAGTTCCGCCGGCTGGCGCACGACGTCCGGAGCCAGGTGCTGGTGGGACACGTCCGGCGGGCGAGCCCGGCGGCGGCGGCGAGCGCGGCGAACACGCATCCGTTCCGGTTTCGCGAGTGGCTGTTCGCGCACGTGGGCAGCCTGCCGCGCTTCGGCGAGGTGGCGCCGCGGCTGTTGCAGAACGTCCCGGAGTTTTTGGCCCGGAACATCGCGGGGGAGACCGACTCCGAGCTGCTGTTCCACGTGGTGCTGGCGCACCTGCACGAACGGGGGGGCCTGCGGCACCCCGACGTGGGGCTGGATGCCGTGTGCGAGGCGATCCGGCGGGGCGTGCGGGAGGCGGACGATGCGGTCGTCGCGACGGGCGGCGAGCCGCCGCCGTTCGCGCTGGTGCTGACCAACGGGAACTGCATGGCGGCGGCGAGCCGGGGGGAGCCGTTGCGCATCGCGCAGTTCGACCGGCTGATCGATTGCCGGGACTGCGCGCAGGCGCGTCGCGATCGGTGCGAGATCCTGCGCAGCGAGCGTTCGGACCTGCGCGCCGCGCTCGTGGTCGCCGGGCGGCGGCCGACGCCGCCGCGCTACGAGATCCTGCCGGAGGAGTCGTTGATCGGGATCAAGCCCGACGCGACCGTCGAGGCGCTCCCGCTCCGGCCGTCGGCGCTCGGCCTGTCCGGACTCTAGGCCGCGCGTCGGTCCCTATCGCAGTCCGTCGGGCCCGGGCGGACCCGGAACGGCGGGCGTCGCACCGGCGGTCCCCTGGAGCTGGTTGGTGATCTCGCGGAGCTGGCGGATCTTCTGCCACAGCCAGCGCTTGTTCGGGTAGTTCTCGAACTTGTCCGCGAACTGGGAATACAGCGTGAGCGCCTTGTCGAACTGCCGCATCCGCTCGTGGCAGTCGGCCAGCGACAGGTGGTAGTCGTCGGCCATGTCGCGGTCGAGGTCCGACTCGATCAGTCCCTGGAGGATCGTGATCGCCTCCTCGCAACGCCCCTCGGCCTTCAGCACTTCGGTCAGCGCGTGCTGGACGCGGGTGATGTAGGGGGAGGCGCGGTCCAGGGCGATCGCCTGGCGGAGCTGGGTTTCCGCATCCGGCCAGCGCCCTTCGTGCATCGCCTGCAGCCCGGCCTGGAAGTGCTCGAACGAGAGCCGGCTCTTGGACTCCGCCAACACGTCGCGCAGGATCGTCCGTTCGTTCGGCGTCAGTTCCTCGTCGGTCTTCTCGGCCCGCAGCCGGTCCCACTGCGCCAGCACCTGTTCGAAATTCTCGTTGCGATAGAACTCGTACAGCGCCGAAATCGCGGCCTCGTCGCGCGTCGCCACCGGTGCCTGCGGCTTCGCCGCCTCGACCTTCTTCCGCAACTCCGCCTTCTCGTCCTCCAGCTTCGCAATCCGTTCCTCGTCCCGGTCGATCCGCACGTCGTAGGCCATCTTCAGCCCGATGAAGATCAACACGACGAAGATCGCGTAGGCGGCGGCCGAGTTCCACAGCATCCGCCGCTCGTAGGTCTTCTGCTTCTTGGCGACCGTCTTGAGGTCGGCGCCGAGGGCGGCGGTGAGGTTGTTGGTGCGGATCACGAGCGATCGGATCTCGACGATCTCCTTCTTCACCTCGCGAATATCGTCGTCCATCGGCTGCATGGCGCGAACGGCATCGTAGCGGAAGGTCGGGGGGCCGGGCAAATGCCGCGTGCGCGACGCTTGCCAGGGCGGCGGAATCGTTGTACGAGTCGCGCCGGAACGGAGGAAACCCGTGTACGACAGCTCGGACATCCGCAAGAACCTCAAGATCCTGATCGACGGCCAGCCCTGGGTCGTCGTCGATTTCCAGTTCGTCAAGCCCGGCAAGGGCACCGCCTTCACCCGCACGCGGATCAAGAACATGATCACCGGCGCGGTGCTCGACAAGACCTTCCGCTCGGGCGAGAAGCTCGAACCGGCCGAGGTCGAGCAGGTTTCGGCCCAGTACATGTACCACGAGGGCGAGCAGTACTGGTTCATGGACAACAGCAGCTACGAGCAGTTCGCGGTCTCCGCCGCCCAGCTCGGCGATCAGGCCCAGTTCCTCACCGAGAATCTCGTCGTCAACATCACGATGTTCCAGGGCCAGCCGGTCGGGATCGAGTTGCCGACCTTCATCGAGGTCCAGATCACGAAGTGCGAGCCGGGCGTGCGCGGCGACACCGCCTCCGGCGGCACGAAGCCGGCCACGATCTCCTCCGGCGCCTTGATCCAGGTCCCGTTCCACATCAACGAGGGGGACTGGGTCAAGGTCGACACGCGCGACGGCCGCTACGTCGAGCGGATCAACAAGCGCTAGCCCGGGCGTCCGCCCGCGGGGGTGGCTCGTGCGGAACCGCGCTCCCCTCGGCTCGACGCGTGCCCGTCTGGAGTTGCGCGCCCGGGGTCTCGCCGCCGTTCGCTCGTTCTTCGACGCCCGCGGCTCGCTCGAGGTGGAAACCCCGCTGCTGCTGCGCGCCCCGGCGCCCGAGCGGCACATCGTCGCGCCGGCGGTTCCCGGCGCCGGCTTCCTCGCCGCCTCGCCCGAACTCCAGATGAAACGGCTCGTCGCCGACGGCGCCGGCCCGATCCACCAGATCACCCGCTCGTTCCGCGGCGGCGAGCGCGGCCGGGTGCATCTTCCCGAGTTCACGATCGTCGAGTGGTACCTGCCGGGGGCGACGTACCGCGAGGCGATGGACCAGACCGAGGCGCTGGTGCGATGGGTCGCCGAACGGCTGGCGACGCCCGGGAACCCGCCGCGGTTCGCTCCCGGCTTTCCGTTCGAGCGGCACCGGATTCCGGACCTGTTCGAGCGGCTGGCGGGATGGAGGCCCGGGGCCGACGTCGACGACGAACGGTTCGCGTTCGACCTGGTGGACAAGGTCGAGCCGGCGCTGCCGCGCGACCAGGGCGTGCTGCTCTACGACTACCCCGCCTCCCAGGCCTCGCTCGCCCGCCTGTGCCCCGCCGACCCCGCGTACGCCGAACGGTTCGAGCTGTACCTCGGGGGGCTGGAACTGGCCAACGGCTTCACCGAGCTGTCGGACGCGGCGGAACAGCGGGCGCGTTTCGAGCGCGAGCGGGCGGCGATCGCGGCGCAGGGTCGCTCGCCCTACCCGCTCGACGAACGGTTCCTCGCCGCCCTCCCCCGCCTCGGCCTGTGCGCCGGCGTCGCCCTCGGTTTCGACCGCCTGCTCCTGGCCCTGACCGGGCTCGACGACATCGGCGAGGTCACGTCGTTCCGCTGGGAGGAGGTCTGAGATGCGGGCGGCCGCGCGGCGACCCGGGGGCGGTCCGGCGGCGATCGCGGTCCTGGCGCCGTGCCTCGCCGCGGCCGCGGCGTGTGGGCCGCCGCCCGCCGCGCCGGTCCCGCCGGAGCCGGCCGCGGTCCATCGGACCGTCCTCCTGCGCCCCGGCGGCTTGTTCGTGCAAGTGCGGCTGGACCGGGTGCGGCGCTGGCTGCCCGCGGCGGGCGAGGTGGCGACGCTCGCCTGGACGCCGGCGATGCCGGGAGCGGCGTGCCTGGTCGAAATGCTGTGGGCCGCCGACCTCGCCTCGGCCTGGTTCGCCACCTCCCCCGCCCTCGCCGCCCCCCCCGCGGGCGCCGCGCTGATCGAAGGCCCGGCGGTGCCCGCCGACCGCGTGCGCGGATGGGCCGACTGCGTGCTCGCCGGCCTCGGGTCGGGCGCCGTGCCGCGGTCGGTTGCACCGCCGGCGACGGCCGACGAGGAACCGCTCGATCCGCTCGCGTTCGTGGTCGGAACCGGACGCTGGGCGAACACCGGAATCGCTCCCATGGGCCCTGCTCGCTGGGGCATCGTGTCGGGGGAGCCGTTCACGACCTGGGCCTGGGAGCTGGCCGGTCGCGTGCCGCCGCCGGCCGTCGCCGACACCGGTCCGGCCGAGCGCGTGGCGGGGGCGGACGTGCAGAGCGTGTGGCTCGACCCCACCGCGCTGTCGGCGCTGCTGGTCGATCTGACCGGCGGATTGGGTCCCGTACCGCCGCCCGAGGACCTGCGCGGGCTGGCGGCGGGGCTGTGGGTCGGCGACCGTCCGCGGGCCGAGGCATGGTTCGAGGCGCGGGGGCCGGAGTCGGCGGCGGCCATCACCGACTCGTTGCGCACCGCCGCGACGATGCTCCAGCTCGGCGTGTCCGTCCAGGCCGCGCTGCTCGGCGTCGCCTTCGGCGCGGACGTGCAGGAGCGAGTCGAGCAGGTGGCGGCGATCGCGGAGCGGGCGGTGTTCGAGACGCGGGGCGTGCTGTCGTCCGTGCGTCTCGACCTGACCGCCGACGACTTGGCGCGCGTGCAGGGCTTCGCCCTGGCCCTGGCGAGTCGTCGGCTGTCGGACTGACGGCGCGCCGGCCCCGGCCGGTCACTCGTCGCCGCCGGCCTGCTCGGCGCGGCGGAACTGCTCGAGCACCTCGGCGGCGCCGGGATTGGTCACGAACGTGCGGGCGACGGCGGGCGGGAGCGTCACGGCCCAGCTTCCGGCGCGCAGCGCCAGCCGCACGTGCTCCTCGGTCTTGATGCTGGCCACGAGCATTCGCGGGCCGCGGTCGCCCGCGATGCGTCGGACGTCCTCCAGCAGGCGCGCGGCGCCCTCGTCCCCCGACGCCTGCGCCACCCGACCCACGAACGGGATCAGCACGTCCGCCCCCGCCTCCGCCGCCAGCAGCGCCTGGCCGAGCGACAGGATCGCGGTCGCCGCGGTCCGGATCCCGGCCCGGCGCAACGCCGCGATCGCGGCGAAGCCTTGCTCGAGCGCGGGAATCTTGATCCACAGCCGGCCGTCGAGGAGCGCGGCGAGCCGCTCGGCCCCGGCGACGATCGCCGGCGTCTCGCCCCAGGCGGCCTGGAGGAACAGCCGGTCGATGCCCAGCCTCCGGCACCGCTCGACCGCCTGCTCGGCGGTCAACGCCGCCCGAGCCAGGATCAGCGGATTGGTGGTGACGCCGTGGAACGCGCCGTGGGCCCACAGCACGGGCAGCTCATCCGCATCGATCGTGTCGAGAAACAGCCGCATCGAGCCGAGTATCCCCGGCGACGCGCGTCCGATCAACCCCCGGGATGCGGCGCGCCGCGGAACCTACTTCGCCGCCGGCTCGACCGGCGAGGTGCAGGCGGAACAACGGGTCGCCTTCAGCGGAATCTTGGTCAGGCAGAACGGGCAGTCGCGCAGGTCGGCCGGCGGCGCCGCCTTCTTGAGCCGGTTGATCTGCTTGACCGTCAGGAAGATGACGAACGCGATGATCAGGAAGTCGAGCACCGCCTGGACGAACATCCCGTAGTTCAGGGTCGCCGCGCCGGCCTCCTTCGCCGCGGCCAGCGAGGTGAACCCGCGGCCGGAGAGGTCGACGAACATATCGGCGAAGTTGATGCCGCCGAGGAGCTTGCCGATCGGCGGCATGATCACGTCGTTCACGAGAGACGAAACGATCTTGCCGAAAGCGGCGCCCACGATCACGCCGACGGCCATGTCGATGACGTTGCCCTTGACGGCGAACTCCTTGAACTCCTTCAGCATGCCCATTGCGAACCCTCCTTGCGTCGAGTTCCGTACCGACGTGCGGTGACTCATAGCACACTGGACGGCGACGGTCCGCGGATCGCCGCCTCGCGCCGTCGCCCCGGTCCTCGCGAGATCCGGCTCCTCCCCTGCGTCCCCGCCGTCTTCCCGGACGAGCCGGCCGCCGGGCGGCACGGCCCGCGGAACGCGCGGCAAGACCGACCCGACGAGGCGCGCGAACGCGGTTCGTGATACCGTGGCGCCGCCGTGGAGGACGCCAGGACCGGCCTGTTGGGGATTCCGCGCGAGACGCTCGAGGCCTGCATCGGGCGACTCGGGCAGCCGCGCTACCGCGCCGACCAGGTGCTGGGTTGGGTCTACGCTCGGGGGGTCGTGAACCCCGCCGCGATGACCGACCTTCCGCGCGCGCTGCGCGAGGCGCTGGCGGCCGAGTTCGGCGCGCAACTCGACACGCGCCCGACCGCGACCGAAACCTCCGCGGACGGCACCGTCAAGGTCACGGTGGGGCTGGCCGACGGCGGCGCGACCGAGGCGGTCCTGATCCCGGAGACCGTCGATGAGGACGACGACGAGACGCCGGAAGACGACGCCCCGGACTCGCGTTCCGGCAGGACGGCGGGGCAAGGTGCGCGTCCCGCCTCCGCCGCCTACACGCTCTGCCTGTCGTCCCAGGTCGGCTGCGCCTTCGGCTGCGCCTTCTGCCGCTCCGGTTCGCGCGGGCTGGTCCGGCACCTGGCGGGGCGCGAGATCCTGGCGCAGCTGCACTGGGCCCGCGCGTTCCTCGCCGGCCGCGGAAGCATCGCCCGCATCGTGCTGATGGGGATCGGGGAGCCGCTGCACAATCCCGGGGGCGTACTGCCGGCGCTGCGCTTGCTGACCGATGCGCGGGCCGCGGCGTTCTCGGGGCGACGGGTGACGGTTTCCACCGTGGGGCTTCCCGAGGGGCTGCGCCGGCTGGCGGACGCCTTCGGCGGGCGGATCGCGCTGGCGTGGTCGCTGCACGCCGCCGACGAGGCGACCCGACGCCGGCTGCTGCCGGTGGCCGCCCGGCGGCCGGTCCGGGAAACGCTGGAGGCGCTGCGCGACCATCCGCTGCCGCCCCGCCGGCGGATCACGATCGAGTGCGTGCTGGCGGGCGGCGTCAACGACACCGAACGGCACGCCCGCGACGTGGCGCGACTGCTCGGCGGACTGCGCTGCAAGGTGAACCTGATCCCGTTCAACCCGTGGCGGGAGCCGGCCGGTGCGGCGGGAGCCGCGGCCACGACCGATGGGGAACCGCTGCGCCCGCCGGAGCCGGAACGGGTCGAGGCCTACCGCCGGGTCTTGGCGGCGGCGGGGCTCTCGGCCTTCGTGCGCAAGCCCCGCGGCGCCGACATCCTCGCCGCCTGCGGGCAGCTCCTCGGCCGCGCCGACTTGTCCCGCGGCGGCCGATGGGATAGCTAGACGAATCGACATGCGGGGACGACCCGGCGGCTCGGGCGGCAAGGCCTGGATCTTCGCGCTGGCGGCGGCGCTGTTCGTCGCCGTGGGCATGGGCACCGGCGCGGTCGTCTTCCACCTCCAGTCGTTGCCCCCGGAGATCCCGTACTTCGAGTTCCAGCGGCTCCTCGCGGCCGACCTCGTGGTCGAGGCGCAGGTCGGCGCGGGCGAGGTGCGCGGCGTGGTGCCCGCGGAGCCGTCGCCCGCGCTGCTCGAGCGCTACGCCCGGGAGGTCGCCGCGTTCTGGCCGGCCGGCGGCGGGGAGGCCGGGCGCCGGCAGGTCCCGTTCCCGGCGGTGGCCGACGACGGCTCGTTCCGGACGTTCCGGCCGGCCGGCGAGTCGACCGCCGACCTGCTGGAACGGCTCGAGGCCCACCATGTCCGCTACGGCACGCTGCCGGCCAGTCCCTGGCCGCAGGTCGCCGCCTTCGCCCTGGCCGGCGCCGCCCTGCTGGCGCTCGTGGTGCTGACGGTCGTCGTCGCCCGCGCACGGCGCGGCCGGGGACGGCCGGGCGACGGTCCGCCGGACGGCGAGTTCCGCCTGCCGGAACCGGAGGCGCCGGAGACCAAGTTCCACGACGTCGGCGGACTCGACGACGCCATGGACACCGTGCTCGAGCTGGTCGACCTGCTCAAGATGCCCGACCGGCTCCGCCGGCTGGGCGCCACCCTGCCCCGCGGCGTCCTGCTCGTCGGTCCGCGGGGCGCGGGCAAGACGCTGCTGGCCCGCGCCCTCGCGGGCGAGGCGCTGGTGCCGCTGCTGCGCGTCCAGGCCCCGGAACTCGCCGGCGCGTTCGGCGCCGAGGCGGGCCGGCGCGTGCGGGCGCTGTTCGCGCGGGCGGAGGAGTTGGCGCCGTGCGTGGTCGTGGTCGAGGATCTCGAGGGACTGACGCGGCGCTCCGGCCGGCCGGGAGACGCGCCGGGCTCCGAACCGGGCGGCACGCTGCAGGCGGTGCTGGCCGAGCTGGAGCGGTTCGACCCGCGCTCCGGCGTCGTGCTGCTCGCCGCCACCTCGCGACCCGACCGGATCGACCCGACCCTCCTGCGCCCCGGGCGCTTCGACCGGATCCTGGCGCTCGGCCGTCCCGACCGGTTCGGTCGCGAGGCGATCCTGCGCGTCCACGCGCAGCGGGTGCGCCTCGGCAAGGACGTCTCGCTCGCCGACGTCGCCGCCCGCACGCCGGGCCTAGTCGGCGCCGACCTCGCCGCCCTGGTCAACGAGGCGGCGTTGATCGCCGCGCGCCGCGAGCACACGACGGTGCTGCGGGAGGACGTGGAGAGCGCGCTGCCGCGGGTGGTCGATGTCGCCCTGCGGGCGATCCGGGTCTTCTCGCCCGAGGAACGCGTGCTGCTGGCGGCCCACGAGGCGGGACGGGCCGTGGCGGCCGCCGCGCTTCCCGAGCACCCGGAAGGCGCCGCGGGCGGCGCGACGCTGGTGCCGCGCGATCCGCTGACCGAATCGGCGCTGGTGCGCCGGCCGGTCGAGGAGCGCCGCGTGCTCGACGAACGGGCGCTCAAGGCGCGGCTGGTCGAACTGGTCGCCGGGCGCGCCGCCGAGCGGCTGCTGCTGGGGACGCCGACCACCTCCTCCCGGCCGGCGGTCGCCGAGGCGCGGACGCTGGCCGCGATGATGGCCGAGGAGCTGGGGATCCGCGCCGCGGACGACGCTCCCGTCGTCCCGCACGACGGCCCGGGGACGCCGCCGGAGGCGCGACGGCTGCTGGCCGAGGCCGAGCGGCGGGCGCACGAACTCCTGGCGGCCCATCGCTCGGCGCTCGAGGAAGTCGCCCGGCGGCTGGCCGAGCGGGAGCGGGTGTCTCCCGGCGACCTGCTGCGCATCGTTCACGGGCGGCTGTCCGGCGAGACGCCTCCGCCCGAGGCGCCCGAGGCGTGAGCGGCCGATGGAACTGTGGGACTGGCTGCTCGCGCTGTTCCGCGGCCCCGCCGGCGCCGCGCTGGTCGCGGCCGCGCTGCTGGCGGTGCGCTGGCTGGTGCTGCTGACCGTCGCCCCGCTCCCGGCGCTCGGCGAGATCGGCGCCCCGCTGCGGATCGGTCTCGCCGCGGCGCTCGCCGCCGGCGCCCTGCCCGCCGCCCTCCCCGTGCCGCTCGACGTCCTCGAACCCGGCGTCGCCGTCGCGCTCGCCGCCAAGGAGGCGCTCGTCGGCCTGGCGCTCGGCGCCGTCGTGGCGTTCCTGCTGGCGGCGTTCGAGACCGCGGGACGGCTGGCGGACCTGTTCCGCGGGGCGACGATGGCCGAGGTCTTCGTCGGGTCCGGCGAGGCTTCCAGCCCGCTCGGCGCGTTCCTGCTCGTCGCGGTCCTGGCGCTGCTGGCGGCGTCCGGCGGCTTCCTCGTCCTGGTCGGTGCCCTGCTGCGCTCGACCGAGGCCTTCCCCGTGGCCTCGCTCCCCGTCCGGCTGCTCGAGCCCGGCGCGTTCGTGGGCGCGGCGCTGGCGCTGTTCGGCCGGGTGTGGGAGGTCGGCCTGCTGCTGGCCGCCCCGGTGCTCGGCGTCTCCCTGCTGCTCGATGTGGCGCTGGGGATGGCGGCGCGGGTCTCGCCCGGTTTCGAAGGCTATTTCCTCGCCCTGCCGATCCGCGCGGTGCTCGGCCTCGGCGCGCTCGTCTCCTCGCTCGCCCTCGTCCGGCCGCACCTGGCGGCGCTGCTGCGGTCGGCACTGGCCGCGCTGGACTGAACCGGCTCACCCCCGCGGGTGGCAGCGTTCGACGACCCGGCGCAGGTGCGTCCGGTCGAGATGGGTGTAGATCTCGGTCGTGGAGATGTCGGCGTGTCCGAGCATCGTCTGCACGGAGCGCAGGTCGGCGCCGTGGACCAGCAGGTGGGTGGCGAACGAGTGGCGGAGCCAGTGCGGCGAGACGTCGCCGCGGATGCCGGCCGAGCGGGCGTAGTGCTGGACCTTGCGCCAGAAGTGCACGCGGGACATCGCGCCCCCTTTCCGGCTCACGAACAGGGCGTCCTCGCCCGCGCGGGCCCACCGGCCGCGCACCTCGAGGTAGGCGCGCACCTTCGCCGCCGCGACCTCGCCGAGCGGGACGAGGCGGCGGCGGCGGCCCTTGCCGTAGGCGGACACGTAGCCCACCTCGAGGTTCAGGTCGCCCCAGCGCAGGCGGCACAGTTCGGAGACGCGCAGGCCGGTGGCATACATCACGTGCAGCATCGCCGAGTCCCGCAGCCCCTCCGGCGTCCGTTCGTCGGGCGCCGCCAGCAGCGCCAGCACCTCGTGCTCCTGGAGCAGCTTCGGCAGGGCGCGGGGCAGGTGGGGCACCTTCACCCGCCGGGCGGGACTAGTCTTGAGCGTTCCCTCGTCGACGAGGAAGCGCAGGAAGGAGCGCACCGCGGAGAGCAAACGGGCGACGGAGCGGGGGGCGAGGCCGTCCCGGGCGGCGGCGACGAGCAGCGAGGTGACGTCCTCCTCGGTGGCGTTCTCGAGGGTCCGGCCGCGGCGTTCGAGGTGTTCCGCGAAGCGGCGCAGGTCGCCGGCGTAGCTCGCCACGGTGTGCGTCGAGCAGCCCCGTTCGACTTCGAGGTGGTAGAGAAACCGGTCGATCTGCGTCCGCACGGCCCCATGCTATCCGGCCGGGGTCCGGGGCGCCAGTTCGCCGCGTGGCGTCGAACCTCGTCCCTCTGCTAGGGTGGCGCCGTGTACGATCCGCGGGCCAACAGCGTGCTGCTGGGAGTGGTGTTCGCGGCGGCGATCCTGCTCAGCGTGGTGCTGCGGCGGGCGAAGACGCGCCGGCTCAACCTGTTCGTGCTGTTCTGCGGCTCGCTGCTGCTGTGGTACCTGCTGGAGCTGTTCCACGCCTTGCAGCCGGCGGAACACTGGAACCGGCTGGCCAGCGCGGCGCTGGTGCTGCTGCCCCAGACGGCGATCCGGTTCTTCCACGCGTTCCGCGGCGCCGAGTCCCGCAGCTCGCCGTTCGTCCGGGTCGGCACCGCGCTCGGCGTCGTGGCCTTCGCGGCGGTCGTCTCGCCGTGGTGGCAGGAGCCCGCCGTCGGCTGGGGGCTGTTCGCGTACAGCGGCGGTCTGCTGTACGGCGCCTGCCTGTACCTCTACCGCTGGTCGCGCCGGGTGACCTCGCGGGTGGAGAGCGCGCGCATCCGCGTGCTGGTCATCGGCGGCGCCGCGGCGCTCACCTTCTCGCTGCTCGACTACCTGCCGCGGGTCGGCATCGATTTCCCGCCCGTCGGGCCGATCTTGACGATGATCTTCATGTACGCCCTGTCCCAGGCGCTGCTGCTGTACCGGTTGCTCGACCTGTACGAACTGGTCGGGCGCTTCGCGGTGCTGGGGGCGCTGGCGGTGGTGCTGGCGGGGATCTTCTACGCGCTGGTGCAGTGGATCGGCACCTCGACCTGGTTCTTCCTCAACGCGATCGCCGCGGCGTTCGTGATCCTGATCGTGTTCGACCCGCTGCGCACCGCGGTCGAGGAGAAGATGGGCCAGATCATCGTGCGCGAGCGGTCGCAGTTCGAGACGGCGGCGCTGGCGCTGCGGCGCCGGCTGGGCCGGCTGCGCACCGTGGAGGAGATCGCCGACGCCGTGATCACCCTGCTCGAGGAGAGCCGCCGGTACACCCACGGGGCGCTGTACCTGCTGTCGGCGGACGGCCTGTCGCTGGTCCGGCGCGGCTGTTTCGGCCCGCCGCCGGTGCCGGAGCTGGACGTGACGGCCGCCCGGCCGCTCCTCGAGCAGTTCGCCGGCGACGAACCGGTGCGCCGCCGCGACCTGCGACGCCAGCGCGAATCCGCCGCCGAGCAGGGCGACGTGCGGCGGGTCGAGGCGCTGGACGTGGCGCTGAACCTGACCGACGATCTGCGCGCCGACACCATCTTCCCGGTGCGCGGCGAATCGCGGACCCTGGGACTGCTGGCGGTGCGCGACGAGCGGATGCCGGAGGGACTCGGGCCGGACGAGGAAATCGGGCTGGCGCCGATCGCCGTGCAGATCGCGATCGCCGCCGAGAACATCGAGCTCTACCGCCAGCTCAAGGTGCGCGACCGACTGGCCGTCGTCGGCGAGATGTCCGCCGGCCTGGCCCACGAGATCCGCAACCCCCTGGGATCGATCAAGGCCGCCGCCCAGATCCTGGCCGAAGACCCGCCCCCCGACTCGCGCGAACTGGTCGAAATCCTCGTCGAGGAGTCGAACCGCCTCAACCGCGTCGTCACCGACTTCCTCGAGTATTCCCGCCCGCGGCCCGCGGAACAGGCCCAGGCCGACGTCTCCGCCGTGCTCCGGCGCTGCGTGCAGATGCTGGCCGCCGAGTTCGGCGACGGACTCGAAATCGATGCCGCCGCCGGCGAAGCCCTCCCGGCCGTCCCCGTCGACCCCGACCGCCTGCTCCGCGTGTTCCTCAACCTGGGCCTCAACGCCGCCCAGGCGATGAACGGCAAGGGCCGCCTCGAAATCGTCACCGCCGTCCGCCGCGACTCCGGCTCGACCCTCCCCGGACGCCCCGCCGCCGGCGCCCACCGGCTCGCCATCCGCTTCCGCGACCACGGTCCCGGCATCCCGCCGGAGGTCGTCCCGCGGATCTTCATCCCGTTCTTCACGACCCGCGAGCGCGGCACCGGCCTCGGACTCGCCCTGTCCCAACGGATCGTCGAGGACGCGGGCGGCACGATCGAAGTGCACAGCGAGCCGGGGCGCGGCAGCGATTTCACCGTCGTCCTCCCGGCCGTCGACCCGAACGGCGCGGGAAACCGCGGTTGAGGACCGAGGTCCTCGAAAGGAGCCGACCGATGCGACACCCGAGTCCGAATCGTTCCACGTGGGCCGCCGCCGTGCTGCTCGCCATCCTCGCCGCCTGCAAGAAGGAGCGGACCGAGTCCCCCGCGCCGCCGCCCTCCCCCGTGGCGGGTCGGTCCGACGCCGCGAAGACCGCGACCGAAGACGCGGCGGACGAGCCGGCGGCCGACGATGCGAAGGTCGTTGCCGGCGAGGACGAGGACTTCGTCGCGCGCCCCTGCTGGAACGGCTCCGACTGGGTCGCGCGGGACGCCGTCGGCCGACCGCCCGGCAGCACCGAACGCTGCGGCCGCCTCGGCGGCAAACCGTTCGACGAGACGCCCCTCGAACTCCTCGCCGGGCGCCTCGCCGTCCAAGGACCGCAGGGTTCGCGGCTGCTGCCCCGCACGCCCGGCGTGATGGCGGCGCCCGAGGCGCCCGAGCGGGAGTCGCGGGTGTTCTGCGAGGACGGCAACGAGAAGTTCGTGCTGATGGCCTGGGAGCTGTTCCGGTCGGCGGGCGAACGCCTCGGAACCCAGGTCCGCACCGAGGTGGAACGGGAGACCGCCGGCAGCGGCACCGCCTGGTGCGTCGAGCCGCTGGTGCCCGCCGCCGGCGGACTGCGCGCCTACGCGCTGGTCCCCGACCGGCTGCCGGCCGAGGGCGAGGCGCTGCCGGTGCTGAGCGTTCTGGCGGTCCACCCGGACGGACTGGTGCAGCTCCTGCGGTGGTACGTCAACCCGCCCCTCGCCCCGGACGCCGCCGGCTGCATCGCCCTGGCCCGCCGCGCCGCCGCGACGCTCGCCGCCGGCCCGCGCCGCATCCCGCGCGAGGCGGGCGCGCGGCGGCTCGAGGCGTTCTCGCAGACCAAGGAGCTGGAGGTCCGGCTTCCCGCCGACTACGTCCTCACCCCCCAGCCGGGACCCGACTTCGCCGTGCACCGCATCGAACCGATCGTCCCGCTGGGCGAGCCGGGGGCGAGCCTGGGGTTCTACCTCGGCGACAATCCCCAGCCGCCGCCCGGCAGTTGGGCCGGCCCGGTCGAACGGAGCAAGGCCCCGCTGCTGGGCGAGGAGGTCGAGTGGCTCGCGTGGTTCATTCCCGAGCACGAGGGCGAGCCGGCCGAGTATCACCTCGAGGCGCTGCGACCGCTGCCCGACGAGATGGGCTTCCCGCACTTCCTGCACGCGTTCATCACGGCGGGAGACGCCGGCCTGCGGGACGAGCTGCGTGAGGTGGCCAAGTCGCTGCGGATCGTCGATCGCGCGACCCGCTGAGGAAGGCGCGCCCGCGCGAGCGTCAGTCGCCGATCCAGCCGCAGACCGAGTCGGTGGACGCCAGCCCGGACAGATCGGCGGCGGCGGGGCCGCAGGCGTGCGGCCCGGGACACCACGCCCCGCCCGTCGGACAGCCGTATTCGCAGCGCCGGCTCCCGCCGTCCACGGTCGGCTCGGCGCAGATCAACGGCGGCGCGCAGTCGGTCGCGCACTCGCACGGAGTGCGGGCGGACCCGCCGAGCGGGTAGTCCGGCCGGCAGGCGTCCCCGTCGCAGGCGAACCCTACCGGACATGCGCGGCCCCCGCCGCACTGCGGGACCGAGTCGTCGCAGGTCCGGTCGAACCCGTCATCGACATCGATGCACGACCCGCCGTCCGGGCAATCGAGGTCCAGTTCGCACGGGACGGCGCACGCGGTGAACGGACCGCCGAGGCCCGAGCCGCCGAGGCAGACCTGGCCCTCCGGGCAGTCGCAGTCCTCGTCGCAGGCGCCCCCGGCGATGCCGCAGGGGCTGGTCGGTTCCGCACCGACCTCGACGCGCAGGGCCGCCGTCCCCGGCAGGGATTCGATCGTCCAGCCCCCGGCGGAGGGGAAGGCGAGCGGAATCCAGCGGTCGATCCTTCTCGCCGGGCCCATGCAATCGCGCCGGGTGTCCCAGATCCGCGGCCGGATCGTCACGCGACGCTCGTCGTCCCGGAGGACCACCTCCGGCATCGCCAACCGTTGCTGGCAGTCCAGCATGTGCGAGAGACGGATGCGGAGCGTGCGTCCGACCGTCGCCGGGACCGGGTCCGCCACGGCCACCTCGTCGGCCACGACCTCCACCAGGCGCCAGGTGGGGCAATCCACACCGTCCGGCGCGTCCGGAACGTCGGCCGGGACGTCCGCCGGAACCTCGGCGGGAGCATCGGCCGGGACATCCGCCGGAACCTCGACGGGAACGTCGCCCGGAACGTCGGGGGGCGCATCGTCGCGCACGTCGGTCGGCGTGTCGGTTCCCCCGTCGTCCGACGGCTCCGTGTTCGCGGAGCCGCAGCCGGCCAGCAACATCGCCAGCACCAGGAGCCCGATTCGCATCATCATCCTCCTCCCTCCCTCGACGCAGCAGCATGACCGCAAGTCTTCGCCGCGGCAAGTCGAGGGCGGCGGGCGGTCCGCTCGCCGTCTGTTCGCCTTCGACACGACGCCGCCGGAAAACGCCGGGCGCGGCCGAACGGCCGGACTACGGCAGTTCGACGCGCACGACCGGGTCCTCGGCGGGAAACCGCGGGCGGATCCAGACGTCACCCAACCCGTCGCCCCGGTCCTCGAACTCGATCGGGCTGAGCCACACGTCCCGCGCGCAGTCGCCGGCATCGCGACAGGCCGGATGACGCAACCGGTGATGCACGAAGTACCAGTGCGTCCCGTCCGGCCCGAGCACCGCGGTGCCGTGTCCGAAGGCCTGTCCGAGGCTCGGGACGAGGTAGCGGCCGACGAGCCGTCCGGCGTTGTCGTGGGCCAGTTCCTCCACCGTGCGCGCCGCGACCCAGAATACGTGGTAGTAGGCCGAGTCCCAGGCGCTGCCGGAGACCAACAGGTAAACCCATCCGCCGCGACGGAACAGGTTGGCGCCCTCCGCCACGCCCCAGGAACATCCGTCGCGGACCAGTTCCTCGTCGTAGCGCCCCCGCGTCAGCGAGAGCATCTCGCCGCAGCGCGGGCAGTACGACCGCAGGCGTTCGAACGTCGCGGCGTCGTGCGGGTTGGCGGCGAAGACACGCCGGGCAGGGTGCCTGCGCCGTCCGGAACCGTTGCGCGGAGAACGACAAGAGGTAGGAACCCGGGCCCAGTTCGACGATCTGCGGAGCCCACAGGGAACAGAAGAACGTCTCGTTGATCGCGATCGAATGCCCCGGGGTCGAGGCGCGGTCGAACACGCGCCCCGGGAGCTCGGTCCAGTGCACGAGGTCCGGTGAAGTGAAGATCGGGATGTCGCCGCCGTTGTGAACGGTCGCCGTGAGGTAGTAGACGGGATGTCCTTCCGCGTCCGTCGTTCGCAGCACGTGCGGGTCGGGATGGTCGCCGTCCAGCACGGGGTTGACCGCTTCGATCACCCTCGGAGGGGGACTCGAGTCGGGCGCGTCGTCGGTCCCGCCGTCGGCGCCGGGGTCCTCCGCGCCGCCGTCCGCCTCGGCGGCGTCCGTTTCGAGCAGGGTGCCGTCGGGCGGCGCGTCGCTGTCGGGCGCGGCGTCTTCGGGCGGAGGCGCGTCCGGACCGCGGTCGGCGGCGTCGCCCATGCGCGCCTCGTTCCCGCCGGAGCAGCCGGCGGTCAGCAGGGCGAGCCGGAGCGCGAGGCGGAAGGCTCCACGCTTCGTGCCGCACCGTTTTCCGAGAGGCCGGAGCGCCGGGCGAAGTCATCGAGCAGGGCGCGGCCGTCGTCTTCCAGTTCCAGCCGGGTCCGCACGACGAGCCACGGCAGGCGGGCGACGGCGAGGCGGGAGCGGCCGGCGAGGATTCGCGCGGCGTCCTTCTCGGTGACGACGACGGCCTCGGCGCCCGCCGCGGCCGCGCGCAATTCGATCCGGCCGCGCAGCGCGGCCGGCAGCGCGGCGTGGTCCCGCAGCGCGCGGCGGCCGACGACGAACGCCCCGAGGTCGGCGAGCGAGCGAGCGACCCGCGCGGGGCGCGCCACGGCGCACAGCAGGAACAGCGGGCGGCCCTCGGCGCGGACGAGCGGCGCGGCGGCGGGCGAGCGGGCCCACGCCCCGAGTTCCACCAGGCCCTCCGGGACGATCCGCGCGCGCGTGACCGGCAGGCCGACGCCGGCCGGCGACTCGGCGCCGTCGAAGAGCACCAGATGGTCGGCCTCCCAGGCCCGCACGCTCGCCGGGCGGCGTTCGCCGGCCGGGAACACCGGCATCGCCCAGTCGTCGCCGGGGCGCAGGCAGACCACGCGGAGGTGTGCGGCCGCAGGCCGGGTCAGCGACGGGTCGTCGAGCACCAGGATGCGGCAGCCCAGGGCTGCGGCGCGCTCGGCAGCGTCGGCGGGACGGCGCGCGGCGATCACCGCACATCCGGGCAGGAGACGCTCGAGCAGGGCCGTCTCGTCGCCGACCAGCGACCGCTCGCGGGTCCCCACGGCGACCGGACCGGCCTCGGCGCGGGTCAGGCGGCGCGAGAGCCAGGCGACCAGCGGCGTCTTGCCGGCGCCGCCGAGCGCCAGTCCGTGGACGGCGACGGTGGGGAGTTGCCGCGAGCCCGCGGCGGGCAGCGGCCGGCGGCGCCGCGCGGCGACGCCCTCGACGAGTCGGGCGAGCGGGCCGGCCCAGGAGCGGGCGAGAGCGGCGGGAATCTGCGGCACGCCTCCGTATAGCACGGAATGGAGAGCCTGCGGGAAGACCGCAGCCGGGCGGCGGAACGCGGCGGCCCGCTCCTTGACTTTCCCGGGTTTCCCCGCAGAATCCGACCCCGCTTCGCGGGCGGGGGCCCGACGGCGGAACGCGGGGCGCGAGGGGCCGGGGGTCGAGGGCGGTCGGATGTTCCAGTGGAAGGACGTGGTGACGCTCGGCAACGCGGTCGGCGGCTTCGCCGCGATGATCCTCTGCCTGCAAGGCGAGCTGCTGTGGGCCTCGATCGCGATCATCGCCGGCTACTTCTTCGACGCGATTGATGGCACGGTGGCCCGGCTGTTCGGGGCCGGTCCGACCCGCTTCGGCGCCGAACTCGACAACACCTGCGACCTGGTCACCTACTCGATCGCCCCGGGCGTCCTGATCTTCGCCGTGTATCGCGAGCGGCTGGGCTTCTGGGGCGCGGCCGCGCTCGGCGCGATGCCGGTCCTGACGGGGGTGATCCGGTTCGCGCGGTTCAACATCAAGCGGATCGAGTATCCCGGGATCTGGTTCGGCATGCCGCGCCCGGCCTCCGCGCTGGCGATCGTCTTCTTCCTCAACAGCCACCTGTTCCGTCACGTGCCCTACGCCGACTGGGTCGGGGTCCCGCTGATCGCCGCGCTGGCCGTCTGGAATCTCGGCCTGTACCCGTTCATCGGACACCACAACCGCCGCTGGCGGCGCTGGGTCGCGGCGCTCCTGTTCGGACTCGTGCTGGGCTCGCTGCTCCTGGCGATCCCGGTCTCGTACTTCGGCGACGTCGCCATCTTCTGGGACGTCGGTTTGATCTGGATGGTGCTCTATCCGACGACGCAGTGGACGCTGATCGCTCCCGACGAGCGGCGGAGGATCCGGGCGTTCGTCGAGGAGTGGAAGGCGCAGTGAGCGGCAGGGGACTCTCGACTTCGCGACGCGATCGCGGTACACGTTGATCCTCTGGGGAACCGTTCGCGCGGGGGCGCGGGGCGGCCCACGGGTGGCGAGGGACCATGAGCAGCTACTCCAGCGTTCCGCCGAGTCCGGAGTTGGCGGCGGGAACCAAGATCGGCGGCCGGTTCGTCGTCGAGTCCGCCCTGCCGGTCGGCAGCTTCGGCCGCGTCTATGCGGTGACCGACGAGCGGACCGGGAAGCGGGTGGCGCTGCGACTGGTGCCGGTGGCGCTGGTCCGGGACAAGGAGGACGCCGAGCGGGTGCGGGCCGAGGTCAAGGCCGCGGCCAGCCTCGTGCACCGCAACGTGGTCGGCACCTACGGCATCGGCCAGGAACCCAACGGCGACCTGTTCCTCACGATGGAGTGGGTCGATGGACAGCATCTCCGGGCGTTGCTGGAACGGCGCGCCGCGGCCGGCAAGCGGTTCTCGCTCCGCGGGGCGTTCAACGTCGCGGCCCACGCCTGCCACGCCCTGACGCACGCCCACGAGAAGAAGCTGCTCCACGGTTCGCTGTCGCCGTACCACATCCTCATCAGCCGCACCGGCCGGGTCAAGGTCGCCGGCTTCGCGCTGTCGCGCATCCTGCCCACGCTGCGCGGACTCTCGGCCGAGATGAGGACCTACCTGCTGGCGTACCTGCCGCCCGAGGCGCGCGGCGCCCGGGGGGTCAAGCTGACGCCGCGCGCGGACGTGTTCTCCCTCGCCGTCGTGCTGTTCGAGCTGCTCGGCGGCAAGCCGCGGCCCGGAATCGTCCCCAGTCCCGCGGCGCTGGGCGAGCAGGTGCCGGCGGGTGTGCGCGCCGTGCTCGAGCGGGCGCTGCAACACGACCCGCTCCAGCGCCACGGCTCGGCCCAGGAGTTCGAGGAGGCCTTGTCGGCGGAGCTGCAGAAGCTGGGCGAGATCCAGCCGGCCGACGACGACCTGCGCCTCGATGTGGAGATCGATCTCGGCGGTCCCGAGGCCGCGGTCCCGGCGCCCGCCCCGGCCGCGACGCCGGCGCGGGCGCCTGCGGCCCCGCCCCGCTCGCCGGCCGCGCCCGGTGCGACCCCGGCCCGCGTCCCCGCGGCGGGACCGGTATCGGGCGGCGTGATCGCCGTGGGACCGGTGCCCGCCGCCGAGGGGGGAGCGGGTGCGCTGCTCCGGGCCGCCGCCGCTTCCGGCCGGCAGAGTTCCGTCCCGGCCCGCGGCAGTCGCGTGCCCGTCGACGAGGAGTTCCGCAAGGCGGAAGCCCCGCCGCCCGGTCCGATCCCGGCCCTGCCGATCACCGGCCGCGCCTCCTCCGTCGATTTCGGCTCCATCCTCTCGTCGCTGGACGCCGACGACGTCGAGCGCTGGATGCTGCAGAAGGACAAGCTCGACCACGGCCCGTTCCGCGACCGCGAACTGGCCGAGATGATCCTCAAGGGGGCGGCGCTGGCCGACCACACCGTCACCAACCTCGAGACCGGCGTGCGCTGCAAGCTGAAGCAGGTCGAGCCGTTCAAGCCGTTCCTCGAGAAGTACAAGATCCGCAAGAAGCAGCAGGAGGAGCAGGAAGCGCTCAAGCGCTCGGTGCGGGTCGAGCGGATGGGCCTGGCGGCGAAGATGGCCATCGCGCTCGGCATCGCCGTGGCGGTGGCGGGCACCGCGGTCGGCCTGTATTACGGGCTGCGCACGACCAGCGAAGGCACGACGCAGGTCACGGAGGACCAGCAGGTCGCCAGCGGCGGTCCGCTGCAGGTCGACGGCGTCCAGGCCAAGTTCACCGAGGCGTCGCTCGAGACGCAGCCGCCGCCGACCGTCGAGGAGAAGAAGAAGCGGCGGTCCGGATCGCGGCGCTCGGGCGGCGGTTCCCACCGGCCGGGCGGCGGCCTGCAGGACTGGGACTCGGCCTGGAGCGCGGGCGGCGACCTCGACCTGGGCAGCGGCGACAGCGCGCCGATCCTGACGGCCCGCGAGATCAACGCCAAGATGCGCTCCAAGCAGGGCGCCCTGTTCTCGTGCGTGCGCGCCGAAATGGGCCGCAACCCGAACATGCCCGGCCAGATCAACATCGAGATGCTGATCCGCGGGCACGAGGTGGTGGCGGCCCGCGTCCCCGGCCAGTCCGGCGCCCTGGAGAGTTGCATCCAGGGCGTGCTGTCGTCCGTGCGCTTCGACAGCCAGGCCTACGGCCAGATGCGCTCGGCGTTCTCGATGGAGGTCGTCCGGTGACCGGCGCCGGGGGGATCCGGCCACGCGGCGCCCGTCTCGCCGCCCTGGCCCTGGCGGCGGTCGTCCTGGCCGGCGCCGGCTGCTCGGAAGCCGTGCTGCGGACCACGCGCGAGGCGGAGGCGAGTCGCGCGGCGGGGGCGCTGGAGCGTCACGGCGTCCCGGCGCGACTGGAGGCGACGCAGCGCGGGCGCGAATCGTCCTTCGAACTGCGCGTCGCGGCGGAGGATGCCGCGCGGGCCAGGGCGATCCTGACGGCGTACGGGCTGCCGCGGGCCCCGCGCGCGGGCTCCGCCACGCTCGCCGCCTCCGGCGGCCTGGTGCCCTCCCCGGCCGAGGAACGCGCGCGACTCGCCGCCGCCGTCTCGCTCGATGTCGAGCAGAGCCTCGAGACGATCGACGGCGTGCTCGAGGCCCGCGTGCACGTCGCGTTCCCGCTCGGGGAGGATCCGGCGTTCGCGCCCGAGGCGGAACTCCGGCCGCCGCGGGCCTCGGTGCTGGTCCGGCACCGGGTGGATGCGCCGGCGCCGGCCGCGGCCGACGTCCGCCGGCTGGTCGTCGGCGCGGTGGATGGCCTGGCGCCGGAAGCGGTGGAGGTGGTGCTGCAGCCGGTGACCGTGCCCGGAGCCGCGGCGGACGCCTGGGAATCGCTCGGGCCCTTCGAAGTCCGGGCCGGCAGCCGGGGACCGCTGCTCGCCCTGCTCGTCGGCGGCCTGGCCGCCATCGCGGCCCTCGCCGCGCTGCTGGTCTGGAGCCGGGTGACGCTGGGCCGGACGCGCCGCCATGCCGCATGAGCCGACCGCCGGCCTGTCGGTCGGCGACCAGTGGATCGAACGCCTCCTCGAATCGGCCGCCGTCAAGGCGTTCGTCGTGCTGCTGATCGCGGTCTCGCTGCTCCCGGCGCTCGACCGGCCATGGTTGCACGCCGCGGTGTTCCTGCCGGCGTTCGGCCTGGAACTCCTGCTGCGGGTCCGCCTGTTCTTCGCCCGCCGGAGTTCGCTGCGCCGGCGCCGCATGGCCGGCGAGCCGGTGCTCGACCGGGAGCGCCGGCCGCTGGAACCGCTGCTGCTGGTCTTCGACCTGGTCGCCGTCGTGTCGTTCGTGCCGTTCTGGCACTGGTTCGAGTCGGTGCGGCTGCTGCGACTCGTCCGGCTCGTCCGCCTCGTGATCGTCGTCCGCTATGCGGCCGACCTGCTGCACGACCTGTGGATCGTGATCACGCGCCGCGAGCGCCTGGGCCAGCTGCTGCTGCTGTTGTTGACGGTGGCCACGCTGTCCTTCGTCTCGGCGGCCCTGCTGCTGTACGCCGTCCCGCACAGCCCGCTGCACCGCGGGGACGTGCTGGAGGCGTTCTGGTGGTCGTTCCTGCAGCTGGAGAGCGCGGACAACGTCGTGCGCACGCTGCACGACGAGCCGGCGGTGGTCGCCGCGTCGGTGCTGCTGACGTTGACCGGCATCTTCCTGATGGCGTTCCTGATCGGGCTCGGCACGAACGTGGTCGGTGCGCTGGTCGTCGCGGCCCGCCTCCGGCCCCTCGACCTGGAGGGGCACGTCGTGCTCGCCGCACCTCCCGGCGCGGCGCGCCGCATCCTGCGGGACCTCCGCCGGCTGGAACCACGCAACGTGCGGGAACGCCCGGCGCACGAAGGCGGCTTCCGCTCGCCCGCCCGGCGCATCCGGCGCTGGCTCGGCCGACACCGCATCGTCTGGGCCGGCACGGACCCGGAACCGCCGGCGTTCCTGTTGGACCCCGAGCTGCGCAACGTGAGCTATCGCCCGACGGCGCTGGTCGATCGCAACGGAGCGCGGCTCGTCGCCGCCGACCAGGCGCGCTGCGTGGCGCTCGTGTCCGACGAGGCCGATCCCGCGGGCGACGCGCGCTGCCTGTCGAGCGCCCTGGCGGTCAGCGAGGCGCTGCTGCGCGCCGCCGCGGAGGATTCCCGCCATCTCGGCGGCCCGGTCCCGCGCGACCTGTTCCTCGAACTGCGGGAGACGGCCAGCCTGCCCGCCGTCCGGCCGCTGCGCGACCGCCTGCACGACGCCGGCATCGGCTGCGCCGTGCTCGACATGGAATCGCTCCTCGGCCGCTTCCTCGCCGTGCACGTCCTCGACCCGGGGCTCGACCCGCTCTACGAACAGGTGCTCGCCACGTCCGGCCAGACGATCTGGGTCCGGCTGGCGGACCAGGGCCCGGACCGCCGAACCCGGGACGCCTCGCGCCGGCTCCCCCGCACCCCTCCGCTCGCCTCGTCCTGGCGCCGACACCGCGTCCTGCCGCTCGGCACTCTGGTCGCCGATCCGGATGCCGAGCCTCCGCCCGGTTCCAGTCCGCTGCGACGCATCCAGGACTGTTCGACCTGCCTCGGGTTCGATACCGGCGCCGATGCGTTTCCCGCCAGCCGCGTGGTCGGACTGGCGGCTGTGGCGATGACCGAGCATCTGGTGCGGGACTGGGTCCGCAGCCTGGGAGCGGGACACCTCGCCGAGCCCGACCCGGCGCCGTCGCCCGCCGCGGTGCGACTCGCCGAATCCCTCGAACTGGTCGGGCACGACGTGCGACGCGTGCTGCTGGTCGGCAGCCACCCCTGCCTGCCGGCCCTGCTCGTCGAGCTGGTTCGCTTCGTCCCCGGCATCGAGGTCGAGTTGCTGCCGGAAACCGGGACGAGCCTCGCGGAGCTGGGCGAGCAACTGCAGGCCGGCCTGCGCGAGGCCGCGCCGACCGCGACGCTTCGCCGGGACGACGGGGACCGCCTGCGCCTGGCCCTGGCCGACGGCCGTGCCGGGATCGTCGCCCGGCACGACGCCGCCGAACGGGCGGGGGCCGTCACCCATGCGGTCGGACGCGACGACCTGGAACGGTTCGACCGGGTGGCCTTCCTGTCCCACCCGGCCGAGTCGGCCGCCGACGACTGCACGACCGCCCGCGTGCTGCGCATCGCGGACGAGGTCGCCCGGCTCGACCGCTGCCGCGTCGTCGTGCAGATCGAAAGCGAGGGGCGCGCCGAACTGCTCACCGCCGCGCTGCGCGGCCACGCCGCGCCCGCCGGCCCGCCGCCCGTCTCGGTCCTGGCCGCGGAGCAGGTTCGCGCCCACCTGCTCGCGCATGCGATGCTCACGCCGGGCGTCGTGCCGATCTTGGAAGAGCTGCTGGCGGAGCGCGGCCAGGAGTTCGTGCGCCTCGCCCCCCGTGGGAGGGATGCCGGTCCGTCCGGCGAACGCCTGTCGTTCGGCGACCTGCTGACCGCACTGGCCCGCCGCGGCCCCGGTTCCGTCGTCGCGCTGGGATGGGCGATCGAACGGGACGACGGCCACTGGGCCTTGACGATCAACCCCGACCCCGGCGAGAGGCCGCGCGCCGACCAGATCCGCGCCGTCTACGCCGTCGCGGACTCGGCCCTGCTTCGCGGGAACGCTACTGGGTCGGGAGCACGAACGGGAACGTGAAGGTGAAGGTCGAGCGACGGAAGCGGGAGAAGGTGGCCCCGCGCGCCGCCGACTCCGCGCAGGCGCCCACCGCCGTCCCGGCGAACTCGCCGGTCACGCGGGCGCCGTTCACCGAACCGTCGTTGCCGTTGACGGTGAACTCGACCGTGATCGTGCCCCCCGGCTGGCCCTGGCCGCAACGCAGCACCGCGCTCTTCACCAGGTCCGTGCCGCGGCGGATCTCCGGCCGCCCCAGCGTCTCCGGCAACGTTTCCTCCGGCGGTGCGGGAGGAGGAGGCGGAGGGGGAGGAGGAGCGACCGGCGCGGTCGGCGCCGTGGCGGGCGCGGTCGCAGGCGCGGTCGTCGTCGAGCGCGGCGGGGCGCTCAGCCCGAGATCGGTCAGGCTGCCGGCGAGCCGCGAGTCACCGGCGGTCTGGCCGCCGCCGGAGGCGGGCGTCGGGGAACCGCCGCCCCCGCCGCTCGAAGAACCGGGCCCCGGCGTCGTCTCGGCCGGCGTCCGGCCACCGAGCATGTTGATCAGCGGGTTCGCCGGGGGCGTTCCGGACGAGGCGCCGGCCGGGGTTCCGCCCCCCGAGGCGGCGGCGCTGCCGGCGGCCGCGCCGGGACGTGACGTCTCGCCGGCCGTCCCCGACGAGCCGCCCGTCGTCCGCCGCGGCGTCGTGCTGCCGGACGAAGGCGAACCCGCAGGACGCTCGGCCGGCCCGGCCTTGGCGGCGGACGGGTCCGCCTCCGCCGCGGCCGTGGCCGCCTCGGCAGGCTGTCCGGCGCTCTGCTGCTCGGCGAGCTGCCGCTTGAGCTGTTCGACCTCCCGCCGGTAGCGCTCGATCTCCTCCGCGCTGGCGTTGGGCGGCGGCGCTTCGATCTGCGGCGGCGGCCGTTCGGGCTCGTTGGCCACCAGGGCCGGCCCGCTCGCGACGATGGCGCCGCCCGGCGGGGCGCTGCCGGCCTCGTCCTTCGCGACCTGGCCGCGGAGGAAGAGGTAGAGCACGACGGCGAAGACGGCCACGAGGCCCGCGGCGATGGCCAGCAGCGGACCCAATGCCCGACGGCGCTCCGCCGGCGGGACCGCGGGGCCGACCGGGGCCGCGGCGTCCGCCGGTTTCGCGACCGACTCGGCACGAGCCGCCTTGGCCTTGAAGTAGTCCTCGGCCAGCGCCTTGAGGTTCACGACCCCCGAGTCGGTGGGGGCGGCCTCCTTGGCGCGCCGGACGGCGTTTGCGGCGGCGCTCGCCGCCCCTTCGCCCGCGCCGGCGGACGGCTCGGGGGAAGACGCCTTCGACTCCCCTCCAGGCTGTCCGGTGGTTTCGTCGTCGCCCATCGCCTTGGTCTCCTCTTCGGTCTGCGGGAATGCCGGCCGCCGCCAGGCCGATACCTCTTCCCCTTCCCCCGCGGCGGCGACGCGCTCCACGACCCGGGACACGACCTCGTCCAACCGGTCCGCCGGGAGAGCGGCGACCTGCTCGGTCGCCCGGAGCGCAGCGAGTTTCTCGTGGAGGGCCACCAGGCCCCGGGCGATCTCCGGAGCGTCGCCCCCCATCTCCCGGGCCCGGCGCGCGACCGACTCGGGGCCGTCACGGTCGAGCCGCTCCGACAGGGATCGTCCTCGATTCGTGCTCATCGTCCGTTCCTCCTGACGGGCCGGTGATCCCGCCGCCGGGGACCTAGCCGTCCTCCGGGGCTTCGACCAGCACGTCCCGCAGGTTCTCGCGAAGGATCTCCCGCGCCCGGAACACGCGCCAGGCCACGGTTCCCTCCGAGCAGCCCAGCGCGTGACCGATTTCCTCGTAGTTCAGTTCCTCGAACACCACCAGCAACAGGGTGATGCGCAGCGACTCCGGCAGGCCGCAGATCGCGTCCCAGAGCTTGCGCAGGTGTTCGCGGTCCGCGGCGAGGTGTTCCGGACCGCGGGCCTTGTCGGCCGTCTGCCTGCCGTCGGCGAACATCTCGTCGAACGAGAGGGTGCCGGAACGCTGGCGGCCCTCCTGCCGCGCGAAGTTCAGCCACAGGTTCACGAGGATCCGGTACGCCCATGTGAACAACGTGCTCCGTCCGTCGAAGGTCCGGATCGCCCGCAACGCCCGGAACACGGCCTCCTGCGCCAGGTCCTCCGCCACGTCCCGACGGCGCGCCATGCGCAACGCCGAGGCGAGCAGGGCGGGATAGAGCTTCCGGGCGATCGCCTCGCGCGCCTCCCGATCGTCCACCCGCGCCCGTTCGACCAGTTCACGCTCCTCCGCAGGGTTCATCCGACCTCCGCACGGCGCCGCCTCGAGGGCACGAAATCGAACGAAGCCACCGCCGCCGCCGGCCGGGCCACATTACCCCACGCCGTTTCCTTTGACAACTGCGCGCGGTGCGCCTTGGTGCCGGCGCGCGGCGGATGTCGCACGCCCCGGTCCTGCCGGAAGACCTGCAGGAAAGGGCGTGCCGCCGGAGGCGGCGCGGGCTCCCGCCCGCCGTGCGGTTGCTCTCGCAGGAGGCCGGTGCCCGCCCGCCAGGTCGCGAGCCCCGCGACTCGATCCTGCACCCGCCTCGCGCAGGAGGCTGCTGACAAACCGGCCTTGATCTGACGCGGAGTTGCGGCCGGCCTGCGGATTTCGCTTGACAGGTGGTTCGCGACCGTGATACCTAGCCAGATTGTTATGGTCAGGTCAAGAACGG
>Ga0101944_10002274_pt1 | contig 32137 bp, 23 predicted proteins | sample DewCreD2012metaG_FD_75245 | JGI IMG/M metagenome (GOLD analysis project Ga0101944, IMG submission 75245) | Hot spring sediment bacterial and archeal communities from British Columbia, Canada, to study Microbial Dark Matter (Phase II) - Dewar... ... | reverse complement strand
CTGCTCGTCAGCCGTTCCCCGCCCTGTATGGCGTGTACAACACCCTCCTCGCCCTCCCGAAGGGTAATCAAGGAAACCGGTTCGTTATCCATGGACCTGTTTATACAAGGATTACTGCGGAAAGTCAACGGCTCGCCCAAGATTTCGGCCTTTTGCGGGAATCCTGAACCAGCCGCTTCTCTTACCCCTCTGCTGGGGTGCACATCAGTTGACACGGCGGCGGCGGTCACCCCTGCGCGAAGCGCAGGCTGTCTGACCGAAATCGAATCCAGGCGGTTCCGGTCACGATCCCCTCGTCCCCCTCCTGACGTATCTCCCTGTGCCTCTGTGTCTCAAGCAAAGCGGGTGGTGAAGAAAGCCTTCCGTGCCTTTTGATGGTATGCTATCGGCATGTCCGTCTCACTCGAACTACTGGCACCGGCGGGCAATGCCGACATCGGCATAGCCGCCATCGACCACGGTGCCGATGCCGTCTATATCGGCGCGCCCCGTTTTGGCGCGCGCTAAGACGCCGCCAACACCATCGACGACATCGCCTCGCTCATCGCCTATGCCCATCGCTTCTGGGCGCGGGTGTATGTGGCCCTCAACACGCTGCTGCGCGACGACGAGTTGCCCGACGCCCTGGACCTGATTCTGCGCCTCGCCGAATGCGGCGCCGACGCTGTGATTATCCAGGACATGGGACTCCTCGAACTGCCGTTGCCCCCCCTGCCGCGGATCGCCAGCACGCAATGTGACAACGCCACCCCTGAAAAGATCGCCTTTCTCGAAAAGGTGGGTTTCCAGCGGGCCATCCTGGCGCGCGAACTGTCGCTCCACGACATCGCCGCCATTAAGCGCGCCGCTCCGGGGATCGAACTCGAATGCTTTGTGCATGGCGCGCTGTGCGTCTGCCGCAGCGGACAGTGTTATCTGAGCTATGCCTCCGGGGGGCGCAGCGGCAATCGCGGTCGGTGCGCCCAGCCCTGCCGCAAGCCATATTCGCTGGTTGACGCCGGGGGGCGCGTCCTGGCTCGCCGGCGTCATCTGCTGTCGCTGCGCGATCTCAACCTCTCCGATTATCTCGGCGAACTGATCGACGCCGGCGCCTCTTCGCTCAAAATTGAAGGACGGCTCAAGGACGCCGCCTACGTCGCGAACATCGTGGCGTTCTATCGCTCCCGCCTCGACGAAGTCCTTCAACGGCGGGGGTTGCGCCGAGCCTCTTCGGGCGCCGCGACGGCAGGCTTCCTGCCGAATCCGGACAAAACCTTCAATCGCGGCTTCACGGCATATTTCATACATGGCCCGGCGCGCGGCGTCGGCGCCCATGACACGCCCAAGATGCGGGGTGAGGAGGTGGGCCGCGTCGCCTCGGTTGACCGCGAGGGCGTGCTTCTGGAGTCGGCGTTTCCATTAAGGGCGGGCGACGGCGTGTGCTGGTTCGATCAGGCGGGAGAACTCCGGGGCGCCGTCGTCAACGCAGCGTCCGACCGGCGCTTCGTGCCCGAAAATCGGAAAGGAATATCGAAAGGAACCGTCATCTTCCGCAACTTCGACCATGCCTTCTTCACGACCCTGCGCAAGAGCCGCCCAGTCCGGCGCATCGCCGTCACAATGCGCCTGAGCGCAACGGCCGACCGCGTTTTGGTTGTCGCCCGGGATGAAGACGGCGTCGAGGGCGCCTGCTGCGTCACCGTCCAGACGCCCCCCGCCAAACAGGCGGATGCCGCTGTGGAAACAATCCGGCGCCAACTCGCAAAAACGGGCGGAGGGGATTTCGTCTGCCAAGGCGTCGAGATCGAACCGGGATCGGCGCGCTTCATCCCGATTGCAAAACTCAACGCCCTGCGCCGCGCCGCGCTCAATAATCTCAGCCTGGCCCGGGAGGCCGCCCGCCCTCGTCCGCGCGCTCTGCTCACGCCAAACGCGGCGCCCTACCCGGCTGACACGTTAACCTTCGAGGGCAATGTCCTGAACCGCAAAGCCGAGGCCTTCTATCGCCGGCACGGCGTCCATCACATCGAGCCGGCTGCCGAATCGGGGCTTGATTTGAGAGGACGGCGCGTCATGACTTTGCGATACTGCCTGCGCCGGGAACTCGGTTTGTGCGCCGGCAAGGAGTCCCCCGCACCGCAAGGAAAAATCACGGCGGCGCCTCCCCTGTATCTGATTGACGACGCCGGTCAACGGCTCGAGCTGCGCTTTGCTTGCGACCGATGCGAAATGGAAGTCTGGCTCGAAGCGAACGCCTCCGCAGATCAGGAAAACAGATTGCCTGATCGCCAATGCTGTTCATTTAAGGCCAGTAGGTCCCGGCCGGCGACCGGGACCCGCTGACACAACACAGTGAACCGCATTGGCCAGACGCGGCGGAGAAAGGCCAACACTTATCGCGCCGTTCAACCGCTTTTTCCATGTCCTTCCATTCGCGGATTGACTCGCCCCTGCCCCGGCGCCACACTCGCCCCAACACACACCAACCAGGCTTTCCTGAGCGCCGGCCATCGCTGGCGCCCGCCGCCATGCCGATACAATGAAATTTGTCAAACCGCCGAGATGGACCTACCGGCCGGACTATCCTGACGAAGCGCGCCGCCTCCAGCGGGAAATGGGGCTGCCGGAACTGGCCGCACGGATTCTGGCCAACCGCAACTTTCACGACTGCGCCGCGACCCGCGCCTTTCTGGACGCGCCCCTGGCCGGAGTCCGCGATCCGTTTGAACTTCCCGACATGGATCGCGCCGCCGGACGCATTGCCCGCGCAATCACCCGTTCCGAGAAGATTGTTGTCTATGGCGACTATGACGCCGACGGCATCTGCGCCACGGCCATCCTGATCGCGCTGTTCCGGTTTCTCGGCGCCGATGCGGGATACTACATTCCCCATCGCGTCGATGAAGGATACGGCCTCAACATCACGGCCATTGACAAACTGGCTGCGCGCGGCGCCCGGCTCATCGTGACCGTTGACAACGGCGTCACGGCCAACAAAGAGATCGACCATGCCATCCGTCTGGGTATCGACGTCGTCGTGGCCGATCATCATGAGCCGGGCGAGCAGCTGCCGGCCGCATGCGCCATCGTTGATCCCAAACGCCATGATCGCCCCTATCTCCATACCGAATACAGCGGCGCGGGGGTGGCATGGAAGCTCGCTCATGGCGTCCTGCGCGAGATGGGGTCCGATCCGGAAAAAGGACGCGCATTTCTCAAGGCGCAGATGGACCTCGTCGCGCTGGCCACTATCGCCGACATGGTTCCCCTTATCGGCGAAAACCGCATCCTGGCGCGCGCGGGGCTGGGCATGATTCGCGATGGAGAACGCCCCGGCATACGCGCATTGATGGAAGTGGCCGGATTACATGGATCCATTAACACCCGCCATATCGGCTTCGGCCTGGCCCCGCGCCTGAACGCCGTCGGACGCACGCGCAGCGCCGCCCTCGGCGTTCAGCTCATGCTGGCCGAAGAGATTGACGCCGCCCGTCAAATGGCGCAGCAGATGAATGACCTCAACACCGAACGCCGCAACATCGAAAAGGCCATGCTCGAAGAGGCGATGGAAGAATACGAAAATCTGCCCGAGGCCGACCGCCGGCGCGTCACCGTCCTGGCGCGCGAGGGATGGCATCCGGCCTTCGTGGGCCTCATTGCCTCACGGATGACTGAAATGTTTTACCGGCCCGCATTCATCATCACACTCAATGCCGGGGCGGGCACGGCCAAAGGATCGGCGCGCAGCATCGCCGGCTTCAATCTATGCGACGCGCTGCGATCGTTCTTCCCTTCACAGGACAGTTACGGCGGTCATGCGATGGCAGCCGGATTCCGTCTCAAGACCGGTGAAGCGGACGCCTTCCGCGACGCCATGGTCGCCTATGCCAACGCGCGGCTGAGCGACGAGCAGCTGTGTCCGGATATCCTCATTGACCTCGAAACCCCGCTGTCGGCCCTTAGCGTCGAAGCCGTCGAAGCCCTCGAGAATCTTCAGCCCTTCGGCGAAGGCCATCCACGGCCGATCGTCTCGTGTTCGGGCGTATCCCTGGCTGACACGCCCCGCGTTGTGGGCCAGAATCACCTCAAAATGCGGTTGTATCAAAGCGGAACATACATCAGCGCCATCGGATGGAAACTCGGCAAGTTCGACGAACGTCTCCTGCGACACCAAGGTTCTATCTCGGTGGCCGGGCATCCCACTCTCAACGAATTTCAAGGACGCCGCACGCCGGAACTGGAACTGTGCGACATTCGGCTGGAATAGACGCCCAGAACGTTCTTTGTGATCCTTGCGCACAGTCCCGGCGGGCGACGCGGAACGTCTTCGGCCAGGCGGCGGCCCGGGATTACACGCATCCCTCGGCGCCACGAGCCATGAGTTCATCTCGGCGAAGAACAACAGCGCTTCTCGGCGTGATCCTCATGGGGGCTTTGGCGCTGCGCCTGTGGGGTTCCACCTTTGGCATCCCCTTTGACTATGCAGCCGACGAATGGCGCAAGGTCATCGACAGCTACCATCTCCCTCAGACCGGATTCATCCACACCAACCGCCAGCCCTCATTTCTATACTACTCGCTGTTTGCCATCTATTCCGTGACCGGCTGGGTGAAGCCCCTTTTCGATAAAATCGTTTCATTCCGTTCCCCCTATCCCGCGGACTATGCGCCCTTTGGCTATGCCTTGTGGCTGGGACGGGTATGGATGGCCATATTGGGAACAGCGACGGTTTACTTTGTTTTCCTCATCGGACGAAATCTGGGAAGCAACTTTGAAGCTTCGGTCCGATCTGTCGAACCTGACGGATCGGCCGGGATACCGCCGAATAACGGATTCGGTGAAAAGGCGGGGCTGCTGGGCGCTGCCTTCTATGCCATTGCTCCCCTGCCCGTCGTCTCGGCTCACTACATTAAGGAGGACACGCCTCTGGCGCTGGCGGTCGCCGTCTGTGTTGTTCTCTGTCTTCACTTGATGGAAAGAGGCGGTTGGCGTGAACATGCATTCGCGGGTCTGGCTGCCGGCATCGCGTTTGGCGTCAAATTCCCTGGCGCCATCATGTTGCCGCTTGTGATTGCTTGCTCCCTGCTGAGACGTTCTCCTTCACATGACAAGCGTGTCAACAATATATGCTTGGCAACAATATCCTTCTTTGCCGGATTTTCAGTCATCAATCCGCTGTTTGTTATTCATATCCGATATCTCTGGGACGGAATCGCCTATCAGACTCAATATGCTCTGTCCGGACACCACGACCGCATATCCATAAGCGCCTTGGAGCAAGGATTTCTGTTTCATTTTCGGTATTCCATCCTGCCTGGCTTGACAGTTCCGATAGTGGTGATGTCAATTCTTGGCTTGATTCTGTTAGTTTTGGTAAATAAAGGCATAGGGTGGGTATTGGCTGGATATGTCATGTTATTCTACTTGTCGGCTGAGATTTCCCGTGCGAAGCCTTATCCGATGTTTGCCCGATACATCCTCCCCCTGGTTCCCGTAATGTGCGCCTCGGCAGGAATCGCCGTGGCATGGCTCTGGCAGTGGAATTCGAAAAAACGAAGTCCAGCCGTTGCCCCAGCGTCAATCTCCCTTATGATTGCCTTGATTCTGATTTGGCCATTAATTCTTTCTATCCTGAGAGTTGTCGGCATGGTTCCCGACACAAGAGACCAAGCCCACGCTTATATCCACAATAACATCCCCTCGAACGCGATCATACTTCAGACCGACTATTGTCCATTCATCGATCCAGAGCGATTTGAGACCAAAAGGCTTTTGCCGGAAAGCCTGAAGCTGTTCCGGCCCATGTCGGTGTCAAGACCGGTTTTCTGCGTTATCAGCAGTATCGCCTATGATCGATATCTGAAATATCCCGACAAGGTTCCGGACATGACAGTTATGTTTGTCAGCCTGATTGAAGGCGAAAGACCTGTCGCGGTATTCCGCCGACCATTGGTTCGATACGGCTTCAATAATCCGGATATTCTTATTTATCGCTTATGAATCGCAAACTGGACGCGGGGAACGGGGCCAATGCGCTGAGAGATGCAATGAAGACCCTCATCGCTCATCGTAAGGCTCGGTCTCCAGTCCAACGCTCTCGAATCCGGCGCCTTGGACAGCTCCGATCACTTGCAAAAATACGCCGGATTCCTCTTTTTCATCACACTGGACGATCACGTTAATCTTCGGATTCTTTGATCGCCGCTCTATCAGCCGTTCCTTCAGGTCCTTGACGTTGTCAACGCGCGTCCCCTCCAGAGTGATATAGGGAGCGCTTTCGGGGGTCTTGCGTTTGGAAATCGAGACCTTGACGGGCTTCTCGGCCGCCAGCGCATGAGCATCGGCCACTTCGGGAAGGTCCAGGTCCAAGCCGTAGTCCAGCGTCGGCGCGACGATCATGAAGGCAATCAGCAGGCAAAACACGATGTCCAGCAGGTTCGTCAGATTGATGGACGATTGCAGCTGCAACGGCTGATGATGGCGTCTCATGGATCAACTCCCAAGAATCTGCTTCTGGACAATGTTGGACAACTTGAGGGCGAAGGCGTCCATCCGGCTGGTCAGAATCTGGATATTGTTGACGAAGTAGTTATACCCAACGCTTGCGGGAATCGCCGCAAGCAGGCCCGCGATGGTCGTCGTCAATGCGGTTGCGATGCCGGGCGCAATGACTTGGAGATTTGCCGAGGATTGGAGCGACAAGGCCTGAAAAACGCCCAGAATACCCCAGACCGTGCCAAACAGGCCGATAAATGGACCCACGGACGCCGTCGTCGCCAGGAAGATCAACCACGATTCGAGATGGCGGATTTCGCGTGTGATCGTGCGATCGTGAACGCGCTCCAGACCGATCTTGGCCACTTCGAGGTGATGACTGACCCCGCCGGCGGCCGCGGAGCGATACCAGTTTTCGGTCTGCACCTCGATGTAGGTCTCACGGGCGATTTGCGCCAAGGGGCTGTCGGGGAAAGAGCTGGATATCTTGAACGCGTCGGCCAGTTGGCCTGTCTCGGCGCACGCATCCACGAAGCGCTGGGTCTGACGGCGCGCCTGACGGATGTGCAAATACTTAAATGCAATCACCGCCCAAGAGACGATTGACAGGATGGCCAGAGCCACCAGACAAGCGATGCCGACGGGATCGGTGTCTTTAAGAGCGGCGACGACATCAACTCCCAGCCAGGGACGGTGCGCGCGGCTCTGGACCGCCAACTGCAGTCCACAGGAAGCATCCATTAAGTAATCAAATACATCCATGGTTGTTATTAAGCTCCTAAACGGTTTCTTCCTGCACCCCGATCAGCATCAGGATGCGATCCAGCTCGTCGAGTGAATTATAGGCGATTTCAATCCGGCCCATCGTTGCGCTCGTGGGTTTCAGACGGGCCACGGTTCCCAGCGCCTCCATCAGCCGATCCTCCAAGGCTTTGATCTGGGGGTCTATGTCCTTCTGGGGCTTGAGAGCGGGCGTCTTGGTTTCGGAAAGAGCTCGCGCCATGCGTTCGGCTTCACGAACCGAAAGATCGTCTGCAAGGATCATCTTGTGCAAACGGGTCTGCTTTTCTGTGGATTCAAGAGAGAGAATGGCCCGGGCATGGCCGGCGGATATTAGACCTGATTCGATGTCGCGCTGAATCGTCGTAGGCAAACGGAGCAAACGAAGCGAGTTGGCGATGGCAGCTCGGGAACGGCCGACCCTTTGGGACACTTCTTCCTGAGTGAGTTTGTATTTGGCGACCAAGGATTGATAGGCGCGCGCCTCTTCAATGGCGTTTAAATCTTCACGCTGCAAGTTCTCGATCAGGGCGATTTCCAACTGCTTTTCATCCGTCACGTCCTCGATCAACACCGGGACCACGTCCAAGCCGGCCAGCTTTGACGCCCGCCAGCGGCGTTCGCCAGCAAGCAATTGGAAGTGATCGCCTGCCCTTTTGACAAGCAGGGGCTGAAGAACGCCGTGAACTTTGATCGAGTCCGCGAGTTCTCTCAGGCGCTCGTCGTCAAAATAGTGCCGGGGTTGGTCGGGATTGGGCTCGATTCGGTTCAGAGCGATCCTATGAACCGTTGACGGTGGCATCGCCGATGACGGCGTCGGCGACGGAGCCGGACTTACTGGAGTCGTGGACGATTGGGTTGGAATCAGCGCTCCCAATCCCCGTCCCAGCGCCGGTCGTTTCTGGGTTGCCATCGAGAACCTCCTGGCAAAGAGAGATATATGCCTGCGATCCGGAAGATCGAAAATCGTAAAGAATGATGGGTTTCCCAAAACTGGGGGCTTCGCTCAGACGAACGGAGCGGGGAATCACGGTCGAAAAGACTTTGCCTGGGAAATGGCTACGCACTTCATCGGCGACTTGTCGAGCCAGATTGGTGCGTCCATCATAGAGTGTAAGCAGAACGCCCCGGATTTCGAGCGCCGGATTCAGAGACTTCTTTACCTCCGCAATCGTTCGCATCAACAGGGAAACCCCTTCCAAGGCGAAATACTCGCATTGAAGAGGAACGATGATCTCTCGGGCGGCGCAGAGGACATTTACGGTCAAAAGCCCAAGACTGGGCGGGGCGTCTATGATACAGTATTCGTATTTTTCCAAAGCCGGAACGATCTGTTTACGGAGACGATCATGGCGGTCTGCCTCATTAACCAACTCGACTTCAGCGCCGATGAGAGAAACAGTAGCAGGGAGACAGTCTAAATGTTCGATTTCGGTCGAAATAACGGTTTCATCGAAAAGAGCGTTTTCCAAAAGAAGGTCGTATATGGTCCGGGTCAGGGAGTTTTTGTCGATTCCCAATCCGCTGGTGGCATTTCCTTGAGGATCGCAGTCCACAAGAAGAGTCCGTTTGCCAGAAGCGGCGATACAGGCAGCGAGATTAATGGCGGTGGTCGTCTTTCCAACACCGCCTTTCTGATTGGCAATCGCAATTATGTGGGCCATGGCAGGGGCGCAGAGTGATTTTAGGGGGCCTTGGGTCCAGAGTGTTTCACGTGAAACACTCCCCCAACGCGCCCCAGCACAATACCGAACACTGGTCGTAACACATAGATTGACTTGCGGGACGGCGCAAGGGTAAAACGACTCGAAGCCTTTAAATGAAGCCGGAGAACCGAAAAGCCTGATCTGTATTGCCGAAACATGGTCCATTGTCTCTGAAACATCACAGCCATTGGCGTTTTTTTGCTGTATTTAACGCGATAGAGGAACAAATCTATGACTCAACGTCGCTTCATTGACCTTCAAACAATAATCGTCTCCGCTTTCATAAGCATGGTCCTGGCTCAGGCGTCGATTGCCGCTGACTTGGAAATCTTCGATTCGATGATAGAGCGAAGGGCCTATACGGAGGCTTCGCTATGGATAGATGAGCAGTTGGCGATTGCCCCCGCTTCCGAAGCATTGCTATATCGCAAGGCATTGTGCGAGTTTCATTTGAAACGATATGGCCTGGCCTACTCGATTACCCGCGAACTGCTCAATATCAGGTCCGATGAAATCTCCTATCATAATCTCGGAGGCTCCATCTGTCTTCGGGCCGGCGATTATCCTCGTGCTCTTGCTCATTTTCACCGAAGTTTGAAGAGAAATCCTCAAGACGCCGACGTATGGGTCAATTTCAGCTATGCGATGCGGCGATCCATCTATGGGTCCTCCGGCCCATACTTGGAACGAATGAACGCGGAGTTCGGCAATAATCTGGGAGGAAGCATCGTGCTGGCCGAGTTCGCCCAAGCCAACGGAAAGCCCTCGAAGTTCCTGGAACTGGCCAGAGCTGGAGTGAGCGGCGCCCTGCCCGCTCCATTCTTACGACGATTCTCTTTGCTGGCGCGAGAGATGTCTGATCTTCCCCTGGATATTGCTCTTCTTGAGAATCTGCAGAGACAGCAGCCCAACGATCCCGCGTTGGCAGAAGAACTCGCGCGGATGAAGGCTGCGGAAGCAACGGTCAAGGAGTTGGCTCTTGAAAAAAGAGAAACCAAGGCTCTTTCTTCCTCCATAAATGGTTCCCAGAATGCAACAACTCATTCCAGGTCCATGCCATCGCTTCCGGACGCGCCGTTGCTTGTAACTCCAGACAGACCGATGGAAGCGATGATTTCGGAGTATTATCTGCCCTTCCCTTTTGGGCAGGCAAGATTTTGCGTCCAAAGCGTTGACGGTGAAGCATCCCATCAGGGGCGTTCACGGTTTGCCATCGATTTTTTTGCGAAACCGGGGACTCTTATCGTGTCTTCGAGGAGCGGGACTGTAACTAAAGTCCGGGAATCAGGAGAACCTATGGATAATACGGACTACGCCACTTTTGTTGAAGTCTTGCACTCGGATGGCGAAAGATCCCGTTATTTCCATCTCGCGCCCGATTCGATTAAAGTGAGTCAAGGCCAACGCGTGGCGCGAGGCCAGCCATTGGGCGCAGCAGGCCAAACGGCAATAAGCAAACTGGGGATACTGCATTTTGATGTTGTGGAACGGGCAGGCTTTCCAGGTCTGAGGGACGCTCCGCCTTACCGGCTTTGGAAAAGCATACCTGTAAAGTTTAATGACTTGTCACATCTTCGCGAGGAGGCGGGATGTCCTATTGAAGGTCGCTGGTATGTCAGTCAAAACACGCCCATGGATAAATGACTGTTGACAAATACCATTACTTGACATTCAACTTTTGGATTCCGAGGCCGACTGCCTCAAAGCCTCGATCTCGGACGCTGTAAGAAGGCGCGACTCCCCCGGCTTGAGTCCGGACAATCGAATGGCGCCGACTCGATTCCTTCTCAGGCGAATCACGGTCAAGCCCAATGCCTCACACATCCTTCGAATCTGGCGATTTCTCCCCTCCCTCAGGACCATGGTAAAGCGAATGGCGTCATCGCCCGTTTGGATATCCTCGACTCTGGCAGGCGCCGTGACGCCATCCTCCAGCTGCACCCCCATTTCGAGACATTTTTTGACCTCCTCGTTCCAACATCCCCTGACCGATACCCGATACTCTTTTTCGACGTGATGGCGGGGATGGGTCAGCCGATGTGTTAAAGCGCCGTCATTAGTGAGCAGGAGCAGCCCTTCGCTATCTTGATCCAGCCTTCCAACGGGAAACAGCCGGAGGCCATAGCGGTCAATAAATGGCCGAAGCGTTTTATTGGCATTGGGATCGGAGCAAGTGGAGGTTACACCCCGGGGTTTGTTGAATAGAACAACGACAGTCTCAGGTCGGGGTCGAATGGGACTTCCATCGAGACAAACCACATCGTTTTTTGGATCGATCCCAGTTCCCAGTCGTGAGACGATTGTCCCATTGACGGCAACGCGGCCGGCGGCGATGAGTTCATCTGCCGCCCGCCGCGAAGCTATCCCGCACCGGGCAATAAACCTGTTGAGGCGTTCAGACTCTGCGCTCAAACGCCATCACCGGGTTGGCTCCATCTGCGACCGACACGTGATGCAATATAAGGCATACGGCTTGGCCTGCATGCGATCAAAGCCGATGTTGCAACTGCACCTCATACACTTGCCGTAGTTCTTGGTGTCGATTCGCTTCAGGGCGTATTCGATTTCCTCCAGTCGGGCAGACTCAATCTGCCGCTGGGCCAAGGCCAGATTCAGCGACTGGTTATCGCTGGCGTAATCGGCTTGATGGATCGAATAACTGGAACGATCTCGGTCGCCTTCGCCGGTCCTTTGATGAAGGGCGTTGCCGTCAACATTGGATAGGAACTGAAGAATGCGGTCCCGCTCCTCGATCAGCAGTTGCTTCAGTTTCTTTCGCTCCGCCACCGTCAGACTGTGATTGTTGCCGTTTGTGCCCGCCGAGGTCGAGACAAGATTCGTATCCTTGCCGGTCTTTTTGATCGTCTCAGGCTTTGGGAGCGCTTTGTGGACAGTCATCGCAAGCCTGGCAACGGGCTTTTGGGATTTGGCCGGCTTCGAGATGCTTGTTTTTTTTGCAGCCGTCTTGACCGTCGCGGATTTTGCAGGCTTGGCCTGACGGGCGGGAGGCTTGTTGACGCTTGTTTTTGCTCGTGCCATTGCCATCCTGACATGACTCCTGAAGGGATGGTGAGTCGGCGGTTGATTTTCGTTTACAGCCGACTAAACTCCGCATTTTCAGCATTATATAACAAAAAACGCGGAGTTAATTTCCGAAGAGGTCCGAGAGTCTAGGGAGGGCTCCCCCGTGGTGTCAAACGAAAACGGCCCCGTCGTCGTTCGATCCCCAATCCGTCAGCCCCCTCCCAGAAGTCATCATACCAGTGCGACCGGGTCTTTTTCAAAATCACGCGGACACGACAAGACAAGCGCTTCTGCCCGCGAATCGTTTCCGATTCGCGTCAGGTCGGGCATCGGACTGGGTTGGGGTGGCTCCTTTCGGGTGGACTGGGTTCAGGGTGAAGGGTGAAGGGGGTGACGGGGGCGAACTTCACAGCCGCGCCAGCCGCCCCATGGCCGCCAACAGTTGTTCGATCAGATGATCGCGCGCGTCCACCAGCCGCATCACCACGGTGCGACCGTGATGAACCACGTAGCCGGCCAGCGCCAGTATCTCAGTGCGCAAACGCCACAGCCGCATCGTGCGCCGCTCGCCGTCCAATCCCAGCCGCCGCGCCGCCACCGCCAGATTGTAAGCCAATCCGGCCAGCGCATAGAACACCGCGTTGACCGCCGCCTTGGCGCACGGCGGATGATGCAGCCCCAGGTCGCTCAACAACTCTTTCCACTGATTCTCCATCCCTGACTTGTAGCCATACAGCAACCAGATCGCCTCTTCAAATCCACAGCCCCGGCGCTTCATTAACTCCGTCACTCGTTTGTCGGCGGCCGTCAAATTCGTGACCACCGCCGCGTAGTTCCACAGGAACTCGCCCTCGGCTTTCCAGCGCCGGCAAATCATCAACCGCTTCGAGGCCCACCCCTCGCATTGCAGCCACATCTGCGCCACGCCCGATTCGGCCCAGCCGCGCGAACGCTTGGCCCCGGTGTCGGTCCATTGAATCTCCGCCGCCTCGGTCATCAATCGCCGCGCCTCTTTCAACCCCTGAACCCCCACGATGTAGGACGGCTTTTCCTCGTAGCCCTCCAATTGATCCAGCGTCGGACCATCGCCATACAGCGAATCCAGTAGAATCAACACGTCATTCATCAGCCGTTGCGGACGCAACACCTCGCGCACCGTATCATCCATCAGCCGCCGGCACACTGTCTCCTCGCCCGCCCCTTGCGGCGCGAAATCCAGACCCGTCAGCCACGGACCCACGAAACATCCCGACGCCAACTGCCCGCGCTTGCCGTCGATCGTCTTGATCGAATCAAAGTCTTTGCCCACGACCTCCAGCAGCGTCCCGTCGCCCCAAAACGGAACAAAGCCCTCGCACGAATACAGATCGCTCCGGCTCGAGGCGGACACGCAGCGGCCCGCTTGCGTCCGCAGCAAACGATCCGGCCCGCGCCGGCGCTCCTCATCGTCGGCCAGATACTTGACCACCTGCTCCACCGTCTCGGCCGACGGCGCCCGCTCCACTCCCAGCATCCGCAACAACGGCCCGTCGCCGCGAAGCGGCTCGGTGGCGCTGAAGCCCTCGCCCCCGCGCAGCAGACCATGCATCAGCAGCTGCGCCACCAGCGACGTCTCGTAGCCCTGCGACGGATCGCGCCGCGCCGCCAGCAACCGCCGCGCGTCCGAACCCAACCGCAGCGCCCGCGCCAGTTTCTGAATCAACACCAGCCCCCCGTAACTGCTCACCCGACGCTCACCCGGACCCGCCGCTTCGGCCTTGACCACCCGGTCCCGGATCGTTTGCAATGCGTTCACCATTGACTGGCCTCCTTGGCATGGTTTCTGCACGCCCAACGAAAGCGAAAACCGCGCCAGTCAATGGTTTTCTATTCCCAGACCGGGGGCCGCTCAGAGGGGCTGACGGATTGGGGATCCGCTGGGGATCGTTTCGCGGATTCGAAAGAGAAGCGCTCCGATTGACCCGCAATCGCCGTTTATTATCGGCGGCCCGATCCTTACGCATTCGCAGGCACTCAACCGATGGGCGCCCGGAACATCAATCTCAAATCGGTAGGGCGGTTTCCGTGCTGTGGCAGATTTTCGCCGCCATCGATCCTGGGCATGCCATGGCGCTGTCTGAGGATACACAAGGCGGCTCATGGCCGCCTTGAGACCCGAAATCCAGATAGATTTTGCCATTGACAAATCCGAGTCTGACCAGCACAATATACAAATAAGCGTCAAGAAATCTGCGAAATTTTTTCACCTCGAAAGGAGAATCCTGTCATGCGTGGAATTAAGAGATGCGCCGTGTTAAAGGCAATTGCCCTGGGGTCCTGCCTCCTGGCCAGTCCATCATGGGCAGCCAACTGCTTTGTCGCCACCGCCGCCAACGGTGGCAACGACGCCAACGGCGGAACCGGTTGGGGCGACGCGAAACTGACCCCGGCGGCCGCCGCGACCGTCGCGATCAACGACGGCGACAACATCTACGTCAAGGAAGGCACGTACGAGTGCAACCAGTTGACGCTCAGCGCGGGCGTCAGCATCTACGGCGGGTATCTCAACGCCTCCAGCGGAACGGACCTCAGCCAGCGCAACGTCGCCTCGAATCCGACGATTCTGTCGGGCGAAGTCGCCGGCGTTCCAACTAATCGAATCTGTCTGGTGAACGTGACCACCGCCACGGTGACGCCCACCTACGACGGGCTGACCTTCTATCATGGCCTGCATTCCACGGTGACGGGGACCGTCGCCGCCGGGGCCGCCATGTATATCTCGGGTATCACCGGTCTGAACGTCAACAACTGCAGATTTCTTGAGAACACGGCAAGGGTGACCGCGACCGCGACCGCGACCGACTATGCGCGAGGCGGCGCCATCTACATGGATGCCGGCACGGCGTATAATTTCCCGATCACCTTCACCAACTGCGAATTCACCTCCAACGTCGCCTACACGATTGCAAACGCCAACAACGACGTGCCTCAAGGTGGCTGCGTTTATTCGCTCCGGACCGGAGCGCCGAAGGTGACGTTCACGGGATGCCTGTTCCAAGGCAACCAGGCGATCGCCACACGGAACGCCACGGCAGTCCCCACCGCCACCGGCGGCGCGTTGTACGTCAGCTCCGGCAGCGCTGGGAATCACGTCATTGACCGCTGCCGCTTCATCTCAAACAGCGCTCAAAGCCTTCTCAACGGCGTGCCCGGCAGCGGCGCGCCTACCGCTGGAGCGATTTTTTACACGGGCGGCGGAAACGCCGACATGGTCATCCAGAACTGCTTTTTCTACGACAATCAATTGCTCGGCGCCACCCCCACCATCGGCACGGCCATCGCCAGCACGAACGGCACCGTCAAGCCCGAATTCATCATCTCCCACTGCACGTTCGATGCCAACGGGACCACGGCGCAGTACGTGATCTACACGATGGGCAACGCGACGACCAACACGATTACCAACTGCATCTTCTCGAACAACGACTACAGTACCGTGACGAACGGTGGCACCGCAGCGTGCGTCAACGACCTCCATTACACCCTGTATTACAACGTCAACCGCTTGGCGTGGACCTTCAACAATGGCGTCGCCTATGACAATGATCCCCGCACGGGCAATCCGCTCTACGCCTCTGCCGGTTCTTACGTCATCCAGGACGGCTCGGCGGCGGTCGATCAGGCCCCCAGCGCCGGGCTGTCGCCGGACGTGGACATTCTGGGGCAGGCACGCCCCGTGAACAATACGGGCGTTTCAGACAACGGCGGCCCTTACGACATCGGCTGTTTCGAGAACCAGACCGTTCCCGTGACGCTGAGCGGCTTTGCAATCCAGTAAAGTAGGCCGTTCCGCTCCATCGCCACCGGCAACGGACAATGCGCGGCAATCCCATGGCGCTGGGCTCTCCCAGCGCCATGTTTTTTTGCGCAGACGCCCGCCCATGCGGCGACTCTGGTCGGGCGTAAATCTTCGTGACAATGGCTTGATTCGGTCCCACACTTGGGCATAGAATCCGTCGTGTTGGCGCAAGGCAAGCCCTTTCGCATAGGATTATCCTATTCATGAGGTGACCATGGACGCCCGTTCTGAAAGCCTGAAAAAACATATTCACGCCATGCTCTATGCCGGCCCGCGGCGCACGACGTTTTATCCGCTGGTCGCCGAGTCGCTGGCGCAGACCCGGGGCGAATCCCGACCCATCCGCCGCGCCAAAGCCTTTGCCCACCTGCTGGACCACGTCGAGCAGGCCGTTCTGCCATACGAACGGATCGCCGGCTCCATCACGGGAATGTGGCCGGTAGCCGAGGGGCTGCCCTCTTATGAGGAACGCGTCGAGGAGGCGCGGCAGGCGTTGCGCGCCTACGCCGCCCGGCGCGATCCAAAGGCCGCCTCACAAACGATGCGCTGGGCGCTGATGGCGCGCGACCACTACAACGCCAACGTCACCTATGACGACCTCCAGAGCATCTGGAAGACGATGAACCAGGAGTTTGACGAACACACGTCCTACGGCCTGCCGCAACACGAGATTTTCCGCGTCCTCGAACACCACTTCAATTTCGACTACGGGCGCGAGACGCGCCAGCTGCTCGATGAACTGCCCTTCTTCACCGCCAATCACCTCCATCTGAAATACGAGACCGGCCTGCAGAAAGGCCTCGGGGGAATGCTCGCCGATGTCGCCCGGCGCCGCGCGGGCAGCTCGGACCCGGCCCGGCGCGAGTTCTATGACTCGGTCGAGATCGCCCTGCAGGCGGTCGTGCGCTTCATCCATCGCTATGCGGCCACCCTGCGCAGGCAGGCGCATGCGCGCATCAGTTCCGACGCCCCGCGCGCCGCCGAGCTGCTCGAAATGGCGGCGTTCTGCGACCACATCGCCGAGAACAAGCCCGGGACGTTCCGCGAGGCCGTCCAGTTGATGTGGATGCTCCACACCGTCGCGCAGATCGGCATGGGATCGGCCATGTCGCTGGGGCTGCTCGACCGCTATCTGTGGCCGTTCTATGAGAACGACATCCGCAGGGGCAGCACGACGCGCGACGACGCCAAAGAGCTGCTCACGCACGTCTGGCTGAAAGTCAACGAGCCGAAGATGCGGACGGTGCAGAGCGTCTGTCTCGGAGGCCTTGACGCCGCGGGCAATGACATCACCAACGAACTGACCTTTATCTGTCTCGAAGTGGCCGGCGAGGTGGGCGAACCGTATCCGAACACGCACATCCGGCTGCACTCGAAGTCGTCCGACGCCCTGTGGGAACGGGTGATCGAGACGTTGAAATGCGGCTGCGGACAGCCCAGCCTGTATAACGATGACGCCATGATCCCGAACCTGATCCGATCGGGCATTCCCGCGCAAGACGCCTGCCAGTATTACCCGATGGGCTGCACGGAGATCATGCTCGCGGGCATGCAGCCGACCTACGCGGGCGCCGGCGGCATGCCTTTCGCCACTCTGGTCGAGGCGGTTCTGAACAACGGCAAGGTTTCATTGGCCGAGGAGACGGGGATCGATACGGGGGATTTGCAGACCTTCCGCACGTTCGAGGATTTCCTGACCGCCTACGAGAAGCAGATTCGCCACCGCGTCCATTCCCAGCTGGAGGCCAAGGAACGCAATTTCTCCGAGCGCGACGGCGACCGCTACGATCCATTCGCGTCGGCCTTCGTGGACGACTGTCTGGAGAAGGGGCTCGACGTCTGCCAGGGAGGCGCCCGCTACTGCAAGGTCTTCGCCTGCGGCAGCGTGGGTTTCGGCACGGCGGTCGATTCTCTGTCGGCGATCAAGACGTTTGTCTTCGATCGCCAGCAACTGACGCTCGAGCAACTCAAGGAAGCCCTCGACAAAAACTACGAGGGATACGAGAACATCCGCGCGCTGCTGGCCAGCGGCACGCCCGCGTTCGGCAACGACATCGACGCTGTGGACGAGATTGCCCGGCGCATTCACAGCGCATGGCTCGACGCCATTCTGAGCTACCCGTCGCGCATCGGGGCCGTGTATCTGCCCCAGATGTTCAGCTACAACGGCCACGTCTATCGCGGCGAAGCCACCGCCGCGACGCCCAACGGCCGCCCGCGCGGAACCACCATCAGCGACGGGCCCGGACCCAGCCAGGGCCGCGACACGCGCGGCCTGACTTGCCTGGTCAATTCCATGACGCGCCTGCAAATGGACAAACTGACCGGCGGCTGCGGTTTCAACATGAAGATCACGCCCGACCTGGCGCGCGGACGCGAAGGGTCCCAGATGCTCAAGGCCCTGCTGAAAACCTTCCAGCAGCGCGGCGGCATGCAGGTCCAGATCAACATGGTCAACCAGGACACGCTGCGCGCCGCCCAGCGCGATCCGGATTCGCACCGCAACATCGTCGTCCGCATCGGCGGCTACTGCGACTACTTCACGGCGTTGGACCGCAAACTCCAGGACGAGATCATCGCGCGCACGGCCCAGACGGTCGGATGAGAGCGCCCCCTCCCCAATCCGTCAGCCTGCCAAGGCTATGTCCAGTTTGTAGTTCGCCCTTCAGGGCGTTCGATATTTACTCGTCGCCAGCGCTTCGGACGCCCTGAAGGGCGCACTACAAGCGATTTCCGCCATAAGGCGAAGCGGGCTGACGGATTGGGGTCCCCCTTGACACGGCGCTCTTTTGTCTTCAGGAAATCAACCGATGAGCGAAGCGCTTCAGAGCGCCAAGGCGCCCTTCCTTGCGGTCATGGTGGCAGTGGTCATCACCAAGCACTGCGCGAATCGGATTGGGCCGCGCCCGCGCCGAATGGCCCGCATTTCAATCAATAGGTGACGCGGCTGGAACAGTGGCGCAATCCATGACGCCTTGAGCCAATTGCAGAATGCGGAAAGGGAGGGGAGCGCGGGCGTCCCGCCCGCTGATTCACCGGGCATTTCAATGACTTTCACGGGCGGGACGCCCGCGCTCCCCAATGATGCAACTGGCTCGCCTTCATTTGATTATGCGGGAAGGCTTTGTTGATATCGCGCCGCCCTGGCAACGATGAATTCCCGCCATGACGGATCGCCCAGCGCATCGGCAATCGTGAAAATGTCTTTGTCGCCCCGGCCGCTTTGATTAATGAGCAGCGTCTGATCGGGACGCAGCGACGGCGCCTCTTTCAGGGCCTGCACGAAGGCGTGCGCGCTCTCTAGCGCCGGAATCAGACCCTCGGCTCGCATCACACGCCGCATCACGTCAATGACCTCGGCGTCGGTGGCGCTTTCAAACCGCACGCGCCCCTCGTCCTTCAAATAACACAGAATCGGACTGACCCCCACATAGTCGAGCCCCGCCGAAACCGAAAACGTGTCGCGCATCTGGCCCTCTTCATCCTGAAGAAAAAACGTCTTGTATCCCTGGGCGACGCCGAGGCTGGCGTCGGGCGAGGTCAGGCGCGTCGCGTGCTTGCCCGTGTCCAGGCCCTTGCCGCCGGCCTCGACGCCCACCAGTTGGACGTCGTCGTCGTCGAGAAATCCCTGGAAAATCCCCATCGCGTTCGAGCCGCCCCCCACGCACGCATATACGCGCGCCGGCAGCGCGCCGGTTTGTTCCATCATCTGCCGGCGCGCCTCCTGGCCGACAATGGACTGGAAATAAGCGACAATCATCGGAAACGGATGCGGGCCGCACGTCGTCCCCAGGCAATAGTGCGTCGTGTCCATCGTCGCCACCCAGTCGCGCATGCAGGCGTTGATGGCGTCCTTGAGGGTCTGCGAGCCGTCGGTGACGGGCACGACGCGCGCGCCGAGCTGCTCCATCCAGAAGACGTTGGGGCGCTGGCGGGCGACGTCCTCGGCGCCCATGTAGATGGCGCACTCGAACCCGAAGCGCGCGGCCATCGTCGCGGTGGCGACGCCGTGCTGTCCGGCGCCGGTCTCGGCGATGACGCGCCGCTTGCCCATGCGCTTCATCAGCAGGCCCTGGCCCATGACGTTGTTGGCCTTGTGGGCGCCGGTGTGATTGAGGTCCTCGCGTTTGACAAAGATTCTTCCGCCCCCCAGCTGGCGGCTGAGGTTCTCCAGAAACGTCACCGGCGTCGGGCGGCACGAGTAGGTTCGCATGAAGCGCTCGAACTCGGGCCAGAATGCCGGGTCGTTGCGCGCCTCATAGAACGCGGCGGTCAGTTGGTCGATGGTGGCGCGCAGAATCTCCGGCACAAACGCGCCGCCATAGGGGCCGTAGTAGCCTTCGCGCCGACCCGGCGCGGAAAAGTCAAAAAGGTTCCAGTTCATTGCGGCAAGGCCCTTCCCAAGTGGCGAATGACACGTGGCGAGTGGCGATGGATGACAGTCCGCCGTTCGACAGACGCGACGGACATTGAGACCTTAGCGGTCCGGCGCGGCGGGGGTCAATGGGCGTTGGGGCCAACCGTGTCGAGGGCTGGGCGCGGCGGCGGCGCATCGAATCACGAGGCCCGCTGCAAACACTGGTTTGCCATGACGACGCCGCTCAGCAGGGCGCCGACCACGCCGACGCCGCCCTGATCGGCGCCGATGAGGACCACATCGGGGAATGCGGTCGCGCCGTTCGGCCGCTTCAGCGGCGAGCCATAGACCGCGCCGCCGGCGTGGGCTGTATAGCGTTCGATGGTGCGGGGCGTGAACGTGTCGCCGGCAGACAGGCGCGCCCGCAGCCGTGGCGCGTGGCGCGCCGCCGTGGCGATGGACCGATCGAACGCCTCCCGTTTACGGGCCTTGTATTCCCCGGCGGATAATTCCGCCCAGAAATCATGGTTGGCCAGGTGAGTGATCCGAATCGTGGGACAGGCCGGCGAGACCGCGTCCCGATCGCCAAACGCCTCCGAACAGCACACCACCCCCCGCTCAAAATCAACACCCCCGGCCGGCTTTCGAAAGCCAAACTCGGGCGGTCCATGAAAGAAAATAACCGATCTTTTTTCCTCTTCGCTCCCCGGACTGCCGCAATCCCCTTCCACCTCAAACAAAACAGACTCGAAGAACGAGATCGCGCCCACCGGAATCCGATCCGCCGCCTCGCGCGCGCCGCACAACCGCATCGTCTCGCGATAGCCCGCGCTGGAAAGAACCGAATCCGTCTCGATAACGCCGTCATCGTCCAGAATCACCCTTGTCCGCCTCGATTGGCCTCCGCCATCGCCATCGCGACCGGCGGGACGGATTTCCCGAACCGCTGTCCCCAGCCGCAGTTCCCCGCCGCCTTCCTCAATCCTCCGAGTCAGCGCCTCCAGCAGGGGGCGAATCCCCCCGCGCGGCCGCCACAGCCCTTCCAGGAAGATTGACCGGAACAAGGCGACAAACATCCCGTAATCCATGTCGTCCTCGGTCGCCGCGCCATAACACAACACCGGCCACAGCAGCAGATTGATCAGGCGCGGATCGGACAACGCCGCCTCCAGCGCGGCGCGCGCCGTGCCGGACCCATAGGCCGGCAGCGCTCCGTAGTCGGGCAAGTCGGCAACAAATCGCCGGTAGGCGTCCACGCGCTGAGGAAATCGCTTGGCGATCTGGTCTTCGAGAAACCGTGGATCGTTGGTGAATTGCAGCGAGGCGCCGGGGAAGATCACCTCGGACATTGTTTGGGGTTGCGGGTCGAACTCCTCGGTCCGCATCCGCAACTGGCGCATGAGGAACCGCCAGGGCGATCGCGCCGCGCCCGACGCGGGCCAGTTGGTCAGCGCGTGCAGGCCGGCGTCAAACCACCGCCCGCCTCGGTGATAGAAGGTGTTCAGCCCCCCGGCCCGCCGCTGGCGCTCCAGAACGCAGACACGCCGGCCGAAATGGGCCAGCCGCGCGGCGGCGGCCAGCCCCGCCGGTCCGGCGCCTACGATGACCGCGTCATAGACCATACAGGAAAAATCCGGAGAAGGCGGCGATGCTCTTCTCACAAATAAACCGGCGGAGACCGGAGAATCCGTGGGACGGCGCTGCGATCTTCGGGCTGTTTTGAATCTGGGAGGGAGAAGCCGTCGTTGGGCCGCCGGTAATATCAGCCCTGGGTTTGTGGCATCAGGCGCGGCGACAGGTAGGCCACACAACCGTCCAGCGTGGCCAGTTCCTTGTAGTCTTTTTCGGGCACGTCGATCTTGTGCTTTTTGCGAAGCTCCATGACGATGTCGAGGAAGTCCATCGAGTCCAAATCGATCTGATCGCGCAGGCGCACGTCGGATTTGACGGTGCTGAGGTCTTCGTCCGGCGCGATTTCGGCGATGATGTTCAGGACCAACTGCTTGATCTGCTCTGGCGTCATTCCTTGCCTCTCCAGCGTAGTGCGGCGCCTGCGCGCCCATGCTCCTCAGACCGTCACGGTTCGAACCGCCGGACGATCAGAACCGAGTTGATGCCCAGCATCCCGAACGAATTGTTGAGAATGGCGTCAACGCGCGGCGCTTTAATTGGGGCGCCGATGGCCAGATTGTCAACCCGGCATTTTGGGTCCAGGGCCTCGCAGTTAATCGTCGGGTGGACCAGTCCATCCTCCAACGCGGGCAGATTGCCCGCCAGCTCGAGCGCGCCGGCCGCTCCCATCGCGTGTCCAATGAAGCTCTTGGTGTTGTTGACAAAGGTCTCGGGGCAGTCATGAAAGACCTCTCGAATCGCCTCGCACTCCTGCTCGTCGCCGCTGGGCGTCGCGGTCGCATGGGTCGAAATGATGTGAATGTCCCGGGGCTTCAGGTTCGCTTTTTTTAAGGCCAGACGCATGCATTCGGCCTGCCGCGCCGGATTCGGCAACACGTAGTCGGTCGCATCGGAATTGACCGCCCCCCCGGCAATCTCGGCCACAATCCGCGCCCCCCGCGCCCGGGCGTCGGAAAGACGCTCCAGGACGTAAACGCACCCGCCCTCGGCCACGACAATGCCGTTTCGGCCCAAATCGAAAGGCCGGCTCGCCCGCGCCGGGTCGGGATGTTCGGCCAGGGCGTCCTGGCTCTTGAAACTGGCGAAAATGCCGAAAGACTGGACCGCCTCGGACACGCCGCCGGCCAGCGCCACGTCCACCTCGTCCAGCCGCAGCATCTGGCAGCCCTGCAACAGTCCGACGTTGCCGGCGGCGCAGGCCGCCCCCAGCGTGTAGTGCGGGCCGGTGATCCCCATGTTGATCGTCACTTCGCCGGCGGGATTGTTGGCCACCGTGCGGGGATTATGGTGATGCGACCAATACTTGATGTCGTAATTGAACTTTGACAACTCGAATATCTCGTGCTCGGTTTCGATGTTGCCGTGCTCGGTGATGCCCAGAAAGACGCCGACGCGCGACCGGTCGGCCGCGGCCCAGTCGATCCCGGCGTCTTTGACCGCCTCCTGCGCGCAATAGACGGAAATGGCCCCCGCCCGCGTGCCCCGGCGGGCGGCGCGGCGGTCCTGATAGCGGCGTTCGTCAAACTGGCAGACGCCCGCCAAAACCTCGCCCATGTAGCGCATGGGAATGCGCGTGACGCCCGAGCGCCCCGCCAGCAGGGCGGCGCGAAACTCGGCCAGATTATTCCCGTTGGGCGCGGTCAGCCCCACGCCGGTGATGACAATGCGATCGTGATCGGACATGCGGTTTCCGAAAGATTCAAGCAAGGCCACTGTAAAAATAACCCCTCCCGCCGGGAGACTCAATTCCCGGCGCGGCGCACACAGCCTAGGCGCCCCATCCAGACCTGTCCACCCGAAAAGACGCGGAAAAAGCCCGGCCCCCCATCCGTCAGCCTGCAAGGCCTCTGTCCTGTTTGTCGCGCGCCCTTCAGAGCGTTCGATGTTCACCCGCCGCCCACGCTTCGGACACCCAGAAGGGCGCCCTACAAACGATTTTCACAACACGAAGGGACGAGCTGACGGATTGGGGTCTGGCCTTTTGGGCGTGCGCCAGCGATTTGGAGTGCTGCGGCGAGGGCGGTTTCGAGCCGCTGTCGTGGACGGCTAATCGCCCGCTCACTAACCAGAAGCCGGCCATTGTGGCCCACGGAATTTACGGAATACACGGAAACATCGAAGATTTCGACCGATCGTCGCGAAGCGCTTTGGAGTGTGGAGGCTTGCCTCCGCTATGAACCTGAATCCGGTCGTTGTGGCCCACGGGATTCACGGAATACACGGAAACATCGAAGATTTCGACCGATCGTCGTGAAGCGCTTTGGAGTGTGGAGGCTTGCCTCCGCTATGAACCTGAATCCGGTCGTTGTGGCCCACGGAACACTCGGAACACACGGAAACAGAGGACAGGAAGTCTCATGTCTGAATCACCCATTGGGTGAGAAGTTATTCGAGATTAAATCCCGTCCTTTCCGCATATATCGCCTGTTCCTCGGCCTTTAACTGCCGGATTCCAGATGAAGGGCTTTGCAGCGTGATTAAAAGCGGAGGCAAGCCTCCACACTCCAAAGCGCTTCGCGCAAATGCGACCTTAAAAGCGGAGGCAAGCCTCCACACTCCAAAGCGCTTCGCGCAAATGCGACCTTAAAAGCGGAGGCAAGCCTCCACACTCCAAAGCGCTTCGCGCAAATGAGACCGTTGATTTCTCAAATGGCTGTCAGCGGCCGGAAACTGCTGAAACGCCATTTCCTGAAAAAAACACCGCCATAATTCCAACATGCCCCACGCATCAGTTGGGTGGCGGTTCCGGCTTGATTTCGCCGGGGCCGATGCGGCAGGCTCTTGCGCCGGGCGCGCGAGCCATCCCGCCGCGGCGCGGCGCAATCCAATCCACGGTTTCGATGCGAACCATTCGCGGAACGATACTGACACGAAAGGGAGAGGCGGCAATGAGCACAATTGTGGAAGTCACCGGGCGCGAGATTCTCGATTCGCGCGGCAATCCGACCGTCGAGGTCGAGGTCACCCTTGAAAGCGGAGCCTTTGGCCGCGCCATGGTTCCCTCGGGCGCCTCCACGGGCGTTCACGAGGCGCACGAACTGCGCGACGGCGACAAGGGGCGCTACCTCGGCAAGGGCGTCAAGCAGGCCGTCGCCAACGTCAATGACAAGATCGCCCCCAAAATCATCGGCTTCGACGCCACCGAACAGATCGCGCTCGACCAGGCGCTCATCGAGCTGGACGGGACCGAAAACAAAAGCAACCTCGGCGCCAACGCCATCCTCGGCGTCTCGCTGGCGTGCGCCCGCGCCGCCGCCGACGCCTGCGGACTGCCGCTGTATCAGTATATCGGCGGCGTCAACGCCAAACTGCTGCCCGTCCCGATGATGAACATCCTCAACGGCGGCAAACACGCCGACAACAACGTTGACATCCAGGAGTTCATGGTCATGCCCGTCGGCGCCGCCAGCTTCGCCGAAGGCCTTCGCATGGGCGCCGAGACCTTCCACGCCCTGAAGTCCGTCCTCAAAAAGGCCGGCCTGAACACGTCGGTCGGCGATGAAGGCGGCTTCGCGCCCGACCTCAAATCCAACGCCGAGGCCATTGACCGCATCCTCACGGCCATCGAACAGGCCGGACTCAAGGCCGGCCAGGACATCAAGATCGCGTTGGACCCCGCGGCCACGGAATTTTACGATCCCAAGAAGAAGACCTACTCCCTGGCCTCCGAGGGAAAGACCTACGATGCCGCGCAAATGGTGGAATACTACAGGGAACTGTGCGACAAGTATCCCATCGTCTCGATTGAAGACGGCCTGGCCGAAGACGACTGGGAGGGATGGAAGTTGATGACAGACGCTCTGGGCGAGCGCATCCAGATCGTCGGAGACGACCTCTTCGTCACCAACACGAAGCGCCTCGCGCGCGGCATCCAAGAAGGCATCGCCAACTCCATCCTCATCAAGGTCAACCAGATCGGCACCCTGACCGAAACCCTCGACGCCATCGAAATGGCCAAAAAGGCCAACTACACGGCCATCGTCTCGCACCGCTCCGGCGAAACCGAGGATTCGACCATCGCCGACATCGTCGTCGCCACCAACGCCGGACAGATCAAGACCGGCTCGGCCTCGCGCTCGGACCGCATCGCGAAATACAACCAGCTGCTCCGCATCGAGGAAGAATTGGGCGCTTCGGCCCAATACCCCGGCGCCCGCGCCTTCTACAGCATCGGCTGAGCGGTTCGCGACAAGGGCGCTTTTTTCGCCGTTTCCGTTCGGGCTTTGCGCGCGCTCTCACAGGCTCGGCCCGGGAAACCACCGGGGTTCCACCATGGTCGTGCGGGCGACCGGTGGGATGCCGCGCTGGCCGTGGCGAATCTGGCTGTCGAGCATCTCGATGGCCGCCTCGGCCCACTGGTCCTGCATGTGGCCGCATCCGGCGCACTCGTGCGTTTCCTCCACCAGCAGACTGGCGAAGCCGGCGTCCTGCGGGATGCGGTATCCAGCCTCCTGCAGCCAATAATACGGCAGCACGGTCAGTGAAATGATCGCGTCGGGCCGGTGGCGCTCAAACCATTGCATAAAGCCGGACCTCCCGTCCTCACCCGGTTCCGCAAGACACGGCGGGATTTTTTTCAGGCCGCGCCCCGCCGTGTTCAGGACGTAGTAGCAGGCGCCCAGGCGAACCGCATCGTCCGAAACCGGATACGGATGCCGGAACGGCGCAAGGCCAATGCGCCGGTAGCCCCGGTTCCATACCTCCCGGAACGCCAGTTCCACCGACACAAACATGTCGGTGTTGACGCCGTAAAACGGACAGGGAACCTCCCGCCAGGCGCCGGCAATGGCAACGATGGCAAACAAATCCCAGTCCAAATCCAATGGTGGCGCGTCGTCCAGCGCCCGTCCGATAATAAGCCCGCAAATGCCTCGATTGTAAAGGACGGAGCTCATCTGCGCGCAGGAGGCGAATTCGGACCGGTCAAAGCGCTCAAGCCGGTATCCCCGGCGCCTGGCCGCCTGCCGGCACAACTCCAGCAGGTTTCCAAAGAGTGGCTTCCCCGTGGGAATGCTGGTGACAAAGGCCAGCGAAGGCTCTGAGCCCGCGGGACCGCCGCGCCAGCGCCGCGCCGCCAGCGACGACAGAATCGGGTCCGGCCGGTATCTCAGAGTCTTGGCGATCTGCTGAATCTCGCGCCGCCGGCGTTCGGAGATTTGCGGGTCGTTTTGCAGCGCGCGCGAAACGGTGGAGATCGAGACCCTGGCCCGGTCCGCAATGTCGCGCAGTTTCGTCCGTTCGCTCATGGGGGACTCTCCTTAAGTGCAGCGAGCCGGCTAATCCCAATCCTGTTCACATAAGGCCAGTAGGTCCCGGCCGCCGGACGGGACTCCCGATTGCTGACTGTGGGTTTAAAGTCCCGTCCGGCGGCCGGGACCTACTGTGCTAAAGCAAATACTCAGAACTCCTGATCCCGGCTGAGGAAAACGGGAGGAATTCGGATTCGCTCATGATACCGTTTCTGCGCGTGGGTGGTTTCAGAATCCTGGGCGCTCATTTGAAAGGTCCCGGCGCCTGGATCTTTCAGCCTCCGAAGGAGGCGTTCAAATATAGCCCAGGGCGCAGCGAAGCAAGCCCTGGGAAAACGAGTCTTCCCCTTTTTTTTCAAGCCCCCAGCGGGGGCGCCCGAAATCAGTCGGACGCCTCCTTCGGAGGCTTGACAGAAGAGGGTATCCGCGTCCCAGGGCTTGCTTCGCTGCGCCCTGGGCTATACTCGATCGCCTCCTTCGGAGGCTGAAAGGCTCAAGCGGCAGCGTCCCATGCTGGGTATGCGCGAAATGGTATCTCCAAAAAATCCGCGCCATCAGGAGTTCTGATATTATTGCGGCTCATCGCTTGAACCGCCGTTTTACGCAACGGTTTGCGATACTGAGGTCTTGACTGCCCGCGAGTCAAGAGTGATAATAGCCGCGCTTATGTTCCCAAAGCCCGCGTCCGGTAAAAAGGGACGCTTTGCGGAACCGACGCCCTCGGCAGGGCCTTTCATGGCGCCGCCGAAAAATCAAAGGAGGATCGTAACGATGAGTTGCAGATCAGCAAGAAGGATCGGCGCGCGCGTCGTCGCGGTGTGCCTGCTGGCCGCCACCGTCCACGCCGCCCCCATCTATGTCTCCACCACGGGCAACGACACGACCGGCGACGGCGCCGCGTGGGGAACCGCCTACGCCTCGCTGACCAAGGCCATCAGCGTCGCCACCGCCGGCGCCGAAATCTGGGTCGCCAAAGGCCAGTATAACGAAGCCGCCACCTTGACCGTGACCGTGGATGGCCTTTCTTTCTATGGAAGTCTCAACGGAGACGAAGCCTTTCCCTATGATATGTCAGGGCGGAATCTGGACGCCAATGCGACGACCCTCACCGTCACGGCAGCCAACAGCCGTGTCATCAACATCAATCCCAGCGCCGCCACAGGACAGCACCGCTGGGACGGCTTCGCCATCCGCGACGCCAATGTGACAAATCTCAGCGGCGCCGGCATGCAGATCAACAATGGCAACGTCATCGTTGCGAACTGTCTGTTCTTCAACAACCGGATCTCCGTTGTACCCCCTAATAGTTATCAATCCGGCGCGGGGCTGGACCTCTATAATAATGCCGATGCCGTCACCGTCTCGGACTGCCGCTTCTGCAGCAACACGATCACCAATTACCTCGCTGCCAACCATGACAGCACTGGCGCCGGCATCCGCGTGCGAAATGGCGCCGCGGCAGTTCCCGCGGTCATCCAGCGCTGCCGGTTCGAGCGCAACTACTGCGATGCGCGCGACCGGACCACGGACCTGGCGCGCGTACTGGGAAGCGCCCTTTCCATCGGGGCTCCCGATGTGCGGGTCTTGGATTGTGACTTTGTGGCCAATGAAGCCCGCTCCCCCAAGGCGGGATTGATAGGGGGCGCGGTCTACTGCTCGCGCTATTCGACGGGCTTTACGAACTTCTACATTGACCGTTGCCGATTCCTGGGCAATGTGGTCGCGGGCAATGGAGGCGTCGGCGCCGCCATCCATTTGAACCAGCCCAGAAGCACCATCTATCTCAACAATTGCTACTTCTACGGGAACAAGTCTGTCAGCAGCGATGGCGTGACGCCGCGCGGCGGGCACGTATTGGGCATTCCCGTGGGCTGGAACACCACCAGCGGTTTTATCGCCAAACACTGCACGTTTGACCGCAATACGGCCGGCGCCGGTGGAACCAAGTATATCGCATGGCTGGGAGGTCCCAACTCCCCCGACACGTATGACAACAAGTTCTACAACTGCATCTTCAGTGGCTTCACGAACGAGAGCGCCGCCTTCCGGATCGAAAACAACGGATCGGCAACCGTGGATTATGCCTTGTGGGACGAAAGCAACTCCGCGCGGTATTTCTCGTTCAACAATACGGCGAGCGCCGTCAATACGAATCCTGTGGTGGATACCGGATTCGCCTTGACGCCGGGTAGCCCGGATGTCGCGCGGGGCGCGGCCTCACAGCCGGCCATTGACAAGGCCCCCTCGGCGGGACTGTCGCCGGATGTGGACCTCTATGGCGCCTCCCGGCCGGTGGATAATGTGTTGATTACGAACGGCGGGGGCGCCTACGACATCGGCTGCCACGAAAGCCAGGAGGTCCCTGTCTCTCTCAGCCGTTTTGCCATCGAGTAATCGCGCGCCAGCGACGATCATAATCCGCAGAGGCGAGCCTCATACGCCCGCCTCTGCGGCTTTTTTTTCCCCACAGGTGGCGACAGCGCGCGCGCAGACGCCGGCTTCGGTCAGCTGAAGCTGACTTTGGGGACGTCGCGCTGGGCGGCGTCGTCGATTTCGAAGAAGGGCTGTTCGGTGAAGTTGAACGTGCCGGCGACGATGTTGTTGGGGAAGACCTGAATCTTCGTATTAAATCGCATGACCTCCGCGTTGTAGGCCTGCCGGGCGGCGCTGATGTGGTTCTCGGTCGTGGCCAGCTCCCCCTGGAGCGACAGGAAGTTCTGATTGGCTTTCAAGTCGGGATACTGCTCGACGACGACCATCAGCCGCCCCAGCGCTCCGGCCAGCCCGCGCTCGGCGGCGATCTGCTGGGCGGGGCCCTGTCCGGCGGCCTGGACGGCCTGGTTGCGCATCCTTGTGACATTCTCGAGGGTGGTCTTTTCGTGGGCCGCGTAGCCCTTGACCGTCTCGACCAGGTTCGGGATCAGATCATGGCGGCGCTTGAGTTGAACGTCGATCTGCGCCCAGGCGTTCTTGACCTGATTGCGCAGGCGGACCAGGCCGTTGTAGATGCTGATGACTGCGACCACCACCAGCGCCATCACGACGACAAGAAGGATCAGGGTCCATGCGGGATTCATTGCGGCTCTCCTTTGTGGAAGGGATGAGCGGACGCGCGTGGCCGGCGTGGTCGGCGTCCGTGCACAGCAGGCTCATAACGGTATTCCCGCAGGGCGGCCGGTTCAAGCCCGCAGATTGCCGGTCAGACGCGCGCCTGCAAATGAAAAGGGTCTTCGAGCCAGTTGCATAATGCAGAGAACGGGGGCGTCTTCCTACGGATGCGAAGACCCTGGCGGAACACTCGAAGCGTTCGACCGATCGTCGCGAAGCGCTTTGGAGTGTGGAGGCTTGCCTCCGCTTTTAAGGTCGCATTTGCGCGAAGCGCTTTGGAGTGTGGAGGCTTGCCTCCGCTTTCACCCACGCGCTGCCAAACCCTCCAAAGCGGAGGCAAGCCTCCACACTCCAAAGCGCTTCGTGCAGATACAACCGTTGATCTGTCAAATCGCTGGCGCACGGCGCACGGACCATCCCCGGCATACGAGAGAGGGATAATGGGAAAGCGGCGTCGCGAAACCGCCCTTGCCGCCGCACTCCAAAGCGCTTCGCGCAGACACGACCGTTGATCTGTCAAATCGCTGGCGCCTTTGCCCAAGGCCTGTTTCTGCGGGGGCAATTGCGAATCGGCGAGACGCGCCGGGGTGGATCAGTGTTGATGCGCGCCGCCGGGAGGCGCGACGGGCGTGTTGCTCATTCCCAGGCCGGAGGCCGCCGGGTTGAGCCGGGCCTCGGCGTCAATCAGGAACGAACCGCGCGCCGCGACGCGCTGGCCCAGCTGCAGACCCGCCAGCACGGGATAGTAGGCGCCCGCGCGCGGCCCGAGCGTGACGGAGCGGGCCTCGAAGACGCCCGGCATGGTTTCCCGATATACGATCTGTCGCGATCCGGTGTCGATGACCGCCGATTCGGGGAGCGACAGGACGCGCTCGATCTGGATTTTCTCGGTCTTCATGCCGCAGTTGCAGACGCGGCACACGCCGGGCCGGGAGTCCAATTCATCGGGATGCATGGGACACGAATACCCTTCGGCCCAGCGCTCCATCGAGGGTTGGAGCGCGGCGTTGGGATCATAGGGCCGTTGCGGCGCGCCGGACGCGGCCTCGGAGGCTTCGGCGTTGGCGGTCGGTCCATGAGCGGCATGGGCGTCGTGGGTGGCGTGGGCGCCTTGCGATTCGGCTGCGGCGGCCTTCTGGCGCTTGACCAGACGCATGCCGCAGATGGGGCAGTCGGCCGGCCTGTCGGAGACGACTTCAGCCTCCATGGGGCAGATGTAGTATTCGCCGCCGGCGGGCAGCGAAGCCAGGAAGCGCGCGGCGGCGTCAGCCGTCTGGGTGGGCGAGGTCAGATCAATGGCAGCCGCCACAGGCGCGGGCGGCGCATCGGATGGAGCGTGGGCGTCGTGCGCCGCAGCGGCCGGCGCGGCTTCGGCGAACGAGCCGGCCGGGCCATAGCGCCCGATGGGCGAACGCATGGTCACCGTGACATACATGCCCGGCTTGAGGCGGCCTGACGCATTGTCCACGACAATGCGCACTTTGACCGACCGATTCTCAGCGGTGACGAACGGATAGATGAAATCTACGTTGCCGTAGAAAATGTCGCCGGGATAGGCCACGCTCGAGACCTCGACCGGCATGCCCGGCTTGACGGCTGCGAGGTCCGATTCGATGACCATGGCCTGGACCCACAGGCGCGACAGGTCCGCGATGGTCAGCAGCGACGAGCCCTCCTCGACGGCGTCGCCGAGCAGGGCGTTGCGCTCCAGAACCGTTCCGGCCAGCGGCGAATACAGCGTGACAGTGTCGCCGATGGCGGCCGTCGTGTCCACGTCGCGCAGTTGCTCCTCGGTCAGCCCGGCCAGCAACAGCCGTTGCCGGGCAAAGGAGGCCACGTCGCGCGCGCGACGCTGTTCGCCCGCGCTGGCGCGCGGATCGGATTCGGCCTGGCGCGCGACCCGCAGCGCCTGGGCGTATTCCTGGATGGCGGCCAGAAACCGGGGGCTGTAAATACGCGCCAGCTGTTC